>JGI24158J21664_10010772_pt1 | contig 12181 bp, 10 predicted proteins | sample Ectturendosymbi3_FD_21664 | JGI IMG/M metagenome (IMG submission 21664) | reverse complement strand
ATCATATCACACCACATTACTACCGCAAAACATTTTGCAGCTACAGCTACATTTTAGTTGTACACTTCACAGCATCAACAATTTGAGGTTTACAAAAAGTAGAGTTTGTTGGAATGATGAGTTACCACTGCAATTCCTAATTTTAAAATGTTTCTAACTCTACCCAAATTTGAATTAAACTGTTTCAGTTGGCCCAATTTTGATTTGGGCTGTTGTAATTTGCTCAAATATTTATAATACATGCAAATGTGAATGACACTCTTCCAATTTGACCAGATGTTTCTAATTGTACCCAAGTTTGAATGAAGCTGTTTCAATTACCCAAATATCATTAAGGCTGTTGGAATTTGCCCAAATGTTTCTAAATGTATGCAAATTTAAATGAAGTGGTTGTATATTATTCAAATTGGAATGAAGGTGTTTGAAGTTTCCTAAAATTGAAAAAGCTGTTTGAAGTTCCCCAAAAATGAATAAAGCTGTTTGAAGTTACCCAAAATTGAATAAAGATGTTCCACTTGTCCCGAATTTGAATGGATTGTTGTTTGGCCAGAGTTGATTTAGTCAGTTGGGATTTAGCCAAATTTTTCCAGTTTATGGAAACATTTTTAACTTCACCCAAATTTGAATGAAGCAGTCCCAATTTGCTCAATTTTCATTAAGGTTGTTGAAGTATTACCAAGTGATTTTGATTTTATCCAAATTTAAATAAAACTCTTATAATTCACCCAGACATTTCTGAACGTACTAAAATTTTAATGCAGCTGTTCTATACAGCCCATCTTCGAACACGACTGTTTGAAGTTGCCCACAATTGAATTAAGCTGTTGTTAATTGGCAAAATTTGATTTGACTGATGGACTTCACCCAAGTGTTTCCAATTAATCTAAATGTTGTTGTTTTCACCCCAGTTTGATTAAAGTTTTTCTCATTTGTCCAGATTTAATTGAAGCTGTTGGACCTTACCCAACTGCTCCTATTTTGCCAAATGTTTCTAATTTTCCCCAAAACCCAAAAGTTTTTTAGTTGACCCAAATTTTATGAAGGCTGCTGGAATTACCACATGATTCCAGTTCACTCAATGGCAGTGTTTATTTTGCCATCAGGGACAAAAAATGGCCATTATTTTGCCGTTGATTTGGTTATTATTTTGCCTTAGTTTGGAAAATAGACACTACCTCATTTACATATGAATGTAGCTGTATACTTCGCCCAAATTTTGAAAATTTTTGCCCGAATAATGGCCAATTTTTCAGTGTTGCGGATGCGACCGCATCCCCCGCATCCCCATGCCGTACGCTTATGTTGCTGGGAATGCTTGTTGCCAGCTTCTTCGTTAGTAAAATCTAGTTTGAAACAACAGTGGCATTTCACCAACTATAAGGGTACCGTCGGTTGCGCACGCGCCACCAAAGCTGTTAGGCTGGGTTAGATTCCCAGATACGTAATACAGAAGACTTGAAACACCCTACATGTTCAGCATCATGCTCAGCGTTAGTAGGTGGGTCTATGGAAACGGTCCACGGTCGGTGCTGCCTTTTTTGGCCATCGATGCTGCATACTACGAAAAAAAGCCGCATGGCGCATGCAAGCGGAGATGGGCGCTGCAGGCCACTCGTGACACTCCCGGAAGTAATACAAAAAGCGAGTGTACCGAAATACTGATAGTTCGCAATTAGGCATTTGCACAGCCAACAAGCCGTCAAACACACGAATTGAAGGACAATGCTTGCTACCAAGAAATGCGATTGCATGCTTTCATAATCCTACCGATGACATTTACAAAATGATTGTGACATAACAGTCAACATTGTCTGAATGCTAACAATGAGAAGTAGCTAGGTGAAATTGTGTTTTGTCACTGAAAAAACTTCTTCATGATATTATTTGGGAGTAAACAGAAGTCAAATGTTTATACTTGCTAGTTCACTGAAACAGTTTTGTAAAATAGTGAGTGTTGGAACTTGAAAAAGCAGTTTTTTTGTTTTGTTTTTGTGAAGCATTGGCCTCGTAATAGAAAACATTTCTGGACTAGTTTTGGAAAGGAAGCAAATGATTTGAGAACTTTTGTATACGCAAAAAAATACGTTCTTGAAATTTCTTCTGTTATGAAAAAATTGGCGACAACAAAAATTTAGAAAGCAAGGTAAGTTCTTAAAGTCAATAATTTTATATGGTTGTATAATGGGACATTATATACAATAAAAATTGAGATATTATAAAAATTGTGCACTTTACAGAGAAATGGAAACATTTTCGCTATGTTTGACCTCATACACATACGTATCAAATGCTTTCTTGATTGTTAGTCAAGTCAGGAGTACAAAAACTATTCTTTAATTTTCAACAAGGCTTGCTACCCTATAGCTGTAAACAGATTTAAAAGGCCTGGATTTTTTGAGTTGTTTCACCAATTAAAAAAATTGTTTCGAGCATATATGAAAACATCTACATCACTTGTGATGAGAGAAAGAAAATTGCCAGGAAAATTGCAAACATTTTCATGAGTTGACACTCCACCTTCATGAGCAACTTTTCCTTTTGTTACATCGCTAAGACACCCCACCCTACCTTAAGACTTAAACCTAATGCACACAGACTGCTTCCAGTGCATATTTCAGCGGCACCCGTCAAATTCCATGACATCACAGCACATACGTCAGCATCTAGCAAGGTCTGCATTCAATGAGAACCTGTTTCATCTTTAAGTAGAATACACAGAGGCTGTTTCGCAGTTTTCAAACAGTTTACAGCGGAACGCAGACGTCACCAGATTATATGCTGAAGGAGACGCTGCGACGTCATACTATCAAGCGCAAATATTTCCGACGTCACGAATGTCACAAGCCTGGAAAATTCCAAACTCACCGCCTTTTATGGGCCATATCAGCTTCAATTAAAAAAAAACTGAACAATTCGACTAACAACTATTTAAACCATTTGTAACATTTTAATTTTAACGATGTAACCAACGATATATAGTGCAATTTAGTAATTCGTGACTTGCACTGGTGGCTTTCAAGCAACAGACGCTTCATGCTCAGCAATGGTGAAAAATTCCAGTTAAAAAAGTATCGTCAAGTTGTCAAAGAAGTAAACTCTAAACATAAGCAAGATATGCAATTAGAAGTATAGTACATCCAATCCATAGATTAACTTTATGCCGTCTTGCCCCAAGAAGCATAAAATATACTCACCAACACCAAATTCTAAAAATAAGTTCCAACCAATAACAAATCCGCAGAACTCGCCAACAGCAACATAAGTGTAAATGTATGCAGATCCAGCTTTCGGAACTCGAACTCCGAATTCTGCATAACATAAACCTGCAAAAAAATAATAATAATAATAACCAAACATTAGGTGATTCAGCAAAACAATGATGAAATAATCACTTAATATCTACACTTATTGCAACTGTCAAATATGAAATCAAGCATCACAGACCAACCCAAAAGCACCTGCTAGCAGAGTTGCAAATGCAGCTACACAAAATGATATAATTATTGATGGACCAGCATCATCCCTAGCCACAGATCCAGCAAGGACGTAGACACCAGCACCAAATGTGTTTCCCACACCTGCACAATATTAAACACACACATTCACGATCTGCACTTCGAAACACCAACGAAATGCTCAATCAGGTTTGCATTTGAAACTGGCACTATTTCATTTCACTGTCATTAAGTATCAAATCATCAATAAAACGATAATGTAATCACTATTTTTGAAAAATTACAGACGAATAGTTGAATGATGTGACATTGAATCTATCGTGAGATTGCGTGGGTTCTAATTTCATACTTAACACACCTTTTGCATTAAAAACAAAAACGTTGAACTTTGTGAGACTGTGTTTTCCTGATAGACTTCCGTACTTTAGCTCCTGTTTGAGTTGAGTGTTGATGTTCGGATATTGTTTTGCATCAAGGGTTTCCAACCTGGGGTACATGTGCCCCTGGGGGCACATTTGCCTATCTGAATGTGCAGATTTAAGGTTGGCAATAGAAGGGAAAACTATATTTATATGCTGTTCATTTCCAAATACTTATACATACAGAATATCAGTGAAAATTATTTTCAAAAATCGTTATACCTCATTGTTTTATATATCTATTAGTCATGATAAAAGATATGTGAAAAATAGAATAAATTTTTAATTTAACTATTAGGTAATGTTCTATTAAAATTTAAGTTGATTTTTGTTGCTTTATTCAGCCTGTTTGTCATAAGTTATTTTAGGGATACATGCTCATCTGTCGAAATGTTGAAGGGGTCAGAGAAAGGTTGGAAATCCCTGTTTTGCATAATGATATTCATAACATCTTTTCAGCTTCTGGCGGATGTTCATTTGGTGATGGGATAATAGTTCTGTGACATATGTAACGGTCTAACGGAAAGTGTTATTATAAACATGTAAATTTTTCTTCGTATTCGGAATTGTCATGGAAAGTGTTTATTAATTGTTCTAAACATGTACATTTTTCTTCGTACTTGGAAGTATCATGCATTTCCATAATTTGATACATTTTTCGTTGTGGTAAATTTATTTGTGGGTATGTGCTGATTTCTTTCAATTTTTGTTAGGTATTGCAGTGCTCTATCATTTGTTTTATCAAGCTATTTAAACGTGTTCTGTTGCATGTTCCCACGAAAGTAGACCATATAGTAAATGGCTGTAGACGATTGAAACATATATTGATCTCAATAATTTAATATCACGAAAAGGCTGAAGTTTGACAAGAATGATGTTGGCGTCAACTACTTCGTTGCCGAAATGTTTCACATTGGTGTTCCAGTTCAAATTAACAGCATAGTCGATGAAACACCGAGATATTTACTTTTGTCTGCTTGGTTAATGCGTTGTTCACCATGTGAGATCTAACTGACGGCAATTTAAGTTTTGTAGAGAAAAGCATATCAATCGTTTTTGCGGAAAGTCACTCTATTCTTTTGTTCATATTTTCTGTAGTTGTACATTCACCAGACTTTCCAAATGATTCAATTATTCATGAGTCATAAGTGAAGTTGTGTCATCAGCGAAAAGGTAAGATTTAAAGTTTGAGGGGGATGACAAGTCATTGGTATATATTGCAACCATGACTATGCCTAGAGTGGATCCTTGAGTAACTCCATGACAAAGACTGGTTGTGGTTGGCTTATATCTACTGTTTCCTACTTGATAAATAACTTGCAAAAAAGTGATTAGTGGCTTCCTGTATATCGCACTTATGAAGCTTACCAAATAAGTTTTGATGATCAACAGTGTCCAAGTTTTTGTACTGGTCGAGGAAAATTGCACAAGTTAAGAGATTGTTAGCATTCTGATTTCTGGGTTAAAAGATGATCGTTTAGTTTTACGACTTCCAAAGACGTCAAAAACCACTGCGAAATCCATGTTTTTCTGGACAAAGTACCTCGTTTATCATTACCAAACTCTACAAGTTAGCCAATTTTAGGTTATTTGAGAAAACTCCGATGAAATGCAATGGTTACAATTTTTGCCATTCATTTACATACTCGCTTTCCTCTGGCAAGGGTTGCGGGGCAGAAGCCCTAGATTAGACCTTTCGATAAGGCAAAGAAAATAATGTGAGCCATCCTTGATTGTAAGCCGCATTAAATTATGAAAAAACAATTATTATAAGCCTCTTCTTACGATCGAATAAATACGGCAATTAAGATTTAGGCAAATGAAATACTACAAGTAAAATGTACAGCATTTAAGAGTATTACAAAAATTGCTTTGAGCACCTCAAAAAAATTGAAAAAAATCTTACCAATGCCAACAAGATCGAAAGTGGAAAGACATCTTGACAGATCAGAAGACTCAGTTTCTTCCTTTGGAATAACTTTTTTTCTAGTTAGTCGATCAATGAAACTCAACATTTTACCTTGTTACTAATTGCTGCATGCAAAACGTAGGCTGTATAATGTTAGATGCTTGATTTGCAAATGGTGACAAGTAACCAACAGGCTAAGTAAACTCATATATTAAACATGCAGCAAATCTAATATGTGTTTTCAAACAACAAAACCAAAAACATCTTGCATAATCACAAACAAATTACCCCGAGAAAATAAAAGAGTATCTCCAAGTACCTTGACGCAACCCCAGTAGACAGTGTACTTCCATAACGTAGGCAAATGGCACCACATGAAACTGCGCATATAGGTTCAGTGTAAAATTACAAACAATCAAGTAAATGCTAAAGAAGCTTTAAGCCACACATAATGGAATTTATTACCATTACTGACAAATCATTATGTATGAGTGCTTGTCTAGTAATGAGTGCAATCTTATTTATTCTGATATACACATCCTTCACCTTCGTCAGGGCTGGGATGTAGTATTCTTATGCCTGATTTGGGTCGGGTGGTTCTTGGCGCCACCGTTTTAGCGACGACGATTTGACGCTAAGCTGTTTTGGCGCTGGTTTAGAGAGTGAAAAATGCGTGTAATGAAAAAGGATAAAAACAAGGACAACATTTTAATGTGTTTCGTAATTGTAAGCTGGACCTCGCAAATAGTCAAGTGGTGCCCGAGAGTCAAAGTATTTTGCGTTCTTTTTGCGAATACGTTCATCATTGTTATTTTTCAACACTTACCAAAAGTGATAAACGGGTTTGGTTGACGAGATGACCGCCATGGACCTTCCCCAACCTAGGTGACACAGTGGCACTCTTTGTTTACATTTATCAGTTATTTTGCCATTGCGTTTTCATTTTTTCTTATGTTCACTGACAATTGGTTTCCTCATTGCCCAATGGCTTTTTGTATTGCTTCTGTTCATTAGCTGAGCCATTTCAAACAATAAATCAACCAATCAGTCTATAAGGCTAGTTTGCACCAGATGCGGAGCGAAGGCAAAGCGAAGGCGATGCGACCTTTTTTCGCGTGGAGACTCGTTTAGATTCAACGCGAATATTATGCACTTAGGCCACGGGTGGGTAAATAGCGGCCCGCGGGCCACATGCGGTCCACCACAGCGTTTCAAGTGGCCCGCGGAAGCATTCAACAAAAATCTTCAAACCTGAAATTTCCTCCAAGTTGTCACAGTAAACGTGCTGAGGCCAGCTTAACCGAGACTTGCTTCTGGTTTGAACACCTCTCTAGCCTATCGACTGGCGAGCTATGACTGAAATAATCTGTCAATATATCGTCTTTTGCGGTCCTCAAAGGATACCCGAGCGGGTTCCGGGTACCCACATTTGCGGGGCGACTGTGGGTACCCACATTTGCGGGGCGGCCCGCAGAGTTATGCGTGCGGTTGCGCGGCGCACTGGCTTACCTAGGGTTTCCCGCGCCCAGGGAAAAGTCAGTTTGGGCTCCCCCCAGTCCGTTCGTGGGAGCATAGATGCGAACAAGAGTCAGCTGGGGGTAAAGGGCGTCGAAAACTGACTCGGGCCCGCATATAGTTGTTTCTCGACACGTCTGAGAACTTCATATGACTGTTACGTCACGGAATTGACGTCAGTATCTTCGAATCTTGACAATCATTAACTATCGCAGGATTAAAAATATAGTCGTTTCGCGTGAAGCTATCCCCGCTGTGAAATTTCGATCGCGATTGAACATTTACACTGTCGTATTGCGGCATTGCAAACTGCGACAATACGTTCGAATTGTAGCGGCTAATGACAAAAAATGCAAAAACTAGGCAAAATGCTCCCTGATCATCTGCAAAAATCTGTATGAATGTAACGACAAACTTCTATGGGTACAAAAATCTTCTGACACGTGACAACACAGCGGACTAAAAATTATAACCCGCGGAGGACTCTTGTACCTGCACATTACAGCTGCTGTTGGAGGCCCCTTTGAAAGCAGAATACTTACACATTACAGTTGCTGTTTGGTTCTCTTTTGAAAGCAGGCCACTTCCTGATGATATGCTTTGGAGTATATTATAGAAGTGGATAATGCGGTTTTCACCAAAAATGAGGAAATTCTACGCGCGAAACACTGCGATGGAGGGCCCCTAAAAGAAGGTTCCGAGGCAAGTATTTCGCTCGCCTCCCCTAAGTCCACCACTGAGCACATAGGTCTATTACGTGATACTTGTGTTCAATCCATGCTTGCGTTCAATCACCGCGCGAAAAAACGTCGCATGGCTTTCGCTTTGCTTTTTATCCTTTTTGCTAAAAATCTTTTCAGGCATTTCTAGTATGGGTACTAATAGAAAAGGAAAAGATCTTTTATTGTTAAGAAAAGCACGTCGTTAGCAGCGCACCACCAAAACAGCTCGGCGCCAAGTAGTCGTCGCCAAACAGTTTCATTCCCCCTGATTTTTATCCTCCAGTGCTACCCAGTGCACTCATAACATTGTGCCATACCTAAAATAGTTCGGATGATTCTACATTGTCAATAGGCTGCATTGCACCTGGACTGTGACAGGCCCAAACAGTTCAATTTATCGTTAGCATGTTCAACAGTTGGAGCTTTGAGAAACAGATAAAAACCACCTTTATCAAAAATCTAACAAAAACATGAAAACGACCGTTTTTCAACATGATGCTGTTGCGGCGCTAGCCTGAATCGTGAGCTATGGTGAACTACACTCAGAGTTTTGAGAAACGCGTGTCTGACAACGTTTCGCTTAACCTGACACCTTACAAGTTCCACGCATCAACAGGACTGCAGTTCTTATTCCCTACTACAGAAATTGCTATAGAACGAAGGTGGTCAGCGCAAGCCTTTGTTTCCACAAATTCAAGCAGCAAACTTCGACGGCGATTGATCGTCAAACACGCTTTCTGACAATACAACAGAAACGAAACTAAGCATCCTAGCAGGCGCAACTGACTGACCAAACAGACTTCACTATCAGTTAACCGAGCGTGCAACAACATTTATCAAGGAAGAAACGCACGTAACTGCGGTTTCCTATCAGCTACAGCAATTAACCATGCGAACATCGGTGATTGCAATTCTTATCGGTTGAGGTAACACGAGCTCGAAGACACAACAGTAAACATACGTACCAAACGATATGGTTTTCGCAGCTCAGCTATTCCGTCTTTTGTTTGTTAGAAAACTCGCTGTTTCGAATGGCAGAATTTGGGCAATGCGCATTAGGCCAAAAACGTCGCTAATCGGAATCAGATCGCGCGGCGATTTTATTGCGCATTACACAGGTGACAGGAGAACAGAAAAACAGGTTGTTCAGGCAGAGACAGGCGCAAGATTACGAAACAGAGACATGTTGTTCAAGCGGGGACGCCGGAACGGGGGTGCAATACGGAGCACTGCCTCCCTGCCCTTTGAAAGGGGGGGCAACGGGAGCACAGGTGCCCTTATGACAGTATCATAAATAATTTCATGGTTTATCAAGATCGACTTGAAACAAATTTATTGCAAATATTTGCGCCCACGCAAAGTTCAGAATGGTTTTCTACAATTTCTGTTATTAGTTTTGAGGTCAACATCGTTTCTAAACATGTAAATGCAAAAAGAATGACTATTATGTGAGTGCTTTTACACGGAACTCAAGAAAACAGTATTGAACTCGTGGTAGGTCAAAATCATGGGCATTTGCCCCACCCTGGAAATTGCAAATGAGAACCAAAATTTTCTAGAAAACCCGGACCGAGACCTCTTAAACTTGCTTGTTCAAAGTTGTATTTTATGGATACAGAACGCTTAATGTTTTGATGGTGACCATGGTCGTCGGCAGAGGGAGACAAAACGGGCATTTGGAGCTAAATCAGAATTTTCTAGAAAACTTGAAATCAGCTGCTCAATTGCGATTTCTTCCAATGAAGGTTTGTTGGCCTGTATGACACTCACCCTGCACAAGAGCCAAATTCACTCTTCTGGTATCATGCAGTGATGAGCTTGCAGTTTACTCATGTCCGCTCCTTTGCCTGCAGGGCAAGTCAGAGAGTTGCCAGATTGGCTTTCTTAGGCCAAATTTAAGAAATCTTGCTTCGTTTCAAGTTGGTTGGCCTAACAATTTTATTTGGCCTTTTTCTGGCCTCTTTTTGGCACTGTTTGGCTTTTTATTGAAATATTCATCTGGCAACCCTGGGACAAGTTGCCAAACTTGCAAGCGGATTGGTTTACTACTGGTCTTTATTGTGCAACAATGACATGGCAACAAATCTTTTAATGTTCACTTCAAGTTACAACATTTAAAGCATTTTACCACATATGACTGTTGAACGCAGATTACTGGTGCCACACGTAGTGATTTTTCACTAGATGTAGCGATTTTTAGGCTGATCTAGTGATTTTTCGCTGTAGTCTAGCAATTTTTGCAAGGCATATGTTGGAAGATTGGAATGTCTTGTTTCTACTTTTTAACATGTTTTCCAGAAAAACAGTTGATTGCATGTATCGTTGTGTGAAGATTTCACCTACAGAACAAACAAATTTTTCTTATCTCAGTTTCTTGTTGTTTTCACTTCTGTGCTGTTAATTGCTGCAATGTTGGGTATGAGCTTATCTTCATTTCCTTGCAGGATCAGTACAGCCGAAATATATTAATTTAAATGTTAGGTTAATTGATCTAAAATATTTGGTTAGTCTTGTCACTTTAAGCTCTTCAAAACAACCTGAAGGTTTCCGAGCTAAGATTTTCCACGCTTCAGCAAGATCTATTTTAACAAATTTGCAAATGGGTTTAAGGTTTTTAGGCAATAACATAACCAAATATACTCGTATGATTTCGCGATATGCTGTTAACTTCAACGCAGAAATTTTAAATATGGTGATTTTTTTCATATCTAGTGAACTTTTTTGTGAATCTAGTGATTTTTGCAAAAACGGCTGTGGCAGCACTGACACAGACATCTCGGCAGATAATGCAGCGATACAGTGACTGCTGATAGCGGTAAGCAGGGACGCCGGAGAGCGGTGGCCTTGCCCCCTGACCTTTCAAAAGAGGGACAAGGGGGGAATGGTGTCTTTTTCATTACAGCATCATAGATGATTTTATGTTTTTTCAAGATCGAATTGAAGCAAGTTTTCTATAGTTTCTTATATTATTTTTGAGGTCAACATTGTTGTTGAACAGTAGCAAGCATAATTGGTAACGATCTTTTTGTTTTTCGTAAGTTTCTATTGCCCTCAACATTTACCCCCCCCCTGCCCTAACGATGTTCCGGCGTCTCTGCGTTCAAGCATCTTGTGGTAGTAGACGCAAGGGAGTCACAAGTCGTCGAGCCAGGAGAGCGACGGCATCATACATCAAATGCTGTCAAATCAAGTTACAAACTGTTTTGAACCTAGAAGGAGCGCACATTAAGTTCTGCGACTGAATGAAACACAGCGTGTAGCGGTTTGTCTCTGCGCGTGTTTAACAGATGGTGTGTCACCACCACCATCACAGGCACCACACATACTTCAGTAGCTCAAGTCAGACTGCAGAATGGAAGAACAAGCACGAGTCCAAAGGTCACAGCTCAGTGCTTCGGATTATGACCATATATTCCTTCGTATGTTGTGCATTCTTCTCGACAGAAGTATTTTAAAGCATGTTTAGCAGTTTTAATGCAGCAAACAGCGCATGATAAAATAATATTCAGTTTGCTCTTAACTAAGAGGAATTTCCTGTGCAGAACTAGCTTCTACTAAAACCAACCCTCTTGGATGTACGATCTCTTGTTTTCTTGAGGCAGATGAATCCGGGCACCGATAAACCAACTCAAAAAAGTTCAACTCACAATTGTCTCTGCAGTTGAAATGCCAAGCATTTTTTAATGATTTTCATTCTGTGACAGTTCATCAACATGTTAATTTCCTGAAGAATTACTGCAAATTAACATACCCTCTTTTACTTCAGTAATCCAATGTTCCTTGCCACTTTATATAATCATGGTAAAAAAATAGTTCTGTAAGTGAAGGCGCAAATGACTAAATGAGAGGTAATGCACTCTGTAGCAGACACATTATGGTCTGTACATATTAACGTTGAACCAATAAAAAGAACACAAAGTTCCAACATTCAGCAATAAGAAAAAGACCTGCTGACACGAAACCCAGAGGCTATGATCAGTCAAGCACGAAAACGTGACAAGCAAAAACGTTACGTTTTCACAATCTTACAAAACAAGACAGAGGTCCAGGCAGATCGGTTTGGAACCTAAAGACAAACTACAAATGGATTAAATCAAATAAAATTTGGTTTGAAAAAATAAAGAGCGAAGAACAAAGAAAAGAAACAATCAAAGCTGAAAG
>JGI24158J21664_10010771_pt1 | contig 12182 bp, 6 predicted proteins | sample Ectturendosymbi3_FD_21664 | JGI IMG/M metagenome (IMG submission 21664) | reverse complement strand
TAACGGTGACGACGAGAGTGATCTCGTCGGGTGATCTCTATTGTTGCTTGCTGCCACGGTGCGAAGCTTTGCGCATATGCCGCTCGGGATTTCATATCGCAACAAATGTTCGCTTGCTGCTGCAGATGTCAGTTGTAAAGCTGCGAGCTGAATCTTGTTTCGGGAAAGACAGTTAGCTACCGCCTTCATAAATCCTTTGTGTCTGTGAATGTTCAGAGGTGTTGTGGTCTTGCGTGCACCATAGAGAGTCGGAGATTTCACCATACTCGAATTAAATTTCGAGTGAGAGACCATAAAAGACCAGAGGAACTTCATGTTCTCCCACCAATCACACGGAATATTGTGAAGAGGTTGGATCATTGGATACCTTCACAACAAGTCCTTGCAGTTCATGTTTTTTCTACAGAAGGTTGAACGCTTTCTTATTGCCTTGGCTGTATAAGGCAGATCTGGCGTCACAACCTGCTATGGCATGCAGGAAGAGCAATGTTCTACTATATATGTTTCTTGAAAATGCTGTTGAATGCAGCTAACGGAAAATACTTTATCAAAACATTCTCCAAATATTAGGTTGTACAGGTAGAGTTGTCTGTATTGCTTCGATAAATATTTCATCAAAATAAGCAAGTCTACATCACTTCCAACTACAACGACAGTGTTATTCGTTAACAGCTCAGTTGCTGTTTGTACAATCAACGTATCTGCATCTTCCCCGCATGTTTTACTGGTATGCTTGCAAGTCAGGGGCGCAACGAGGGGGTCAAGGGGGCCCAATTCCCCGGGTTCTGAATCACTATGGGGGCGCCGAACCACTGCGGGGAGCGCTGAAAAGTCTCAACAATGTTGCAAGCAGTTCTTTGAAGGCGTTTTATGAGTTCAAACTGACCGATAAATTTCCTGTGCGGACCCGTAAAATTGGTACTTCCACATTAAATCTGGACAACCACGAAACGTTTCAGCTGAGTTGAATTTTTGCTTCAATTAACGTGCAAAACCGATTCACCTCGCACCAAATAAGTGCAGTGCAGACAGTAACCTCGCTTATTCATCATAATCATCTCTGAAATCCCATGCAACGCAACAATTAACAATTTGACAGTTTTTAGGAGATAAACAGTTACGTTACGCAGTTTTTTTAAGGGAAATATTAGGAACCCAGTATGGACCTGTACGAACCCTATTTCTCTGATTCTAAGGTCCCGATTTATTTGATTGTAGGAACCCGCTGATAATTTTCTCTGATACTATGGACCCGATTTTCAATTCTATGGACCGGGATCGGGTCCCTAAAACACCTCAAAAACTAACTGACGTTACGCAATAAATATCACGTAATTACAATTAATGCTTTTTTAGCAAGCCAAGTCTTTTCGACGTTGTCAAACGTTTTCAGGAAGCCAAGCGTTTTCCAGATAACTGTTGGTGGGTAGAGGATGTATCCTTTCAATCTTCCCTTGCTGGCCCCTGCATACATAACGACATAGTGTTGTGAAAGAGCCTAATTTTGAAGTCTGAATCCGGCCCGAGCCCGAAATCACAAGCCTGAACCCGGTTCGAGCCCGACATGTATTTTGAATCCGGATTTAGACCTGAAAGCCAAATTCACCGAGGGAGTTAAGATATGCGCAACTGCGGAGTAACAAAAAACGTTGTGTTCGGGTATAGCTGCAGGCACACGGTTTATCACACCCAAAATAACAACCACCTTAACCAAAACATAGGCATAATCTGGCACAAACGTTGCATGTTAGTAAACGATAATACTGCGGAATATAATTTTTCTCAAGAAAAAAAGAAACTATCGCCAAACTATCCACGATGGCGCTATAGGCATGACAAGCCGGCTTGTAGGCTTTTTAAAACAAGCCAAGAATCGCATGTGTGATTGATCTCTTTGACGCAAAGCCATCGCCTGCTAATTTCCTCACCGCTGTCGCCTTCTCAAAAAGAGTGTGAGACTAATCCGAGCAGAGAATAAAAGAATGCAGTTGTGTTTGCAAACAGAATTAGCGGAAAAAAATCACAATCACTTCACTCACAGAAGTTACCGCGGTGAGCACAACAAATCTACGTCACGAAAGAAAAAATCGTTACTCCTAATGCTATAAAAAAGTTTTGTATGCAGGCCCGAAATATTTTGATAAAATTAAGCCCGAGCCCTGCCCGATCCGAAAAGCCAGGCCTGACTTACAACTCTGCACCTTGTCAAAAGTTTCATTCCAAGAGTTTTACTGTACTTGCATAACGACACGAAAATATTTGAGATTAATCAAAATGCACAACGGTGAATTGGCAAAAAAGTATCAAGTTTCACCTTTAACACGAAAAGAATGTCCAACAAAACTAGGTGTGATGTTCTTGTAAAGCAAATGTTTCGCACTTGGATGAAAACGTTGCTGCATTGTGGATTTGGTCAAACTCAAGTAAATCAGATGACTTACGAACCAATGCATTCAGCACGATCAAAAAGTTTAAGAGTCACGGAAAAAATATCTTTTTTATTTGTTGGTCAACATTGTCGCGACATTGTAAGAAGTGAGGTTAAATGTATATTTTATCCTAATTTCCGAGTCAAGTCCCTACGTTTTGAGCTATAGGTCAGTATACAGCCAGGTAAATACTGTGGGCAACTTCTCCAACGTTTTGATTGAAATCCTGTTCACTAATAGTTGAAGTTTCACTAATAGTTAAAACTTCCCATCCCAAAACTAATTCTCCACAATAGAGCTGCATTTTTGTCTTCGGCAAAAGCTTCGCAGAGATTTGCCTGAAAATCTTACTTTTTAACCTGTACACTAGCATCATTAAATTATACGCTGTATGTTTCTGAATACGTAACAACCAACGTTAAAGCATAGCCCGCTAAATTTCTTCACGAAACAAATAATGGCTGTACTGTGGTCTCTCACATGTGCAGCTGTAATACTCTCACTGTTACAAGAAAATAACCTTTCTAACAGTGTACCACACAGGGTAAAATGTCGGACAAAAGCAGTTAACCATCTTTCACGGTCTCTAGAAATTTGAAAAATTCTAAAAATTGTTTTAACGAAGCTAAAATTTATAAACTAACAGAATCATCGATACCACACCACACTCTGTTTCAACATGAACTTGGCTATGTGTAACCTACCACCTAACATGAAAAGCTCTTCACACAAACGTGACAAACATCACTTTTATTTTTGAAATCACTCCAAATACAAAACCTAAAGAGAAAAAAGTGGGGGGAACATGGCATATTGTATCCCTCCACCTGAAAAAGTGGGGGCGACACGTCCCCCGTCTCCCCCACCAAATTGCGCCCATGGTTGGTAGGCTCAATTGCTTGAGATTTTTGTTGCGGTAATCACAGAATATTCAAATAACTGCACTTGAAAAGCCATTTGAGACGGTATCATCATGAATGCCTAGTGCGTTTCGCAACAATGTCGCGTAGCCGATGCTTGGAGACTGCAGACCGGGAGAATGCAATTTTACACTTTTCTTGTTTATTCAAAGTCCTGGACACACACCCATATCAATAATATCGCTTGCAAAACTCACGGGGGATCTGGCTGAGTTATATGAAAGAAAAAAACATTGTCCATTGTCCAGTTCCCAAGTGCGATCGGCATGCGGGCAAGCCTGTCAATTAGGCAGTTGTATATATCACTGAGCGCTATTGTTTAGTTATAATTCATAATTGATGACAGTAAGGTGCTGTAAGGCGTGAGCCAGTTCAGAGAGGCTTGTTTTGCAGCGCGCTTAGCAAATAGTGTTGGATGATGCATCTCAGAAAGGGTCCGGAGCTGCTACATTAACCACCAGCTCCGGCTCCAGCTAAATTTTAAAAACAGCTCCGGCTCCACCGAAAATGACCGGCTCCGTGGCTCCGGGCTCCGACTCCGTAGCCCTGGTCATAAGCATTTAACAAGCAGACTTTTCAAGCATGGATTATGCTGAAATGTTTTGATGAATCCCCACAAATGAGTGTGTTCACTCTGTATTCTCAATGCTATGTTTGCTATGCTCAAAGAATCCAGCAGTTGCCACGGGCAGAAGAAAGAATGATAATATTAGCACTTGAGCTTGCCAGGCCTCCACGCCCATACCGCATGGATAATTATACATAGCTCTGGTTTAATCATCTCGGCTCTGATTAACTCCAAAAAGCTAAGAGCCTGGAAAAAACTCAACGCATTTCACTATTTCATGCTATTGATCAGGATCGCATTTCAGATAAACATAACACGGAAGCTGAGCGCGTACATCTAATTTATTGGGTTTTGAAAGAAGAGAAAACAAACCGAAAAATAGCTGCCTTGCAAGCCTTGGTGGACCGCATTGGCCATAATGATCAGCTTCGCGACCCTACCATAACAGTTCTGTGGCCGTAACCAAGTTTATTTTGCTATTCTCGGAGCATTTGAGTAATCGCATTGTTTCTGATGTCAAGCAGAGTCCATGCTGGGCTAGCATTGTCGATGAGACAACCAATAATGCTGCAATGTGTTGTCCACTCCACTTGCCACAACCTGACCAGAGCAAAGATTTTCAACTCTGTGCCGTGTTAAAACCAAGCAACGAAACCGAGTGTTTGATGTAACTCTGAATGTTTTCATGAATGTTTCAATGAACGGTCCAGAAAGTCTTCAATAGAGGGGCTTTACTTTTGTGCAGCGGTGCTTGACATTATGAAAATTGACAAAAACTCCACTGATTTATAGTATTTCATATTTCAATTTGGGATTGGGAGCTTTGTTTGGGGGTCTAACCGCACCAAAGTGCACCATAGCCATGAGACTGGGTCCAGAGCAGCTCAATGATAAGGGCGTGCTTGAGAGATTGCTCATGAAATTTGTGATTGAAATGGATAAAAGCAAATAATAAACGGAGAGTGACACAGCGAGCACTAAAGACCCTAGAATCTGCACGTGACCAGTGAGAAACCGATGCTATCACTGATGAGCAACAGCTGTTTAATGACGTTGAAACTGAAAAATTTGTGTTGTAATTTTTGCAAATACCGGAGTACTACTTGTGCACTGTGACTGCCAATACTGTAATAAACAATACGTTTAGGAATTACATTGTAGGTTTTGCTAAAAATAGCGACCTCATAAAATTTCTTGGTGTTTCCTTGAACCAAACCTAAAAAGCCCTGGTTGCAAGTACTTTCATCAACAGCGCATCTGCTTCCGAAAGACTTCAGGCTCGAGCATGTGGGCACGCCAAACGTGTTTCTTCCCCCGGCGGTATCTAACCTCGTTACGCCCCTGCTACAACTTCTAGATGCTGAGGGCATCTACCAATATTCAGCTTTTTACTAATTTTTTCAATCTATTTTCCCTATTTCACTGGCGTATGAGGAAGGTCTGCCAAGCCCTGATCATCCTCAAAACATTTTCTGAGCAATGACATTCTCAGGTGGGTGAACTGATTGGAGTGAAACTTAGTTGTAAAACTATTGCTACTGAGCTACGCCACAAATCATTCGGATATTTTGTTCGGCTTTCCAACAAACTAGTTCTTGGCTGACATTTAAAAGCGTTCTAATGCCTCGTTGTTTGACTACAAGTTTGGGCAGGTGGACCGGAAGCAACAAGCAATATCTATCTCGGATCTTTCGAATTTTATGCATTGGGCCAATTACGTTACTAGACCACCTGTGTTTTCAGTGTATTGAAAACTTGCTCTTAATTATCGCTGTCGGGTTTGCAAGATAATATTTGTCAAGGTGGTTTTAAATCAGAGGTGGGGAACTTATTTACTATCACGGGCCGCATAAATTGTGGATTATTGCTGGTGGGCCGTAAGTAACAACTTAGTATTCTTCAAGCCTACCTTTATCTTACTATAAGGGATGAGCCTTTCTTATTGCATTCTACCTTAAATACCTGGTTGCCATGGAGCTTCGTGTTGACGCGATTCTGTGCTCTGAATTGGGTAACGAAAATAATAATACGGGCCATATTAAATGTTCACGCGGGCCGCAGGTTCCCCACCCCTTGTTGAAATAAAGTCTCTGCCCAAAAGTGCAAAATGATGAATTCTATGCTGGCTGCTTTATCAAGAGAGTAGCACTTTTTAAAGCATTCTGCCAGCGTAGAGTTCATCATTTTCCACTTTTGGACAGAGCCTTGATTTTTGTGTGGAATGATATCTAAAAAAATGGTGAAGTTTAAAATAATGAAAATGTTATCCACTGAGAAGCAAAAAAATATTTTAGCACGTTTTACAACGCAAACCATGCGCATAACAATGAACTAGTCAATTCGTATATGGCCAAATCCAATCCATCAGCACTCCATTAAGAACACTGCAGAGATATACCTTTCTACAAAGCACTGCAAATCGTGATGTACAACGTTTAGAAAATAGTGTGTCTTCTAATTGGATATTTTGGTAAATTTCAATAACTTGAATTAACGACTTTTTCTGCAAAATATATTTCTCCACAAATTAGCGTCATGAAGAAGATGTTCTCGTCTTAGAATATATACGCTTTTCACGAACATAGGTATTTGCAGGACGACGTGTAGCCTGTCTTACGGCTTTCCCATTTTACAAAATTTAAAAAAATTGTAGGGGGAAACCGGGTAATTGCCCCACGAAATTCTCAAAAACATGTTTAGTTGTTAGGTACAACATCAAGTTACAATCATTTTGCCCCTTCCAAAAATATTAGCTGGTTGCTGCCCTGGAACTTGCTACATATTGTTAATACACAAACAAACAAATACGTTTGGAACTAACTTCAGTATGCGATGTAATGGGTATCGGATTCCCTAAATCAAGAGAAAGATGTTTTTGATGCTACAGCTAAATGATGAAGTGCATTAAAATTTTTGCTGCACAAATCACGAAACAAAGGAATGCATCGTCGCATCATCAGATGTAACAAATTTTGTTTGCAGAAAAATGGTCTTTACACAAAAATGGGCTTGTGCCAAACTTAAACTAACCTTTTAGTTTAAAATAACGAACCTGTTGCGCAAAATCAGATATTGTTGCCTGCCTGCAATAGCATCATTAGCAGAGATTTTTTTAAATCTGAAATAAACGCAAGTAAAACTTTCACATCGAGACTGTAGGAATATCGAACACGGATTTTACCTCAAGATGCGCCCGCCACGCGTCTGGGGAGGCAAATGGGGGTAGCGCAAAGTTCTTCTACTTCGGGAGACTTGAAAACCACACGTAAACGGCGATCTTGCCATAAGCTAGTGATTGGAAACTGCAACATAACTTCACTCACGAGAAAAGAGCACGAACTGATCAAGGAAACCAGACGATAATCCTTGGATGTTATTGACATCTCTTCGACTAAATGTCGTGGCACTGTGGAGCTGAACAACGGGTGGAAACTCTTCTCCGCGGTTGAGCTAGCAAAATTTGCCCTGGTTGGGGTGGAGATACTTGTTAGTACGCAGCTGGCAAGTTGTGTAGATAAATGGATCCCAGTACGAGGAAGGATGTGCATGATAACGTTGAAGTTGTTAGACTGCTCCTTGTGTTTGATATAGGTGTACGCCCTAAACTCAAATGCGCAGTACCTGGAATTCGTGTAAGAAACTAGCAATCCCCTTCGAAAGGCTAAAACTAACGAATCCACGGTACTTTTTGCACACGTTGTGATAGATGTGAGGGCATGAAGGGTGTGATTGGCTAACATGGTGATGCTGACGTAAGATATAAAGGAACGCTCCTGCTACAACCGTGCTGTAACAACGCACTGTGCATCGTGAACACTTTCTTCCAACACAGAGTTGAGTTGAGCTGATTTTATTTGGCGATCATTGATATTCAGCTAGAAAAAACACAAATCAATGCAAGGACGCCAGGGCATTGAAGGAACCGGAAGGTTGTCGAGTCGATGCCCCTCAGCAGTTAAGATAGCTTTGTTACTGTCCAATTTAAACTCGTGGTGGTGCATATATGTGGGAAGGAGCTGCTAGATGATCAACACAGTTGCGCATCACAGAGATTTGAACAAGTAGGCCCTCACCTGGTGCAGAGATTCGTTAGGTCATCGGTCACTCATTCATTTCTACCTAGTTTCCGTTGACTTGTTCCAATCATTGTTGAATGTTCGTGTCAAAGAAGTGCTGAGCTGTCGACCCACCACTACCCGTAGTCTGCAACTTATGTTTTGAAAAACCAGCAGCGTCTCCATAAACGCGCAGGTCTAGAAGGTCCAACTGAATAAAGTTGGAGGCTCTGGTGGAATAGGATGTGAGAAAGACCTTCGCAAATAGGGTATTGTCCTTGTTTGGAAAGCTCTCGGAATGAACAGCGGACGCAGAGGTAGTGTCAGCTATTCAAAGCAGCTGTAGCTTTATTTGTTGCTCGGGTATGGACGGAAACGAATTGGCGTCCGGCGAATAATGGTAAAAAAGTAACTCAGTGGTGGAAACAAGAGGTGAAAGATGCTATTCGAGTAATGAAAATAGCTAGCTTCAAAACAAATCGTCTTTTTCTTTCATGGTTGGCTGAGGCGTAAGCATACGTAGTCCACACGGCGACAGAGTCCAAGATGCAATTTTGCCAAGATTATCTTGGTAAAATTTCGGATCTCCTGCAAACTATTTCCAATTATTGTCAAATCAACAAAATCTTTTGGGAAAATCCGGTGTCTTCGCGACAAAAAATCTAATGCTGCTAGATCCATCAAAAACAAAAATGATGTCATACTCAGCAATGAGAAGGACATCCTTGGCCGATGGCAATGATGTGGCTGGGTCTTATTTGTCGAGTCACAAACGTTTTTTGTTGCGACGCCTTTGGAAATGCTTGCACCAGCAATAAGAATTGAGACACATATTGTCAAAGTTCTTTTACTGAAGAAACAACAAAAGGAAATATGCATCGTTTAATGTGATGTGTGAGCTTGCTTATTCAGTATTATTGGAAGAATATGTGAAACTGCCATTTATGACTCAAGGCTAATTCGTTATCAACATTTCGTTTTAATCGCGGTCATGGCAGAATATCCTGCTTCGCATAAATACGGTGTAGCGAAATGAATAACCATCCGTAACGCCTTTTCAGCCAAAGTTGGGTTCGTCATTCGACGAAATCCAAACATTTGTCAAATTTCTGACAAAGTAAACTTTCTTTTCAGGGAATCATTACAGGCAAATTTAATACAGCCACATCTTTTTCAATGCGATTATTCCGGGATATGTTGCAGTCTAAATCAACAAGTTTTTGTAGAGATGTTATTTTTTCATTGTTGCGAACGTGGTCTGTTTCGAATGGTCTGTTATGAGTGATCTGTTACGAACAGAACTGTCTTGAACGGACACAATCCAAAACAATGAAGCGCTAATAATTAGGGGTGCAGCGTCCCGGAATGCAAGGTGTGCACGACATGCCTTACTTTCAGTGAACAAAGCTTTTACTACCTAAAAAACAAAACTTTTATCACTTGAAAAACTACTTCAAAACATTAAAATAAATTTCAAATCGTGGGCAGGAGAAAAAAAATAAAGACTTTCGTAAACCTGCGTGTGATAGCTTTCTTACAATTAAGTTCGTTCTCATAAAACAACTTTTCAATTGCTTTTGTTTTTTCTATCAATTTCCGTAATAAAAATGGGAAACACACATGCGGAAATAGGAAACACGCATTCAAAATTTGGGATAGAATGGACATTTGAAAATGATAAGATTTTGGTGTGAATGCCAAAAACTTACAAAGCTGACAATCTTTTTAGCTGATGTGCTGTTGTATGAAATATATTCTGTTCAAATGTGTGTGTTTTCAAATAAATTCCTTGCGTTTCGACAACGCCAAATTTATTTTTCCCAAACACCTACAATAGCTAAGGGAATAAAGACGCCCAATTATAAGTTTTGCTTTCGCTTTGCGTGTCGCCATCAACCTGGGTACCTGAATCTTGTCTTGTGATCTGTGGTTAGTCTGCGTCCTACTGTAGTAGTGATGCAGATTGCCGAGTAGCTGACATTTGCAAAATTTGCGTTTCAAGTTGCAATTATATAAGAGCAAAGTTGGAGCTATGTGTTTGGTTTGGGTGAGCTTTCTTCAAAGTATATTTGCCCGAAAATTTAGTCTGATATTTCTGGAAAGTTGAAATCTCTTTCTCTTACCTGATTCATTTGAAAAACACCATAAAAACGTCCTGCTACCTTGTCAGCTCATTTTATTTTCATATGCTTGTCGCTTTTCTGTATATTGTTTTTTGTGTCCATCATTTCCCTTATAGTTTTACCTTTCCAGTTGCCCATCCAACCTCCTGTGCGTAGGCATGCTTTTCCCCTCTATTTTTTGTTGTTGTTTTGTTGCTTATTTTGTCGGATTCGATTCGCTGCTTTCGTTACTTTTTTATTGCATGTGACACTTCTTCAATTAGAATATATTTGTGCAACAACAAAAGGGCTAGGTGAGCAGTTGATGCATAAGCATTTTCGCCAACCTTGTGTGATTCAAATACGTTACTTCACACAAATTTGCTAAACTTGAATTTTTTGATGTTTTTCTATTTTCATCAGCATGCATTTAATTATTACTCTTTGATGTTATTATTTTTCTTCCTGTTGCATTCGTATTTTTTGTGATTTGTGTCACAAAAATGCATGAATATAAGGTGTTTTAGGGACCTGATTCTGGTCCCTAGAAGTGAAAATAGGGCCCCTAGAATTAGTGAAAATGATCATCGGGTCCCTAGAATAAGAGAAAGTCGGATGCCTAAAATCAGAGAAATCGGGTCCCTATAGGTGCATATTGGGTACCTAACATTTTCCTTAAAAGAAACTGATATACCCTTAGAAATATTAAACTTAGGTTGTGTTCTGCCGCCTACGGAACTTCGTGGGTCACGCTGGAACTATGTGTTCCAAAATAACAGAACTGTTACTGATATTTAGTTATTCATGTTTCAACAACATCCTGAGTGTTTCAAACTTTCAGAATTTGGATCCAATTTATGCTACTCTGTGCAACATTAATTTCTGAAATATCATAGAACTTTTAGTTCTTAATATGCATTCCAACTTTAAAATATTTCCTTCAGTGATTGTAGACTAGGTTTTTTGTGATAAGCCAGAAGATTAAATTTTTGTTAGAAATGTACAGAAATCGCAATAGCGTGACATTCCAAAGAGTGCAAATCAAGCAAAATATACACACTTATTCCAGCTATTGAACTATCAGCAACCCCCCACAGGAATGGTGACCCCACTCCACTGATTGCTGCTATGATAAATTACTGTACTAATTGACTGAAGACATCGTCCCTGTGCATCTACCCCTGATAAAAACAAAGCAATTGCAACAACATAGTTTATTGTTTCTCATAAATAAAAAAAAAAACATATTCTGGCAGGATATTGCTGGTTTTGGAATTTGCACGAAGGGATTACAATTTGAATAGTGAATAATAAAGAGGAAATACGCAAATCAATGCACAGAAAGAAAAAATAAAGGTATTATAGCAATTTTCGATGCTCGTTTCAAGTAAAAATGCACATACATCCTACCACCGTATCTTCCAAAACTTTTCTGTATGTGTCTGAACGTGTGTCAAGTGTAAAACAGGTACTTTAAGAGTAATTTCCATTGAATTATATAAATGATTTTGCTCAACCAGGCTAGGATTGCTTTTCGACGGCATGATGCAATGTTGACAGAGGCATCTTTTCTGCAGAATGTACTTTGGTAACCTGAAAAAAAAAATTCTTTCTGCTATCACTTCCATTCTAAAGATTAATTAGCTTCATTCAAATATTTTAATCTGCTGCATGTTTAGTGAATCTGAAATATGTTGAAAGTTGCATATAACTTGATCTGCGTAAAACTCTGGAAAACGAAGACCTATTATATAACAAATCTATTTTCATGATAAACATTAGATAACTATTAGTAAGCAGAAATGCTTCCTTTCTCATGATTTGAGAAAAGGAACTCACCGACGTGCTGGTTCCCAGTAAAACTGAATAACTTTGACAACGGCTTTACTTTTAGCAAAAACATTTAATTGGAAATTATACAAACAATGCTTGTAACAAATTCCAGCTGCACCCCACACATGGGATAGAAATAATAAATTTTCTATTCAAAGAGAACATGTTGACCAGACACACTCAGCCTGCGAAGTATTGCTGTCAATACGCTGTGAAAATTGTATATTTGTTATTCAGATAAAATCAACAACTGAGCTGGTTGACCGTATCTTCAC
>JGI24158J21664_10010769_pt1 | contig 12183 bp, 6 predicted proteins | sample Ectturendosymbi3_FD_21664 | JGI IMG/M metagenome (IMG submission 21664) | reverse complement strand
TTAGATATTTAGAGAAAAATATATATAATATTGTAAATATCTTGAAAAATACTGACAGCAGGAGAAACAAGACGCCAAATTCGGATTCAGCGGATTTTTCGGATTTGCCAAATTCGGATTGCACACCGTACTGTACAAATCTGCGGCAGTATAGTAAGAGACCGAAGCGAGGCGGTGCCCATGACAGTACACAGATACCTATCTTACAATTGCAGCCATCTGTTGCAGTAGCCACGTGAAGGAAAACGTGCTTTCCTCAAATCGTTTTACTTCAATGCAAGGCAAAACCATATCTTGGCTTTCAAAATTTAGGGTGTCATTTTGACACTCAAAAACGGCTTAAAATAACACTGGAATAAGTGTCTTACTATTTGTTTTTCACAAACAAGCTATATACTGTTGTTAGCTCTTGATTTCTCATTTACAGATGAGCCCTTAGAGAATCTACAGTATTATTATTCCCCATCTTTTCTCGTACAAACGAATGTCAAGCTTTAGTGGACCCCTCGAAAACATATTGAGCAACGATAGACGAATTTTACAATTCAGTCATTACACCAGTGTTTTTCAAGCCGTTTTTGGGTATCAAAATGACACCTTAAAAGTTTGCAATGACACCCTAAATTCTGAAAGCCTAAATATGGTTTTACCTTGTATTGTAGAGAAACGATTTGAGATAAGCATGTTTTCCTGCACGTGGCTACTGCAACAGACGGCTGCAATGTTATAGGCCGACACAATTTTCTGGTGCAGAAGTTGGAAGCGAAAATTGTAAGTTTGGTATCTGTGCATTGCATGCAAACCCCTTCGCTTGGGCCGCTTACTGTACAGCCGCAGATTTGTAAAGTGTGGTGTACGAAACTGCGAAAGCGCTTTCAACGCAATTATGAAAGTGTTTTACTGTTTCACCGTTGCGATCGGCTTGCCTGGCGATGCATCAGACTACAATGAAGACAAAAGGTGGGCAGTTGCAGCGCGCATGCAAAACAAGGTGGTTGTCGAGTGAGGCAACAATGAAAGTTAGGAGTGAGATTTTGGCTATTTGGTACCACTGAAGCAGTTGTCAGAAAACAGAAATGATGCAATGTGCGCTGTTTTACAGTACTACGGCTTAAAAAAACAAAAAATTTCAATATGCTGCTTTCTTTTTCTCAACATTGGCACCTCACGTGACAGAACTGAGCAAAGCTTTCAGGTGGTATGTTTTAACTTAGCACAGGTGAAAGCTTCCGTAGAACTGTGCATCAACAAGCTCTCTGATGCCGCTGCTAAATCCGAGCTTGAAGCTAATTGCGAAAAGTTTGATAGTGATTTAGGTGAACTTGGAACGCTGGATGGTTTGGCTGACTCGTGTGTCAAGTGGCATGGCGCTTTGGAAGGGCANCGAAGTATTAGCAAATTGATCGTCCCCATACACAAAAAGGAAGACAGGAATAAATGAACCAACCACCNCGGCATCTCTTTGCTAAGCCTCCCAGAAAGAGTGTATGGCAAAATGTCGGGAAAATATTGGAACCAAAGCTGGATCAAAGGCGCATGCAAGGGAGGTTGGGGTTGAAACCCCCCTTGAGATTGACATTTTACAAAAACATTATTACGTGCGCAAGGGAGATTGATTGTTTTCGCATACTTTTTACTTGTTAATTTGTCGACTTAATGCAAATACCGCGGAATGAATTTGCATGCAAATTTCAAGGAAAATTGCGAATGGACCAAAAAGCAATAATTAGGTTTTGGTGGGAATCTGGGTTATCGTCTGCATCCATTAATCATCTCACCACTTTTTGCAGACCTTTCGTCCACTACGCATGTTTGAGATTGGGTTCCGCGATAGTTCATTTTATCCGAAACAATTATCTTTATTTTGTCTGCTATGGCTGAGCAGCGCAAGGGCTGACCGCATTGGCTGCATTACCAGTTTCTGCAGCATGATAAAACTGTTGTACGAGCTAAAAAACAGCAGTTGTTAACATAGAAGCAAGGAAAAGGGAAAAATAAATTTGCTGGACTTTTATAAATAACAAAAAATCGAAAGTTTTCTTGCGTACTTTATGCTTATTCTCAATTCTTGTGAAGCTTAGCAAGATTCGATCTTGCAAAGCGGGATGTGCGTTAAACAGTCCAGCCGCACACTTTCTATGCTCCACTGCTTGCATACAACGAGAGATTAGCGCAGCTTGATTTTGCAGTTTCAACTTGCTCTCACGCAGTGATGTGTGTGTTTTGCTTTCTTGTTTTAACGCGCAGCCTGATATTTTTGCAGTTATGAACTGCTGTGTCGTAGAGTTGAGTTTATTTTCCTCCGATATCCTAACCTGGAGCGCTGATAGTTTATATTCAGTGCAATGACACATAAATTAAGGGGAGTGCGTGTAGAAGAACATGCATATTGTGTCAACAAATTTTGCGAAAACGTTGGTTTGGAATCCTGAATATGACGTCAAATTGTGACGTCACAAACAGCGCACACCAAATACAAATGACCACCATATTCCACTGACTGAAACCCCCCATGAAAACTTTCTGCGTACGCCATTGTGCTGGATGACACACAGTGCGGTTTTTGTCGCGGCTGCAGCACTACAGAACAAATTTCCACTCTCCAACAAATTTTTGAGAAATCCTGGGAGCATGCAAAAGATTTATGCACACGGGTTCCTCGTGAAAAGCTTTGGCGGTTGTTGTAGGAGTACGGTGTTGACGGTCGCCTCTTGCTGGCCGTCAAGTAACTACAGTATATTCCTGTTCAGAAGATTGTGTCCCTGTCGACGGAGTTAAATCATCACCGTTCATCGTTGGTGTTTGACTCCGACAATGGTGTTTGCTGTCACCACTCCTCTTCATAGTCTATATCAAGGTTCTCCATACCACGGCCCGCGGTCCAAATCCAACCTGCGAAGCCATTTCACCCGGCTGCAAAAGGCATTTTGGCAATAATGAAAAAATATATTTACGAAAAACGTGGTGATTTGGTAGAATGCAAGATATCCCGAAAAAATCACATGATTCAAGATATCTGGCCCTCGAACTGTTGTGCAATAGCTTATGTGGTCTCCCACAAAAAAATTGAAGAGTCCTGGTCAATATGAATTGAGTACAGTCGAGACGACGGTCACAGATGCCTCCACAAGGGTGTCACTGTTGGAACTGCAGGATGAACTGTTTGCTTTATCCGGACGAATTGGTTCTACATGCGCGGATCTTCTCAACAGGGTCTTCAGTTTGCATTTGATCGGTTGTCTGCTGCGTGTGACCAAGAAGGAACGAAAATCAGCTCAAAAAAGATTGAGATATTATGTCTCTTGAGACGCCCAAGGCAGTGTTTTCTGCAAGTGTGTGGAAATGCACTGCAGCAGGTGGAGACTTTCAAGTAGCTTGGCGTGGTATTCACGAGTGACGAAAGTCGGAAAAAAGGGATAGTTACACGGATTGGTAAAGCAAACGCAGTTCTGCTTGAGCTTTATTTGCTCGATGGTGACGAAATGGGAGCTTTCAAAGTACGCAAAGCTTTCAATTTTATATCGGTCTTTGTTCAGATCCTCACCTGTGGTCATGAATCTTAGGTGACGACTGAAAAAATACTGTCATAAGAACAAACGGCAGAGATGAGATTTTTGCGAAGAGTTCTCGGTGTGCTACTTCGTGACAAAGAGCACAGGTCTGATACCCGTAAAGCCCGGGATGTCAAGCAACTTCTCCGAAACGAGAGATCCCAGCTACAGTATATTAGATCGGCCATGTGTCCAAAATGCCCCAGGAAGGAATGGCGAACTAAGTCGCTTCGGACTACAGTCTACACCCACTGGAAAGCGGGCCAAAGTTTGTCCAAGGACCACCTGGCGTGGCTACATTTTCGACCTTGTTTGGTCCCGTCTTGGTGTGGGGCCAGCAGAACTATCTGAGATTGCTGTTGATCGTGAGGTATTTTGGGTCCTCATAAGGCTGCTGCCACCGCGAAAAATGACAAAAACTCTCCTATAAATCAAGAAATTCCTTTCTGTACCCCCCAAAAAATTTGCACAATTTCTTGTAATTTTTTTACAATCTTCGAGTTTTGGCCGACATTTTTATGTTGAATGAATATTTGTAACGTGTTTGTATCTTTTTCTACACGTTTTTGAACATACCCACTGCTTTTCTTTTGGTTAAACCGCTTTTTTAGTTTTTCCCTGGTTTGAGGTCACAAAGAACATCAGAAATTCATCGCCAACACCTCAAAAGATGCTCGTTGAAACAACGTTCTTACAGTACCTTACGTGTGAACGTAAGTATAGCGGTTCGCGAGTTACCGCAAAAATTGCGCAGCAATATCCATATATGAGCTGCTGCGGTTTCTGAAGGGTACTTTTCCTTCGGCTTTCTGCTGACTGAAATAATACTTGTTTACCACCAACACCTAACCCTCCCCCAGATTGAAACCATTTTTTCATGAGATTTTGCAACCTCATTCACAGTTGTGGACAAAAACAAAACTTTCCTGCTAAAACAAAACTTGACTTTCGCGAACTTTGGCATCTATGTAGCGAGTTGTATGATACGTCATGAACAGTATGTTGGTCACACTATAAACAAATTTTCCAAGAAATAGTCAGCGCACCGCAGTAATTAGAACAAACAGGATTGTAAAACTGACAATGACCAGACGGCCTTGCCACGACGATATTTAAGAGCCACTACACAATAAACAAACAACCTGTAGACGAAGCAGACACCGTTGCTTTTGTCGAACAACCAAGTTGTCACTCTCTGAATATCTGTGAAAATAACTGGCATCACCAACATGACGCGCAAATTAACATTCAGAACATGATCCTCCCCATGTGAAATAATTCTTGCTACATATCTTCTTTATGTTGTTTGTCAAAGCCCGACCTTCCCCACCGCTTTGTGTGCTGGTTTCACACCTAACGCAGCGTGCTGGCTTCCACCACATTGTAAGGCGAACTCATTGCATGCGTACTTTAGAGATTTGCTGCCTTCGCATCATTTGCTAAATCTCTCCAGTGTTCATCCTATGTTCTTAGTCATTTAACAACTAGTTAGATTAATAGGTCGGATGAGTTTTTGACCATTGGCGTCAACCAGTTAGTTTCGAAGTTTTAGTGAAATCATTTATGTGAGTAAACGTTTTTTTCTAACTCTTTGAGTCTCAGTTTCTTTTCGTTGCAGCTTGTGTTCTTGACGCCGGTCAGTTAGTTAAAATATTCTAATTTCTGAGCTTGTATCAAGATTTATTCATTTTAGTCTTGAGTTTGTTTGCTTTCTCTGCTCTCACTCTAAGCCTTTCAACTTTTCACCCGTAAGCTTTGCTTGCAATTTTCAGGGCTGAGGATGCGTAATTTTTCGTGAATTCGATTTCCTATTAAAATTTTGATGATCGGTTCCTTGCTTACCCCCACTGTGATGAGTACATACTTGAATATAGATATGTGCGAGTTTGAATCATCGCAAAAAGATGGAAGCAGAGCGCAGTAGGCTGATTACTCGAAAGCATACGGAAAACCTAGTGCTTTTAACTGTCTCATTCTTGTAATTGCAAACCAATTCCAAGATCAAGATCTATTAAAGATTAAAGGCATGCTCAGGAAAACAGCGTTTTCCCGCGCGGAACATCGCAATTTGTAGAAAAGGAAAATTTGATTCCAACAAGATTGCAATTTCATAGTAGAACTTCAACAGCTGACTTCGACAAACGTTCATTTAAATGTCAGCTATTCTGTTTGCGAAAACCATGAAATGGATTTGACATTTCCAACGAAATAATTTCAGAGATTTTTGTGGTTGGTCTTCAGTTGATGCAAACTGCAAGACATGACCTTGCCGTGGAATCGAAGTAAAATAATTTTCTATTAGTGAAGTCGTTTGCTGTGAATAGACGATATGTTTCTTTATTGATACTTTACAAACTTACCATTTGAATGGCCTAAACCGGCAAAACGTTGGATAAGGGCTTTTCATCATGGGCAATGTCACTAACTTGGTAATGCATATCCATTTAAGTGTTGTGACGTGCTGCACTGTGCATAGAAAGAAGGTTCTGCTGTGAAGTCTTGACGAAATTATAAGGGTATATAATTTTAACGGATGAATAGATAGTTCATCAGTTTTTGGATTGGCTCATGTTTCTGTCATTGTTAGTTGATGTAGCGCATTTTCAAATCTCAATAGTAATTTTTAACGCTAAAGAGATTTAAGTACAAATGTAAATGGTGGAAACGGGTTTGAAACCTTTGACAAACACTCAAATTATTTAAATCGGTATGTTTCTACGTAAAGCAAGAAAGCTTTTAGAAACAAAAAGAAAACTTTACTAAATGTTGTTTTGCTAGTACCAGATGTTTCCGGCTGAACTTTCTGTACTGCAATACGAAAATTGATTTCGAGTCACGGGGAACCAGAAATATATTCTCATGAATCTTTCATGGCGGGAACGTGCCCCTAATAGCTGAGAATCACCAAAACTTCTAACGCTAAAACCTTCTTTTAGAGACTAGGTCCAACTGCTTTTCGTACTTGCCACATGCTGGAAAAAGTTGACTTGAGCCACAATAGACTGACGGAAGTTTCTCCTCTTGCTTTCCATAAACTAGAGAAATTGACGAGACTGTCCATGGCCGGAAACCGACTCAGGTTAGTTGTGGAACTAAGTTTTATTCAAGGTAGCAATGAGTTGTATGCCGTTAATTTCTTGAGATTAAAAATATCAATAATGGTAAAAATGTAGCGATGCACATGAGTAAATTTGCTTAAAGCGTTGTTGCTTTGGCCTTACGCGTGTAAAGTTAAGCCATTATTGAATGTTGTAAATCTAAAACTATATGTACTGTTAAAACTTAATTTATTCCTACCTCACCCACATTTATTTAAGCATTTGACGCAACAATAGGATTCATTTATCAACACAGACTGCTGTAGCTGTGGACGTACGAATATATCCATTCCAGCTTGGGCAGTCATTATTGGCTGAATACCGAAGTACAAGTCTCTCCATTCATCTTCCAACACCGCTGTTTTTGAGTCTCGGCGCTAAGTCATGATGCCAATAAGATCTAAACCAGTGGTGCTCAAACCGTGGCCAGCGGGCCACATGTGGCCTGCAAGGCCCTCTGGAGTGACCCGCGAAGCAATTTTCATTGGAAAGAAAACTTAACACTTTAATCATTTAAGAGAATATTTCAGAGAATTTTTATTGATATTATTAATTCTTGTGGCCCGTGAAGGGTTTTTGAAAGACAAATGTGGCCCACGAGCCAAAAAGTTTGAGCACCACTGATCTAAACAACATTATTTCTTGGCTTTCTCGACAAGTTCATGCCTTTTTTACTGTGAAAAAGGTGATGTTCTAGTTTCCAACAACCAGCCTTTGACAAAATGTTTGGTTACATTTGGTTTAAATATTTCTCAGAGTGAAAACACTGCGTTATCCACCTCCCCATATGCATAGCGTATATACAGCGGGTTTCCACTTGTTGGTGGTTGGTGGGAAGTATAGTCGCGTATACAATATTTTGAACTGACCAACTACCTGAACTTTGACAGTGGTCTTCTCTGCACAAAAAACTGTTTTAAGCTCTGACAATGTTTTCCTCTGCAAAAAAATGTTTCAAAGCTACGTTTACATTTTTTGCTTCCTTTACGCAAGCACGCAATGGTTGAGCTCTCATTTATATGGCATCTAACCTCTCACTCATTTATTAAGTAAAGCATATGTGCAAAATATTAAAAAAAATTTCTGATAGCAACTCAACGCCATATAAAAAAGTGAACCACTAATCTTACTTCGTAGAAACTTGCTCTGGACAGGTTGTTGTTCAAATAACACCTCGGAAGTTACTACCTGCCTGTGTTTATACATACAGTAATATACAAAAAGTCTTCAAGTGTATTCCTCAACCTCAGCATGATAGCTTTGCCAAACTTTGCGATGGTGTAGCTATTTTCAATCGACTTTTTATGCAGCAGCTGTTGATCAGGAAAATTTTTTGATTTGAGAAAAACCGCAAAGCTGGTTTACATCCGGAAAATTGAGAGCATATGCATGGAATATTACATTTGTCAAAGTTTAGTTCGTAGACATATAAAATAATTGCAGTGGCCCACGTATCATCAGAAACAGCGTTTGTTATTGATATCATAATAAATTTTCACATTGTGTAGACAACGTCTGTGGATGATATCTCAAAGTTTTATCATTTATATGTCTAGAATTTCTTCTTTTTCATCGTATGAGCCAGTTCTTTCAATCCACTTTAGGCCGCACTAGATCTCTGGGCAGGTGTTGAGCAGCCATTCGATAATATTATCCTCCAGAACCGTCAGGCCATGCACTAATGAGACTGAAAGACAACATAATCAACGGTTTGTGCTTTTGCGACACACTCACAAGGCGCAGAAGGGGCCACACCCAGGGCCGGATTTACCAATAGGCTAAATAGCCTTAAGCCTAGGGCCTCAAGATCCAAGGGGGCCTCCAACAAACCGTGGTACGCATAGTCAATTGCCGGTATATGATCATTTTGATAAATATCGTCCAAACTTTATGTCTTAATAATTCGTGAAATTTAGTTTTATTCGACTAATCAGATTTCGTGGTGATAACACCAGGGTCGTCCAACGAGTTTCCATGAATCTCAATTTGACCGTTGGTCAAGCCGCATGCCGACTATTGTATCGATATAGTCAAAGCACGCTGACTGCGTCCTGTGTTTGCTGAATCGTACCGATTTTACATTTGAATCAGGCGAAAGAACTTGTGGCTGTTCGTGTTTGAAATGCACTTGATCAGTGGCATAACTGACGGGACGGCAGGGGTGCAAACCGCCCCTCTGGCAAGCTAAATGTAAAAAGCAGGCCCCACCTACTGTAACTCGTATATTGATGTTTACTATTCCTTTGGTTTTCAGTAGTTTGTTACACTCTGAAAATTTTTGCGTTTTCGGAGTGTTTCCGGTGATTTTGGGTTTTGGTATAGCCGTCCACATCCGGATTAACTGTTAGTTCTCAACATTTTGAGAGTGATGGCCAGCGGGCTCCCTTTAGGTAAGTTTCCCCCCTGGCTCAACTCTAGTTACACCACTGCACCTGATCAAAGCTTGAGGTTGTACTGCATATAAGAGCTACGTATAGGGCTAGGAAGTAGCAACAGTATCCTACAATAAAAACATAGTTGCTTCTTCTGAGCAACATAGTAGTTTGTAAGCGTTTCTATTACGTAAAGCTTGTTTGGTATTTTTAGATGTGACTTTTTCCATTTTAGCTATCTTTAACAAAGTCATTCAGAAATCAGATTGCTATTGAGTACTTGCGCAATTTTGTACTGCTCCCATGCTAAGCAAATCAGAGAAGATTTTGATGAGCTTAAATAACAAGCAACAGTTATTTTGCCAAATGGCAACCACAGCACTCTTACCCCAAAAAACAAAGGATAGGGAAACAGCAAGAAAATGATAAAAGCGCGTTTGGATCTGTTGCCTTAGACTAGTTGTTTCTAGTTTATCCAACTGCGGGGGCCTTTACAGTATTTCTTAGCTTGATGGTCACTAACTACTCAGGAGAAATGTCTTTTCAAATATTCAAAAGAATTAAAAATGAATTAAACGGTCGCAGTGTTCCGGGATATGTTGTCCACACAAAGCATTCGGTGCATAGTGACCAAGGTAGGCAAACAAATTGTAATGAATTCCTAGATGGGTTTGTTATGAGGAAGGTCGGGACAAAATCTTTTCACTTCTTTACTGTGCTATGTTCAGACTTACTTGATTCGATGATTGTAGCTTTTTCTTTCTAAATACGTATTCCAATAATGACAGCATAAGGCAAGTTTAAACCAGTCCCGTCGCCACGGGGGCAGTGGTGGGCTCAGCCCCTCCAACTTGAAATACAAAACACTATAAATCAGCGGAGATGTTTTAAATTTTCAGAATGTCAAGTCCACTGCGCAGTTGCAAAGCCCGACTATTGAAGACTTTCTGGCCACGGTTCTGGCTTAAACCTTACATTCTTTCGCGTGACGGTTACGTTGCGTTCGATTCTTATTTAGCAGTGTGAAAAACTAACACACGCGAATCGTGAACCTAACAATGGCAACAATTAGGGTGCGTTTTACTTGACGTGTTTTGCCCGTGTGTATGAGATTTTTACAGCCTTGGTAATGGTAAGTGAGTCGTATCGTGGTCCTCACGTTGTGTGTTAACGTCTTTGTGCCGCCAAACGTATGTGCAGTATGCTTGTGTTTTTTGAGCACAGTTAAGAAAAAACAGATGTGAAACTTATAAAAAACACAGGCCATGTGTTTTGTCAAATATTTTAACAGTGGCATTTCAGCTGGGTAGCCGTGGAAATTAATCCTGTTTCCGCCAGCGAAGTACGATTTTAACAATTCCGTGTCTTTCAACGCTTTTGCGTCGAAGGCAGCAACAAGCGTAGTGATCGCGGGGCACTCTAGTAATGATTTATAATTTTTTATTGACCGTACTTTTAGAGGGTCAATACGGTAATTTTCGGCTTTTTGCAAATCGATTAAAGCTTTTCCACATTTTCCTCCTAACAGTGAGAGAAGGGGCCTCACAATTGAATTAGCTTAGGTCACTAATCAGTTAAATCCGGCCCTGGCCATACCCCATTTGTGAAGGAGGAGCAGAAACACCCTACACGGGTCTGGAGGCGGATAAGCCGGGCCCATGCTGTTCTTGGCAGGGCCATTCCAGCAGGATGGGTGCCGGTATCGGGGATGAAAGTTCGGAGTCTCGGAGTGCTCTCCAACCACTTCGCATTCCATTGGTGATCCGCCCAGAGCGCCGCACTTCTTTTGTTGTCGTCATATGAATTGATAAGTTGCTGTGCGACGTGTACAAATATGTGTCTCGATTTAAGATGCCTGCATTTCAATGTACAGGTGAGCACTGATTAGAGCAGATGTCCAAGCTCCATGGCACGGCGTGCTAGAAACAGTGTGTCTTCTTTGCGACGAAGCTTAGCAGTTTAGATGCCCGCGAAGATAGGAAGATTGTCCGCTGGTGTAGGACGCTGATATCCAGTCACAGTTTGCATGGCGTCGTTGATGACAGGGTAATAAGACGGGTGTGAGCGCTGCGGCACCAGACAGCAGTGGCGATTCTAAGGGGGGGCGTGGGTGGGCCATGGCCCCCCAGATTTTTGCTTGGACCCCCAGTTTTTTGTTCATAATTTCCCGTTCAAGTTCGTTTGGTTGACATATACAGTAGAAAACTTTCGGCCAGCAATACTTTAAACGATAATTTAGAAATCCTCTAGCCTGCATTCAATATTTCCCAAATGCATGATAAGCTGTGTTGTTGTTTTTGACGACCGGGTAACCAGAGTTGTTTATGAGAACACACACCAGTAATTGCTCAGTTCCCCCGTGAAATTTAGTCAGACTGCGATCGTGTTTTTGGAAAATTCATTTCGAAGCTAAGAAACAGTCACAGAAATGAGAAGATTGATCTTTCGTGCATTTCAGTGTGAGCTGGAAGTGGAATATTTTACTGTCAGCAGATTGTTGCTTGTCCCAGCAACAAAAGGTTTTTGAAACCATTACGAATTGGTTTCAGTTACTTTAGCCGAATTAATCTTGGCTGCAGTATTACGTTCTGCTGCCTTGTTTAGAGTATATGACTTCGAAACGTCTTACGTAAGTGGTTTGTGACTACAGTTTTAAATCTGCCCACACATATCCTGCAACCTCATAGAATTTCGTACGGGTTTCCGTAATGATTCAGAAGCAGTTCTTTCGCGTATTTTAGCTCTTTCCCCAGAGATCAAACATTTCTCTGAGAAAAACACTTGAAAGAATTTGCAAATCATATTAATTTAGTGAAAATGATTTAACACCTGAAATGTCTTTGGCAAAGAATTTGCTTCGGAAGGAGTAGAAGCTGCCTATATCGCTCGAACAAGTTTTTTCATCTATAGCTATAGCCTACTTCAAAAGATGGGTTTGATTGTTATTGGTAGCTGCAACCAGGGTTGCCAGATGGCCGGCATTTCACCGGCCTGGCCGATATTTTACTGCAAATTTGGCAGTGGCCGGTAAGAGGCCGGTATTTTCTAAATTCGTGCCTGCAGCCGGTATTTTGAAAATGAATATATGCAGTATCTGCAAAAAGAAATAATGCAGAAAATGTTCACTTGAGGAATTCATATACAACATGCAATACTGCATTT
>JGI24158J21664_10010767_pt1 | contig 12183 bp, 6 predicted proteins | sample Ectturendosymbi3_FD_21664 | JGI IMG/M metagenome (IMG submission 21664) | reverse complement strand
CCTGCGTATTGTAGACATAAACTCAGCTATTTTTGTAGGCCTATCATAAACTCTTGTGTGTAACTGTTCAAAGGGAACAACCTTACAACATCATAGCGGTGAAAATAAGAATGTGCCCGCTCACAGAACTGTTACTGAGTATATCATTTTGACAAATCACGTAGCCTGCATGTACTCTCATATACCTTTTATGACTCCAAATGTACAAAAGGCAGATCTCGCCACAACTGAAAAGTGTACAAATAACATACGGCAGACTATTGCAGTCATTAATTTATAAAAATACGCCCGAGCGCAGTTTCTTTAGTCTTTCATTATAGGCGGAGATCACTGATGAGTGCCCAAACACCAAATAAACCATTTCAGTCAGAATATGCAACAACAAACGATGTGCGGAGATTGACAAAATATGTTCAAAACATTTTGAAAAACCAGAACAATCAAGAAATTAGCTCCTTTTGTTAAATGTCTAAAAGCAACAACAATAGTCAACAGATTTTATCATTTTGTGATGAACAAAAATCACAAAATGTGACAAAAACGTTAAATGTCTTTTCCAACTGCAACAAAGTTAACTTCAGGTGTCGACTGTCAGGCTAGTTTGTTTTTCTTGTGGTGTAGGGGTACCAACTGTCATAACTTCACTAGGAATTTATTGCATGTGCAAGTTAACTGTTTTTCAAAATAAGTGCGTCGTAGCTATATCTCGCCAAGCTTTGACATTAATTATAATTATCAATTTTTGTTATCATTGTTTCTTGCCGCCTCTTGCAGGTTTGTTTACTTTCATACTTGATACATCACAAATGATCGTGAAGTTTTACCGTCAAACTTTGTGGCCTCAGCCATGCCACGTGATGAGACATTAGCTGAACCTGGAACTTGATAACAGTCGTGATAAGTCGGACAAAAAACATGTTTTATTGTCTGTCAAAGGTGCATTACACTCAAAATACAAGTAGAAGTTAGGGCAAAGTCCTGTATAGGAATGACTCAGCTTAATTTTGCAAGGCAACTTACCTTAGGTCAATATTCACAAAATCTGTTCACTCTTTCAAAGTTCAGATATTACAAAACATGTCTGAGGTGCCAGTCCAAGACTTCTTTGAAAGTGCTTCGCACAAAGACACACCTGCCCGTCACAATTTGTGGGTGCACTTGCAGTTTAAATGTGTTCAGACTCAAAAGCATTCTTATAAAATGTGAAAGTCAAGAACTTCACAATGTGTCCCAACAACACAGCAAAAATGTATGGGTGTATAAAATTGTAAAACGTGCCCAAAGCATTTTTACAAAATTTTGAAGTCAAGAATGTCTGTTTGCGTGACACACAAATCGTGAAAATGCGCCCAGAACTTCTTTTTGCACACCTTGCAGGCGAAGAACTCCAAACTGCGTCTCAACTTCACAGGCAAACAGCTTCATTTTAGACGCATAAATCGTGAAATTGCGCCCAGAAGTTTTTCATACACCTTGCAAAACGATAACTTCTGAATGCGTCTGAACTTCACAGTAGACAGCTTCGTTTTTGGACACATAAATCGTAAACATGCGCCCAGAACTTTTTCTGTAAACCTTGCAGGCAGAGAACTTCCAATGCGTCTGAACTTCACAGCAAATTGCTTCGTTTTTGGACGCAAAAATCGTGTTAATGCGCCCAGCACTTTTTTTATCAACCTCGCAAGGTGAAAACTTCCGAAATGCGTCTGAACTTCGCCGGAAAGAGCTTCATTTTTGGACACATAAATCGTGACAATGCACCCAGAACTTTTTTATAAACTTGAAAGCGGAGAATTTCCTAATTGCGTCTGAACTTTTTTCACAGATCACTGTTGTATATCCATGCTGTGACCTGGAAACTGCTTAAATCGTGAAAACTATGTCCTGCACATCTTTCAAAAAATAACAAAATTGTGCTTTGTGTAAATTTCTTTTGTGAAGGAAATTGCGTCCAAATTTGCAAGTGCCAATTTTCAAACTTTTTGTCAGCTGGTGCCCAAAAAAGTGCCGAAAGTGCCATTTTTTCGGCTTAGAGGGAACACTGTGCAGAGCACACATGAGTTGCTCTTGTTATTCTGGTCCAAAATAATTGTTTCCTCATAACTGTTTGACAATCGCATCTCATTACAATGTCTATCCTGCTAAGAACAGTAGAATCAGGCAAGGAAATGGCGATGAAGCCAGGTTAATAACAACAATGAAATTCAAAGTTTTTGTTTTGCACATCACCATTGGCACATACATTGCTCTAGCAATTCATTAAGTGGCTGGAAACCAGGGCTGTGCAGCTGTCGTAAAAATGAAACAGCTTAGACTCGGCAACTCTTTGCATGAAGACGGCTCCAGCGCTCTTTTTTTATGGCTCTGGTTTCTGTTCATTTTCACACATTATTAATATTTTTAATGGTCTTGATGTGTCTTAAGTTGAATCGAAATAAAATATATCAAGCACACAAAACTAAGAGATATACCAAACTTTTCTGAGTAATTTAATATGGTAGTTTTTTATAAGCAGCACTTTTACCATGAGGAAATCGGCAAAAAAACAACAATCACAGGTTCAGACAATTCAGAGAACTGTTACTAGTGAAAACATAACTCACGGCAATGATGGTATAAACAAATTCTGGAAAGGTAGTTGCTGGTTTTGCCATCAATACCTGATGACCTTTTATTTCTTATGACTAGAATAAAGAAAGACATTGGCTGTTTATAAAAGCTGCACTTGTGCCCGAGCATTTAAACACAGACCAGTACCATTGACCAAGTGTTTTACACTCGTTGCACCCTTTGTCTGTTGCAGTCTTGGCAATTCCAGGTAACAGTGCTGTCTGGGCAAACCATGCAAACAGTGCAAAACACAGTCGATTACCTCTCTCATGTGTTCTTTCATACACGCACACACTTGTATTAACACAGAGGCAAAGATGTGTTTAAAATCCCTTTGTTCAAAGAAATAGTATGACTTCTTGCACGAAAATCGCCTTTGACTTTTTTGAAATAGGAGAAAACATCTGCTTTTTTATCTTTTGCACTCATAACAAGAAGTGATGAATCACAAAGTGAAGCACAATTAACCTGCTAAGCTAAGGAGAAAATAAGACTGGTTACTGTGCTGAAAATATAAAATATGTTTCCACAGATGAAAACTTCAAGAAAAGTCCAGATTTGTTTACATTGATTTTTTATACCCTCGTGATAATGTACTGCTATGCAAAGCAATGCGAGTTCGCTACCAACACTTATAACTTTCATGTTATGCTGCTGCTAGTAAATGTAGTGGTTCCTAATGAATTTTGCCAGTAATCTAATAGACCTTGCTAGTACGCCTAATGGTTTCTGACAAAAATTCCTACTTTACAATGGTGTGCCATGTATTTCATGCTTAAACCTGTAATGGTATCATTATTTAATCATACCTCTACTAACAGTGTTATTACACAGCTGAAAAAGATACGGATATTAAATTATGTACCTACTCATTATAGCTCAATTCTTTTTGGATCGCTACACTACTATAGGCCCAGTTTGATCATTCTGACTAGAAAGTAAGATGTTGTGGCAGTTAACACTTTTTTTACTTCTACAGCAGTGGTTCTCAATCATTTTGCTGAAGGAAGTCAAATGCAGACCTGCAATTTCATTATAGAGTCACACTAAAAAATGTACCACAAGTCACCTGGCACATTTTTTTATTGCACTAAGTCTGTTACACAAAATTAGTTACTGAAAGACTATAACAACTGCACAGAGTATGCTTGGGAGCTGCATGCAGCTCACAGAACAGTGTTTGAGAACCATTGTTCTTCAAGTAACACTAACCTTGCTAGCTACAATGCCACAACCTTAGCATTGGTTAAACTAGGGAAACTAAGTCTTGCAGATCCATTATTGGAGTCTAGTGTTGCCACTACCTCTCAAATGGCTATAGCTCCAAAGCTCCGGGGCATGTTTTCGTAGCTTTTTGGCCAACTTTACCTGGCCCTGGGTGCTAACCCAATGAGCCATATTTTGGCTTAAGGTGTTTTTGGAATCTAGGCTATCATTTGCATCTTTATAGCCCTTGATTGGTTTTCTAACATATCTGGAGCCAATATTATAGCTCAAAAACTAAAAATTGGAAAAATTTAACTCCCACAAAAAGTAACAATGGCTACTTTTGACCTAATGGCCATAACTTGCCAGCAGAATGAGCTAGAGAGCTGTTCAAACACTTTAAATATGGAGAAAGTCTTGTAGTTTGCAATAAAAAATTGTTTCAGTTTTGGATGTTGGGTTTTTCTTAACTGATATGATGGGAATATGTTTATGCACATTTTGTTTACATTTGGATGATATCATCATCCCCTGGGAGCTGACCAAATGAGTTAATTTCATGGCTCAAAAGTTTATTGGATTTTAGGCTATAATACGAGTCTTTAGAGGGTTTGATGGATTTTCTAGTATTTCTGTTTCCGAAATTATGGCCAAACTTCTGGAAATTATTTAGGGAAATCCCTAAAAATCCCTCATGGAATTCATGAAATACTTGGAATTTCAAATATTTGGAAAAAATTCCTGAAATTTTGTGGCATAACTTTGAACCAGAAACGCTAGACAGTTGAGTAGGTACCTTGAGACTATTTCATCCATAACTAGAGCCCTGTCATGCATTCTCCAGGTCACTGAGCAGACTTGGGAATTGGATAGCTAATGGACATTCCACTTTCACCCAAACTGCGGAACTAACAAATTGCAGTCCTATCACTGATTGCAGTTCAGCCTTATGCCCAGAACTGCCTTATTTGGTGACTAAAGTGTTTAGCTGTTCACAAAAACTATTGATGTTTTAATTCTGATTTTTTAATTAAAGCTTGTAATTTTTGAAGGAATGCGGGGAACACTTGTACAAAAAAAGAAGACAATCTACCCAGAATGGGGAAGCTGTTTCGATTCACATTTGAAAGAAGGCCGAGTTATTCAAGTAAGCTCATATTTTCATTGCCATACATTTGTATATTTTACATCTGTTGCTAAGTATTAATGACAATATCATATGACTCTCAGTAGCTTTTGCTTGTACAAATACATCGTGTTGTTCACTAATGGAACCAATCAAACCATATCATGTACTCTCAAAATTTTGCTTTTACTTAGGAAACAACCTTTTTAAATGACTGTATAAAACTAAGGACAGCACGTCTCTTTTTGCATGTTGGTGGCACTTCTTCACGTGACGTCTCCCTTCGGGAAGAGTACACATTATAATTATTGTTTGACAAACAACAATTTTTGGTTTAACTGCTTGCCGTTCTTTACTTGAATGCACAATAACTACCTTTTTCGTGCTGAGAGATTTCATGCATAATAGGTTTAAAAAAGTACAAGTGTATCTAATGTCTCCAAACCCTCAAATAATTTTCTCACAATTGCAGAGAAGAAATCACCGTGCAAAATTCGGCCGACCTCTACTGTGTTCATGTAACTCTGTCATTAGAGCACACTGTGCTCCAACTAGAAAAATGTTACTAATTCCTTTTTACACTTGCTTGGGCAGATGGTGCTTATGGCGAGACCTGATCGGCATGTCAGTGAGTGCAACATCGGCCTTCAGATCCTTGCTGATAAATGCCGAAACCAAAGTGTTGGTGGCACAGGAACTGATGTTTGGGTATGGATTTTGCAAAGTTTGATTGCTGTTTCACTATGATGCCAAGCTAAATAAAGTGGTGGTCAGTCTCTGCACATTTGTGACATTATATGCTGTGCAGCAGAGGTCTTCAAATTATGGCTCACAGGCCAGATTTGGCACGTGAAGCCATTTCATTTGGCCCGCAAAGTCACATTATCAACAATGTAAAAATAATGTAATTATGAAAAGTTTGTTGATCTGGCAGAATGCAACATATCCTGAAACAATGACATTACATAATGCCACATGAATGTCAGTTGGCTGAGTAAGTGTTACTGTGCTGCAGGCTGGCCTAACCTTAGCTGATATGTTACCACATGCCAATCTGATGTCTTTGTTGATACTAGGTACATCATACACACCGTCTGAAGCCATATTTTCCCACTGCTAAAACCTAAGAAGCAATTTCATCATTCTTTTTGATAAACACACTTTATTATTAAACAATCTCTTTATTATTACACAAAGAGTTTATGTTCGGCTCCCTGAACTGTTTTGTAACAGTTTATGTGGCCCTCAGACAAACATGTTTGGAGACCCCTGCTGTACAGGAATGCAGCATACAGCAACTACGCCAGCAGGCATGAAGTGTGTTTTCTATTTGTTAGAATTGTTCAGTCAGTTATCCGTTTATATGCGTCACTGGTGTGTGTTTCCTTTCGTTTGTTGACTTCACCGCTGTTTGTTTTGTTTTGCTTGTTTACGACACTGCTGTTTGTTTTCTTGCAGTTGGATCTTAAGCCAGACTGCCGATTATTGTTGCAAGTCAAACTCTTTGTCGAACAGGAGGGTGAGTACGTCATCTGTACGCGATCGTGGTCGAACGATTTTACCGTTAGGTAGTGCTCGACTCTAAATGGCCTCTCTACATTTGCTAAGGCATCCGGAAGTGCGAAAAAATCCGGGCGCAGTGTAGTTGCAGGCCTTACCGCATATTGCGTGGGTGTAAAAATAACTCTTCTGTCGATTGCTTGACGCCAACTCTGCGGCACTGGTGAACTTTGCGCAGATAACTGTGGATTTACGTAGGGCATCATTTCGCTTTTGTTTTTTGCAATTTGTGGATGTATTCATGCCGTTGGGCCGTATTTTGTTGATAGTTGCATAGTAAGTAAAACCAGCTTCCGACTGCATTTCCACAGTTACGGAGCCACGAAAAGCGATAGATATGATGTTTGTTTGCGTGCCACTTTAAAAATCCTGTCAAAAATGGAAGTTAATTGGAGTTTTTGTGCTTGCAATTTTTGCGTAAAAATGGCGATTTTCTGCTTTTATGCGGAATATCTGAGCAGCGTTTTTTAGAAACACGGTGACGTGTTCGTGTTAGCGGGTTGAAGTACAGTTTTGCAGTGCACTCCTAAAACTTTTAAACAAGATCGGTGTCTTGCCTCTTTATTGTGTCATTTATGAGCAAGCGACTAGTTTCCAGTCTCCACAAAGACGACGAGGTCGAATTAATGAGCAAATTAAAAAAGAAAATTTTTAATTTTTTTTTGCAAAAAATTTTTGCTGATTGATTCGTTTTTTTTTGTTTTCTCAAATTTGCTGGTTACATCGTCTTCCTCGCCCTTTTAGTTTGATTTTGGGTGACGGCCATTAGGAGCAGGCCGAAGCCTGAAATCTGCTGCTTGCTGCGGCAGTTGAGGTGAAGTCTCTTGCTCAAGGAGCGCTGCTGCGATTCACTCAGTGGCCGTTGGTGGTCGAACACCCAACCTCACAATTGATAGGCGGACACTACCACACTACCACTGAGCTATCGTCGCACCTTGTGGAGACTAATTACTTCAACACGTAAATGTGCCAGTCTGAAACATCGCAAAGTCGCGAAAGCAAAGCCCAGTCGGCTGATTCCTCAAAAGCTATCAGCAAACCTAGAGCTTTTAATTACCATTTGGGAGCGGTTAGACAATTTTCAATGAAGCAGTTCAATCACTCTCTGCACACTTCGTGCAGACCTGTCCAAGCAGATGCAAGACGAACTTCCGGTCCGGACAATTCAAGGACGCCGTGGCGCCATCAAGAAAGCGAAGGTTCACCTTGTCAAGGGCCATGAACTCACTGCCAGATTTTTTCATCAGCCCACCTTCTGCTCGGTGTGCAAAGACTTCATGTGGGGCTTGAACAAACAAGGCTACCAGTGCAAAGGTACGGCACTTGGAGCGATCGTGCAAAGTGTAAATGTGCTGTTTCTTGTCGTTAGTTTGCGACGAAACTCAAAATCCGCCTTTGTAGCTTTGTCAGAATATGAGTTTGTTGTTCGCGACGTGAATTTGTAGGTTCAGAATAAACCTGTCCGAAGAGAAAAATTGCCACTAGGGCCGGGCTTCTATAATATTGCTATGTGACGTTAATAATATTGCTGTGTGACATTTATAATATCGCTATGTGACGTCCACAATGCTTGGTGTCCTAAAAGGAACTCCGTTTTTCTCAGATCATGCAAAAAACGTACCGTGTCCTGCTCAGCAGATGGTCTGTAACAGTGGTTCTTAACTATTGCCCTACCACGTTATCCTTAAGTAATTGTTCTTTTTGTTCAAACCCCCCCGGCTATAAAAAGTCGTAAAAGCAAATGTATTGTTTGGTAAATTTGTTGATCGAACTTACAATGTTATTCAGCGAGCAAGGGCTCGAGCCCCTCTGGAAATGTATCGACGCTCCCCTTGGGAGGCGCCCGCCCCGGTTAAGAACCACTGGTCTGTGACATCACAACCATGAGTGTTAGCGAGACACCCGAGTAGTTGTTCCACGTGTCCGCATCCGAAGAGCTTGCTCAATTTCCGCCAACCCGCATCGACTAATGCTTTTCTGGCCGGCATATGTTAGTAGTGGGCATATGCTACGCAAGGATTACCTCACCGTTTTTTTGCTACAGACGCTGTTAGTTTGTTTTTTCAAACACTCACTCTTGCTGCCCTCAGTGTCAAATATTTCTCAAATTCAACAAGCGACCCGCCAGGCTGCTTGCTGCAAAACGTCCAGGTCGACCGTGCAAAGACTTCTCGTCGACGTCACATTCTCCTTTGTTTTGTCATAGTGTGCCAGGCGGCCATGCACAAGCGATGCAAGGAAAGAATCCTCGGCCTTTGCGTAGGATGCACCGACGACGTTAATCTAGTAAATCGTTCGTGTGCGCATTATTTTGCAATGGCTTTCCGTTTTCAGTTATTGCACAAGCAGCATGCACAGGAAAAGCTTTCGCGTGCCGAATGGGATTGGTTGTCGTTGCGGACGGGGCCAAGTGTCCCATGCTGTCCAAAACCTGATTGTCTCCTCTCCCCCCAGTAAACTGTTTTTTTTTGAACGGGTAAACTCAGAAGATTGTTGTTGACCGTCAGGTGTTTCGAATCCAAGGGCTGCCGTCCCCCGCGACCTTCCCCAGTGAATACGAGAATGGGATGAATGAAAGTGAATACGAGAATGGGATGAATGAATAAAAACGAACTCAGAAGTTTTTTCTTGCAAATTTGTGGAAATCGACCTTTGTTTCCACGTAGTCGAGACCCTCTTTCTTTTTCTCTTTTAAACCGACGTGATAAGTTGACATAATACAAGGCAATTGAAGCTCAGACTCGAGCAGAACCCATTATCCCGTTGCAGTTCGTGTGCAGTCCACTTCCTTGCTGTTCAAACAGCCATTTTTGACCAGTGCACCAGAGATGCCCCATTTTCCCCATCAGTTTTTGTTCCAGCTTCATTCAAGCCAGGGTTTATTTTGCTGAAACATTTCGTTCATTTCTGCTGAGATAGTTTGGTCACTGAAATATTTCGGTCATTTGTCTCACAGTTGTATTAAAACTCATAACAGTGCTTTTTAGCCTGTATTTTCAAACGTTCTGACTGAAATGACTTAATTTTTTCGGTCATTTCAAAAACGTTTTGGTGTATGACCGAAAAATCACCGAAAAAAAACAGGAGAGCCACTGCTGCTTTAAGCGCTGGTTCTTTTTGTTTGTAATCGGCATCCAGAGGTCTAGGACAGTTCGGCGCTGCCGTTTAGGCGGTGGTGGTCGCGAATGTATTATGCGAAAAAATGTGTATTTTTTGAAATATTTTTAAGGTTAGATTACAAAGGATATCTGCTTCATAAGTGTTTTTGTTGTCATCCTGTTGGCCAGTGGCCAGTGTAGTTTCCCGTCCGTAAGGAATTTGGAAGAACTTTGTGCGACCGTGACCACGTGTGTAAAGAAATACGGCTTGTGACGTTTATTTTTGCTGGCATGAGGCGTTAGTGAGTTTACACAAAAGTTAAGTCTGGACAGCATCTATTGCTTGCTCGTTCATGTAGGTATCATTTTGATTGCATTCCACAGGTAATCTAAGAATATATCGTACTTTCTTGCCATCGGTTGCCTATCGGTGTACGAATATGCAGTAATGGCACTTCCAAATCCATGGTATGCATCATTAATCGCAATAAATACAGCATAATTGGAAAGATCTGGGACAAGTGCTAGACTGACTCTTGCGCTTACACGCTTCCCAGACGACAGCAGTGCGAACTTTTGCACCATCGTAACATTCCAAAGGAAAACACATTCCACATGTCATCGCCGAAACGGTGGCGCCGAACTGTCCCATTCCGGTATCCAGGGGATCCAGAGGTCACAGCCGAATAAATAGATGTAAACAGAAATTGCTGAAAACGAAGCATCATGTTGCGTGAAAGCTCTCGCGCAGCGGCGTCATCAGTTTGTGCAGGCTATGATTCTTGTGTTTTGTCGATCGATGCTTGGCGCAACTGACGCGTGCGTTTTTATTTCGATCGTGCAGCCAGGACGTATTTGGTGTTAGGATGAATTATGACGACAACCGCACTGTTACAAATGTTGCTGTAGCAGGTCACGCCGGGTGCAACTTATGTTACAAGCCTATTACCTGCATGTTCTATTTGCTGATGTTTAAATTTGCTGTTTTGTTTTTGGACCAAAAAAGTTGATAAAAGGAACGCGTGCCGCCGTTATGTTCGACTAACTGCCTTGGTGTTTGAGTTGCTGATTTCGGCATGGGGGTGTTTTGATTTCAGAATGCGCGATCGCCTTGCACAAGAAATGCATGCTGCATATTCTAAGCACTTGCAGCAAATCTGCGCACCGTTCCGACACGACCATGGTAAAGTTTTTATCTACCTGTGTTCTCTTTGTGTTTTTGTGCGTGTTATGTGTTGTTCAAAGACCGATTGTCGATTGTAACAAAAGTTGTCGCTCGTGCACGCGTAAAGTCCATTTCGATGCGGGAGACCGCTTCTGAACTTGAAACGTCATTTTTGAATCATTGGTCGCGTCGTGTACGACCGTGCTAATGACGTAGCATCTCGCTAGCATCTCTGATCTTTGCTGCATCAAGCGAAAAATACCGCTTGCTCACAGAAGTGCTTGAAGCACTACTGCTGTTCGCGACAGGTTTTGTTTCCTCGATATTTTCTTCAAAGCCTTCTATTTTTATTTTTTTAGACGTGGCGCAGTAGTTGTTTAGCCGGTTAGCAGCCGGTCTATTAGTTCATATGATTTTTTGCATCAGGCAATACCTGTCTGGGCTACTACTGAGTTTAAGTCCGTTTTCGTCCACAAATAAACACGCACTGCGATCAGAGCTAAGATTGACTTTCCACTGGATGTTCGACGCGACGGCTTTCTACGGCTCGGTTCTCGCCTTTGTTCCAAAAAATTGTTTCGTCGTTCGTTTTCATCGCCATCGTTACGTCGCTAAACTCAGGTTTGTCTTTTTTTGTCAAAGTACCTTAAAGAACGCTTCAAGATTAACATGCCTCACCGTTTCAAAGTCCACACCTACAAGCGCTTCACTTTCTGCGACCACTGTGGCTCGATGCTCTATGGATTAATACGGCAAGGAGTGCGTTGCGAAGGTATGAAGTGGATTCTTTACAGATCAGTGGTCTTCAACCTTTTTTTATGCCGCGAACCATTATAGCAGCCCTCGTATAACCCAATGACCCTCATCTAAGACTCGAATAAGGCAAATGTAATACGGCTGTCTATATGAAATATCTGCTCGTGACCCCTCCAAAAATGGGGTTCACGACTCCTCTGGGGGCGCGAACCCCAGGTTGAAAACCACTGTTATAGATGTTGCGTAGGCATGAGCGGGAGGGCCTCGTTTGGCTTACTACATCGAAGCTGTTTTTCACACACACACACACACATACACACACACACACATACACACAAACATTCCGGGTGGAGCAAAGGTGATATTGATACTGAGGGATAGCAGTTATTATTCGAAGAAAGTTGTTTTGGTTTGATTGTGCAGCTGCAGGTACGTTTATGTGCTCTTCTGTGACGTAACTGAGCAATACGTTTCTCGGGTGTTTTCTCTAGGGCAGTGGTTCTCAACCTTTTAAGTTTGCGGACCGGTAAACTTTCAAAACAAATTTTGCGGACCGGTGGTCTTTCAAAATCAACCCAAAATGTAATTACGACAAAAATATGCAATTCAAAAGAAGTATGAAAAATTCAATTTAATGAGAAGTTTGCTGCTGTCTGTTTGAT
>JGI24158J21664_10010765_pt1 | contig 12186 bp, 8 predicted proteins | sample Ectturendosymbi3_FD_21664 | JGI IMG/M metagenome (IMG submission 21664) | reverse complement strand
CCGGTTAAGACACTTCAACATGGATGTTTTATGCAGAATTTTTCAACAATGTCTGGTTGCGATGTTCCAAATTGAAAAAATGATGGCTTGTTTTCCTGTACGTTTACAAAAAAAGAGTGTTTTTATAGTTTAAAGTGCCAAATATCATCAAAACAACACACTTTCTTGCGGCAATGTCGATTAAAGATCACTTAATAAAATTAACAATGTGGTGACAGGGGGCCCAAAAACTTCGAAATGACCGGCCAGGGGGAGGACGCCCCCCCTGTCCCCCGTCAGTTTCGCCACTGGATAGAGCCCTTACTTTTATGAATCATTTTGCTATTTGTTGCAAGGCTTAACTGGTAGCCTACCATTCTTGCTGATAAATCTGCTAATTACCCAGTGTATATGTCCTTAAGCAAAATACCATGTACAGAAAGCCATTGCAATAAACCTATTTTTAAGCACATACCTTACCAAAGATTTATAGTTTTGTGATATTAACTTGTGTAAGTTTTTACTGCCAGAAGTGTAGTGTTTCTAACCTTTAAAAGGTCAAGACAACATTTACACCTGATTAACATGTGCGAGTCAATACTGTGTATTTCATTCATTCCAGTCTCATCATAAACATTATGGTTGATTTGTTCTTTCTCAAGGTATACTGCACATAAAAGGCATCTTGACCTGTACTTTTGGACAATGAAATCCTAAAAACAATAAGTTCTTACAAAGCTCGAGGATAACTCTATTGTTCAAACAGTTATGTGAGAAACTGGTTTTGATTGATGTATATGTGTGTACTTACATGGTCTGCTGTATGCTTCAATAGGTGCTTATGCAATGTTACATCAATTGCTTTCAGTTTCTTTTTCAGTCAGAACTTAATGCTTTAAATAGTTTTGGGGAAGCTTTTCTTGCTTTCTTGAACCATTACCGTTTTCCTTTTTCCTATACCTGCATAGTTTTAGAAAATAAATATTGGTAGTATTAGTACATTTTCTTCATGCATTATTCAATTAATTTATAACAGGACGGATGTGTGAAGTTTTTGCGCAAGGTAAAAGTTACCACTCCACCGTATTGATGTAGTAGTACTTCAAAGTGTTTTGTGATTTATGAGACTGCAGTAATTTGTAGACGTATTGGTTGGTTTCCTGTTTTGTGTGCAAGACGAACGAATGAAGATGGATACACTGAAGCAGGGTTGGTAGATACTCCATCAATGCAATGGGCAAGGGAACTCTCATAAACGTCCAAAGCTTTGTTTTATTTGTTTTTATAAACAAATATTTTCCCTGAAACAATTCTACAAAGCCATCGACAAATTTACTACGTTTACAGGGCCAGTTTTGCGTTGTCTCGTTACCATATATGGATAACGAGTGGTCTGGTTCTGAACGTGATTTGCTGAGTCAGCGCCCTGAACGAGCCAATGCGTTGGCTACCTCGACAGGAAGACGTCTCGTTATGAAGGGTACGTGGTCTCGTTCGGGCGGTACTAGGCTAGCACCTGGCACAGCTAGCAGTGCCTGTCTCCAGATAAGATATGACTGCACCGTTACTCTAAATTCATGTGTTGAATTCAGTTTTAGAAGTGTAATACCAACATAATTACCATGCAGTCGACAAGGCACGTCGGCGAGGATGGGTAGTTTTGCAATAGATAGCAGTTTAGGCTTTGGGTTGGCAGTGTTAGAATTTCTTATTTTGAAGGCAAGAATCTTAACCAAATGTTCAGATATCACCCTGCTGAAAGTTGTTATCGTCTGGATTTTACATGTCATAAAAAATGAGTGCAATAATTCTATGCCATCAGTGGTGATAGAAGTAGAAGTCACTACAGTAACTAAAATATACTTGTTGAAATGTAGACTATCTGCCAGTTTTAGATATCCCTTATTGTTTAGAAAGGAAACATTACTGAGAAGATGCTTACTCATAATAAAGGCTGAAAGCTGTACACAACATATGATAAGATGCTCTGTTTAAATACAAATATATACTTTAAATAGGCTACTGATCAGCTGGAGTGACTTGACAGTGTTAGGAATAGTTGTTTTGAAAGTAAGAACCTTGTGTGTTGCACTAATCTTCATAAATCAGGCTTGCAAAAATAGGGCAACTTTCTGGCATCAGTGCTGGTAGTTGTGAAAGATAAACAATTATTTCACTAGCTCCTTGAAAAAATGTCATAGGACATATTAAATATAACAAATATATAATGTTTTGTATTCATGTGACATTAGGCTATTAGTTTAAGTATCAGTGTAAATTAAAGATGTTGACTGATGTGTCACCAAAAGTTCCACCTAGACACTTGCAGACACATGCAATATTTAGTGGTAATCTCCAAAATGTTTTTCCGCATAGTGTTCAGAAAACCTGTGTGAAATTTGTATGCCTGTAACCGTGCACATGAGACATCAACGCATGCTGCAAACGTCAGTGCACGCCTGCTATGGATGGACTTTACAGTGTGCAGCACGATCCATAGTTCACGGCATGAACAGCACTTGCCAAATTCGTGAAATCTGTAATCAGTGTGCATGCTTTCCAACTCCATACAACCCTTTGTTTACTAGCCTATACAGTAGATGTTCACCCACGCGTCTGCTACACGTGAATGACTTTCAGACAATGTAAACCGAACGGTACAATGACGTCAGAACGGGCTGTCTTGTTTTAGCGGACCGTCGCTTTACATGTAAACGTAGTGGTTTAATTTAAACAGTAAACCTCGGTTAATCCGAATCTTCGCCAATACCGGATGAAACTGATGGTACGAATGATTTCTAACGTTTTTCTTTAAAAAAAAATCATCGGTTTATCCGGATTTTTTAATCCGGATCTTCGCCTACACCGGATAAAATCTGCTCTTTTCACATCTTGTAATCCGGATTTTTCTGCATGTCCACGTTGTTTTGTTCTTAAAAGCGCATGATTGGTCTCTAGAAAAAATCGGCAGCCTTCAGACGCAACACAAAAGTCCTCACGGTCGTCAACGAACATTTAGACTTATGACAACATCGACCGCAACTACGCGTAACTTTTCGACTTCCACTAATCGTTAAAAACGATTATTGCGTCACACACGGGCATAGCATATCACATTGAACATAACGCTCAAGGCACGCTGCCGCATCACGGATTCAATCTATTGATCAGTGTTGAGTGTGCGTGTGTAGAGCATTATCCCTGAGTGTATCGCACTTGGTAAAATGTCTGAAGGGCATTACCTTTCAAATAGAGTGACTGCTGATAGACCAGTTGCAGAAATCTCGGCGTCAGTCCAACAACCCAGATTTCTTAGCAGCCAAGTAATCTAAAATTATGAACTTAAGATTGTTCATAACTGCCTGGATACGGCGGTTACTAGTCTGATGTACCATTGTAAATGCATCAAAAAATTCCTTTTGCTTCTGTGAAAGTCTGCTTTTGGGTCGTAAATGTGTTCAATCTAAGTGATTTTTAATGATATCTCAGTATTTCAAAAAGACGTCAGGCTATATGTAGCCTGTTTCTTTAGAAACAGCCGTCTTCAGTTAATCCGGGTCTTCGCCTAAACCGGATAAATTCGTCGTTCAAATCGAATCCGGATTAACCGAGGTTTACTGTATACTGCTGACCATTCAGTCGAATGACCTCACCGTGCCCATCAACCCTCCATCAATTTAAGATGCTCAGCGGAATCAGCGTGAGCTTTCGTTAGCGCGTTCAGAAAATGAACTGCAAATTACAAGTTCTATCGATTGACGACATAACGATGATCACAATGATCATTATGCGTCATATCATTCTCAGGTTCAACTGTCAGGAAGGGAAGCGTATTTGTGATATTGCATTAGATTCCGGAATGTGGGAACAAATGCAAATCAGGTCAAATTTCCGAAATACTCCAGGTCGCGACCAAACGAAACGGTCAAATTTTCACAACAAAAATGACAAACTTTCAACACTTTGCTGAAGTATTTTCTGCCCACTGTATTAAGCAGCAGTGGTATGTGTTTTGCTGTACAGGTATGTTGTATGCCATTGTGTTATTTGTGTAGTGCATATATGGGAAGTGAAAACCACATACATGAACTTGATAAACTGTACACACAATCTGACAAGTTTAAAAAGGTGCACATCGCCACATGACATGCACATGGTGAAGAAGCCATCCAGCCTGACTCCCTGGAAACAATTTGTCCCGCTAGATTGACAAAGACTCTTTGCAGTGATTTGGAACAAGTAGCCTACACAGGCTAGAATTATGCTTGTCTTGCAGGTGGTAACGCTGCTTCACCTATCCTTGAGCTTAGAATCGTTAAACAGATCATTGCAAAGCTCATCAGTGCACGAGACGCCCTAAAGAGTAAACTATTAAGTACTACACTGTGGGCGTAGCCAGGGGGCTTTTGGCCCCGAAGTATTATAATATAAATACCATTAATTTGCCTCCTATTTTGCCATTTCTGCAAAAAGGTCGTACTACGGTTGAGTGAACATGGTGACTTCAACAAAACGCAAAAATAAAAATGTGTGCGATTAGCCAACTCGGTCGGTGATAGGGGCCATCAAATTGCTAATACAGTAAACCTCGGTTAATCCGGATTCAATTTGACCCACGATTTTATCCGGTTTAGGCGAAGATCCGGATTAACCTAAGATGGTTGTTTTTTGCCTGACGTCATTAAGTACTGAGATATCGGTGAAAATTACTTAAATTGAACACATTTACGACTCAACAGCAGACTTTTGCAGAAGTAAAATGACTTCAGTGATATACCACTGTTATGAACATAAGTTCATGAAGAAATCTAGGATTTCGGAATGACGCAGATTTCTGCGACTGGTCCATAAGCAGTGACTAAGACATGTTACCGAGTACAATAGGCTACGCTCAGGGTAATACTCCTCTACATATGTACACTCAACACTGATCAACAGATTGAAACCGTGGTGTGGCCCAGTGCCTTGAGCGTCATGTTCAAAATGATATGCTATGCCCGTGTGTGACGTAATAATCGTCCCTGCGATTAGCTGAATGTTGCGCGCAGCTGCAGCCGTTGTTATCATAATGCTAAACGTTTGTTGGTGATAGTGAGCACGCCTGCGTTGCGCCTGAAAGCTGCCGAATCTTTCCTAGAGACCAGTCAATGCACTTTGAGAACACAAGAGCGTGGAAGTATAGAAAAATACGGATTACGAGATGCGAAAAGAGCAGATTTTATCCGGTATTGGCGAAGATACGGATAAACCGAAGATTTTTATAAAGAAAAACGTTAGAAATCATCCGTGCCACCAGTTTTGGCGAAGATCCGGATAAACCGAGGTTTACTGTACGACCACTGATGCCAACGAATAGGAATGTGACGCAGAATCTGGTGATACTCTTGATTAGCAACTTTGCTTGAGCTGTGCGAAAGAGCATTTATAGTACAGTATACTGTTCTTTTAAAACATGATTCAACATCGCAGGACACGAATTTCAATGAATGCCCTGGTGCCCTGGTTAAGAACCACTGCTTTGGGGGGAAAACTGGTGGTCGAGCGCGCAGTTCACTTAAATGCTGAAAAACTCTGACGCTTTCTAAATTTGTCCAACGCTGAACAAAGGTTCGAATAACCAACGTAAAATAAAGCCTCGCTCGGTGTAATTGGATGGGCTTGAACAAAAAGAAAGAAAAACAAAAAAACGTCACACCATGAAATTTCGCAACGGAAACCGAATGCAACAAATTTGTTCAACGAAATTGCACTAAGACAACACCAAGCGTGCACTTTCGTAACTGTAATCACAAGCATGCAATATTTCATGCATTTGCTCCTTCAGCGATGCACTGCTTAGATGATGTGTTCGGGTTGATTCTTCGCTGTCGGTGAGCGAATTCCCGGAAACACGTTCTTATTAGTTTCATCGCAAATCATGGAAGTGCAGTTGTTGTTTGCGCGATTATCGTCGAGATAGCGGAATGGTGCAACTGCAAGTGAATATTCGGAGCACAAAACGCCTGACAGCGGATGCGAGGTTTCCCACATTCAACGTATGGAGGTCGTTGCCAGTCGACTTGAAAGGCAGGGAGTGCGGTTTCAAGGGCAAGGAAACGAAAACGTTGTGTTGCTGTTACAGAGCAACTCGGTTCAACCAAGACAACAATCATGGCAAAGCTATAACTGAAGTGCAAACTGACGCGGTTGCAGTGGATTAACTTTTTTCGCACATAGGCACGAACTAGCACGCGCTCACGACTGCTAACACCGCCAGTCCACAGTCGCAGTGGGTTTTAACACTGAAGAAGGGAAAGCACACCCAGTCCAAGCTGTTTTCTGCCTCAAACAAAAATTAAACACTCTATTATTTACATGTGTGTACAAATACGCGAGATAAAAACATGAACTTCGGTCAGAAATTACGCACACACGAGCGACGGACGGAATTTGCTGCGTTAAGGTAGACAGATTATCAGATAAACTACAGTTGCCTGCACACCCAGTGACTTTTCCACAGTGCATTGTGAAGACAAAAATACTTTTCTGGCCCGTGCATTCTGCCAAGGCGGTAGGTAAGATCGATTAACGTACGTGACAGTTCGACAATCAAAGTTGGATTTTCCGCCATATAAAAGCGGACTAAAGCATGAAAACACCTAGTAAAACGTTGAGTTACCTGCCTTCTTATCACCTTAACGTTTTATCTCGACGCTGTGCGCACATATCGTCTACAAACAAGAGCATCAATTGAGTTACGGATAGGAAAGCTCATGGCAGATGGAAAGCAAGGTGCGGGGCGAATCGATGGCGTAGCTAAAAGTACAAAACAACATTCACCTATTCGTTAGGAGAATGAGGTTAAAAATGCTAGTTAAGTTATATGAAGCAAACAATACGAGCATTGGTAAACTAACTGCAATTGCGTCCTCACGCCAACGTTGACAACAGCACAATAATAACTGAAGGTCACTCCACAAGGTGTACTCAGAAACTCCCAAGATTGTGGTTGCATACCTTTCTGATCGCTTTAAATTTAGCTGAATGACAAAATTTCAAAACACAGGCATAATCACTCCTGCAAATCGTACAAACAATAGGCTGACAAGGACGGTACTATGCCATCTGTTGGCATGCAAACATTGACAGAAAACGCTATATTTGCGCAAGTTGATGCTTCTTTCACAGAAAGCAACCACAAAGAAACGTGCGTCGTTTCATAAACTGATAAACCAGGCCAACTTTCAATATCACAAACCACCAGTTCTCTGTACACACACTTCTCCTCGGTCAACCTTAATACGATAACAGACATGCACAGGCCACCAGAAAAGCTGACATCAAATAAAAGCAGAAAGAATCAAATTCAGCAAGGGACAAGATATTCCAGTTCTATTTCTTTTCTGGGATATCCGCTGAATCCGCTTTGTTTCTCTACGACGACGTGAGCTGCCACATTATGATATGGCTGTTCTGCAGAGTCGAGCTTTCGGATTTTTTTTCACTGGGTGTGATTGCTCCCAAGTCTCCACTGCGGAAGTCCACGTAGCCTTCACCACCACTCAGTACTAACGTAGCTTCACTGCTTGGACTCAAGTTACAGTGTGGTGCTGGCATGCCCGGCTGCATTGTCGCTGACGCTTGCGTAACGCAACCTGGAAGATCAAATTCCGTATATCCTTGATCAAAACGCACACGCCTCTAAAATATGGACAACAAGGACTAGTTTCCACCGGAGAAGCAATAATTGCTGTCATAGCAATAATTATCAAATGAAAATAATCATTCCATTGGGATTGTCCCCAGTGGTGTATCTTACGGGGGCAAGCCACCCCCTGGCAAGCTAAATGTAAAAACTGGGCCCCTTCAGTTGACATTTTGATATTTAGTATTCTTTACTTTGTTTTTTTTTGCATTTTTCGGGGTGTTTTCTTTTTTTTATCTAGTATGAACATCCACGGCATCCAGAAAGTAACTATCATTTCTTAACCTTTTTCGGTGTTTTGGCTAGTGGGCTCCCCTACGGTGACCAGTGGCTCCCTTCAGCTGAGCTTTGCCCCTCTGGCTCTAACCTCTAGTTACGCCACTGGTGGAGATGTAATCCTTTCAATCTTCCCTTGTTGCTCCCTGCATACATACTCACACAGAGTTGTAAAAGGGCCTCGTTTTGAAGGCTGAACCCAGCCCGAACACGGCTGGAGCCCGACATTTATTTTTGAAGCCCGATTTAGACCAGAAAGCCAAATTTACCGAGGGAGTTAAGATATGCGCAACTGCAGAGTAACCTGGTGACAAAAGGAATAAAACGACCGATTTAGTCATAACAACAAATGTTGTGTGGCAGTTGGGCAATTTTTCCAACAAACCAATCTGTAATGTTAAGTAAGGAAAAAGTCACGCACACAATCAACAAGCTTCTGCATTCGCAAGTAGGACTGATATGCAATATAGTTAGCGCATGCAATGTTGAAAAACGCTGGATTTTTGTCGCGAACGTTCGTTGGGAAACTCTCAGCATATGATATGTAATTCACCATGGTTCACGTTCGACTTTGCCGCTGGTCGTAACGAACCACTAATGCGCGAGAAACAGATCTTGTTAATCAATAGCTGTATCCCAAAAATATGGCGGAATTTGAACCTTTATCCCCAATAATGAAGAAAAACAGACCAGTTCCATGAAAATAGTTTCAAAGCCGAAGAAAATCGCGTATCTCCCAGTCAAGCAGGGTTTCATGCAAACAGGTATTGGTATTACTCAAGAATATACGAGGGATAATTTTCACGTAAACCTTCAAAAAATTGGAAAAAAAAACGGACATCACCTGGAACAGCAACGAAAAATTTGACCGCTTCTCTGTAACCATGGAAGCTAAGCTGGGCATTAGCCATGGAGCAGTAAGGAATGAAGGTTCCGGGAGTGATCTTGTCGCTGAGCGGGTCACTGTACACTCTCACAACACCGCCTGGTCTCTCAGAGTTCTTAATCGAGGCTGAGAGCACAGCACCGCTGCAGCTGTTCTTCGAACCTGAAATATCCAGAGCTTGTTAGTTACGCTTGGCTCCGCTTAACCCAGGGTGGAGCATTTGTCAAAGCTCCGGCTGCAGGCTTGCTTCCTGATTGTTATTCGCCAGGCTTACGAGCGCACAGTGCAAAAGCGAGACCAAGCGTGCAAGAAATTTGCGGAAAGCTGTTTAAAAAAAGCTTGTTTTATTCTCGTGAATCAAACCTGCTGCGATACACAATACACACAAGACTGCGGTTTCACCAAAACCTTCTTCGACCCGAAAACTGGGTTCGGCCATCAAGCCGCGACGTACCGTAAAAAATACCGACCAATCTACCCGCAAAAAGCCAGAATTGCGGCTTTGACTTTGTCCAGTCAACCGCCAAGCCACAATATGTGGTTTTGACTTGTGCGCAAAAACCGAAAACTTTCCAATTTTTTCTATCTAAACTACAAGACTTCCCGCCTCTTCAAAGGGTTTGATCAGCTCTCTAGCTCAATCGGTCGGCAAGTTATGATTGGACAAAGCCAGTGTCACTTAAGCGGAGGCTCGCGGTCTAAAGGGTTTCAATCCCCTCGCTTGTTGCGACTTGACGATTAAGTGGACGCTGAGCAATCGTCTTTCCGATGCATAAATGCGAGCGAAAGACTAAAGTAACATAAGCTTCTCAGCACAATAAAAAATCAGCGCCGAGCATAAATGCTGCCGACCTCTCGCATGGAAAAACCGCTTGATCTTAGGCTTTCTGCCAACGCGCTTGCTCTGCTTATATCTGCCTTTCGTCGACCTTGTTTTCCACGCCGTGACCTGCTCTCTGCACACACACTGCTCTGGAAAAAAACTCCGCGACTCGTCGGCACGGACTATCGTCTTCTTGCAAACGAGACACTCCATAGCTGCGACGCCGCACTGAGCTATCGTGTCTTGATATTTGATGCACATAACGCGTCTCTGCAATGATGCTGAGGACCTGGCAGCTGGCGTGGCTTTCCCGCAAGTGGCTCGGACAAAGCTACGATCTAAACAGAAGGTGCAATTTTTCGACATTAGAGTACAAAAATGGCCGCATGATATCCGAACGCTTTCTACGAGAAAGAATTGTCATCTGACTAACAAGGTTACAGTTCATCAACGCAAGTCACACAACAGCAACAGCGCAAAGACCACTTTGCCATGAGAAAGCTGTACTCGCGTAAAGCCCGGTTACGCCAGTCGTATATGAAGTACGGCAGGACAATAAGGTTAAGTCTGGAAAAAGTTAACCACAAGCTTTAAAGAAATTGCCATATCACAAGTACCTTCTGATAGGGGAACAGACATAACCACTCCGTTGCCAGTGCCGATCCACAAACGATGGCAGGATATTGACAGCGATGTAATCCTGTTGCAAACAATCGATACGAACCAGTAACAACAAGAGCAACAACAAAAGCGATTTCGGCGCTTTACGTAACAACCTCCCACAGCCTTTCGAACTTGTCACATCCATAGATTGTGTTTTATAGCTGAAGTGATCAACTACAAGAACGGAACAGAGCCTTCAACTACTTCACGCCAGCCAAACTGATGTAGGAGAGCATTGGCGCCACATACAACAGAAATGCTCAACAAACTCTGTTGTTATGTCGAGATGGAACGAGACGATAACGCTGGTGTGACCACCTTACGGAACTACAGTCATTGTTGGAACACCGTAACCAGTAGGAAACACTAAAGGTTATTTTAAGTTTGATATTTAGTTCAAATTAAAAAATCGTCGACGTTCAATCGTGAACTACATTCTTTAAAAATGTTCGAATCGACGATACGTACAGAGGGAAGGTAGCACCGAGTTGACGACTCTGGACAAAATAACAGTCATTCAGAGTTGGCGTCAAAGTCGCGCAGTAGTTGGTGGAATATGGAAACTAACAACCCGCTATAACATGGGTTTGCAACGTGAAGGTATTTGCTTAAAAGCATATTTTCTGAATTACCTACAAGCAACACGCCCCAATATGCGGCAAATAAATGTCATCATACAGAAACTACACTTCGAGTTAGATTTTGAAAAAACTCGGGAAAACTTTGCGCTAAAAACAAAACATTTTGTGCAGTTTATTCAACTCGTTACACAGAACTAACGAAAATTCATTTCGGGAGAAGTTCATTCCGAAAAAAGGCAGGAGTAGAAATTGTAAACACGATCATATGCATTGAATTGGCGTTTGCGGCATGTTTTGCTTCACTGTCACGCACTAATTTTCCCTCTGCGCAGATCACATGCTGTAACATCATTCAAATACTTAACACTTGTCAGCAAATATCGCCACCGTACCTGACAAAAGAGAACCCCAGTTTTCCGGAGCCAAGAACTTTGCTCACGTACGGCTCGATGTCGACATCTTGCAGATGTTGAAGAGTTCGTGCGTGGTAAAGTCGAACAGTCGAGTCGAGTCGGATGGAGACCCACACACCGTCCCCGGCCCATGCCAGCTGACGCACTTGTGACTCCCGCCGAGGATGGGCATCAAAGGAACTCTTTGAAAAAAATTGGCAACGCTTTGTAAACGGGGTCTGTTTAGAAGGAAAGCGCAATAACGTTTATTCAAAATCTTGCAACAGCCACAAGGCACAAGCTTTTCTGACAAAAGCAACACGAAGGAAGCCCAGAGCTAGACTAAAGATCAAGAGGGAAATTTCATCCCATGAATGACATGGTGTTTAAGCCTAGAGCTGGCAAATCGATGAAAACCGAGAGACATATCCTCGGGAGGCATTCTCGTTGAACCCGCAAAAGGCAATGCGGGTTTAGAAAATGATGATCACGTCAATTTGTATATATTTGAAGGTTCTTACGTTTCATGACTAACTTCCACAGGGGAAAATAACTGTGTCCTGATCATCCTTTAAAATGACGTTGGCATAAACATATCTTTTAATGCCATCGCTACATTAATATGAGAGTTACTGCTACATTCGGACAGACAATTTGCAAAAAACTCACGTTCAAATGGAAGTAGTTTTTCGAAAGTCTGTTTTTTCCAGCGCGATATCGCTACCATTCAGCCATGCGCAATGATCAACCTGTTCACTTTGTTACATGGGCGCAATTTCATAGTAAAATGTGGGGGGGACAACTTGGTGTGAAACCAATATAGTCATCGGGTCGATACAGAAGTGACGTTTTATATATACAGATTCCCAATCTTATTTCTAGAGGTGTTTTGACAGCAACAC
>JGI24158J21664_10010764_pt1 | contig 12186 bp, 10 predicted proteins | sample Ectturendosymbi3_FD_21664 | JGI IMG/M metagenome (IMG submission 21664) | reverse complement strand
TTTCTTAAAGTGAGAGAGTGTTATTTTGCATTGTTGATTCCTGGCAAATGGGAGTTTCGTGACGAGTATGTACAGACCCTAAAGTGTCTGCTACACATGGTAACGATGAGAATGCTTAGGCTCTTACATTTAGCTAGCTTGAGGGAACAGCGTTCCCGGAATTTGAGGTACAGAAAAACACACGGCATCGTTACCAATGAGGATTCCTTGATACAGTAACCTAACACTTGCTCTGCACACTTCTTTTGCTTTCCAGCAGCCTGTCTTATTTCACAGTGATTTTCGATATATTGCGGTCAAGTCAAAGAGCGTCTGACTGTCCACTCGTAAACTGCCAAAGCCAACAGAAACGTCTGACTGGTGCAGCTCCTTTCGGAGTGCGCTCTGCTTCTGGTAATCTCTCTCAAATTGTTAGTTTCCTGTTTCTTGCGTTTGACACACCTTGGAACCATAACCGTCGCCAGACAGTTTTCAATAGGGGGGCTTGACATTCTAAATATTGACAAAAACTCCACTGATTCACAGTGTTTCGTGTTTTAGTTTGGGGGTGCTTGGAGCTTTGTTTGGGGGCATAAGCCCACCGAAGCCCCGTGGCGACGGGACTGCTTGGAACTCTATGTAAAAACCAAAACTTGCACAGGCATCAATTTTGAAAACAAACTGCTTATAGTTAGTGAACCATTCACTTTGCCAGTTATAGAATGCTTACCTTTAAAAAACATTTAAGAACTCCAAGCTGTTTCTGATCACGAATTAAACATTTAAGCGTGTATTACGAGTGCAAGACAAAGCCCACGATACATGCAGACTAGAAAAAGGCACATATGGTACCGAAAACACCGGGTATCAAGCGCCGAAGCCACTACTCGGTAAGTAAGCGTAGGGTTGCCTGGTGATAGCACCGAAACTACAAAAGATGAAAAGAACGAGGAAGTGATGCAGGTTTGAAACGCGTAGGGTAATGTTTCAAAAACAAAGATTAGGCATTTCACAATTATCATCTTCAATACATGACCTGTTTGTTTGGATGCAAAAAATGGTTTTGAGAAGCAGTCTAACGCTGGCAAAATTAAGCGCAATTTAGGTTTGTCATTAGTTTTTGCATCATTTTTGATAATTTTTGGTAAGCATGTGGATTAACATTGTGCAGAAATGTCGTTCGATTTGGTTTTGCCTAAAAAAAACAACAAAAAAACGCACATGCAGCATTATCACCAAGACTGAGAGATACTGGATAGATTTAGAAAGCACAATGAGAAAGTAAGTGTCGCTACAAAACAATAAGTTGCAATGCAGACAACCAAAGCAAGACTAAGCTTCAGCGTAATTACCTAAGTTTCCGCGACATTTATGCCACAGCTTTGCTTGGGCAGTACAGTTCTCGTTTCCAATGCAATTGCCCGTTCTGAACGAAATGAAATCTGCTAGCCATCACACAAGTCAATTGCGCGCACTGTGACCACCATAAGGCACAAATCAATATGAAGAGATAAGTGTTTAAAAGAAAATAAAGCTATTTCTATATAATTTAGCACACAAAAGCGTTCGGAATGTAAAAGACACATCAAGGAATATACAAAAAGAAATGATGACGCCACTTGGTCGCATTTCCTAACGCCAACAATGGGCGCTTTGTATTTGCAAAAATCAACGAACAAGCAAGCATATCAATACTTGAAGCTGTGAGCAGGTAAAATAGTTGTTTTCTTCACGATTCGGGTTTTGTTTGCTCATACATCTTTTGAGCAATGTGATATATGTACTGGATCTCAGGCCTCTTTTCCGGATCAGGGTTTATGCACATTGCCACAAGGTTCCGAAGCTGGAAAATATGCAAGAGGTCACCGATTAAAACCGAATGACTTCAATCAGTGAGGTAAAGACTTCACATGATTTACACCACAAGCATGTAACGATACAAGGATCTTCCTTTACTCTGCAAAAAACGAGTATGATGAACATTCTAATGAAAAACATGTTCATTACACTCGCTTTTTGCAACCAGTTGAGGTGTCATGGTCTGCGTGCGCCCGTCTGTGCTTACTCTGTACCATCACACTCTTCCCTATTCCGTAGTGAACGCCAACCTGGTGGTAAGTTACCGGCAGCACTACGTGTGAAGCTCTCATGAACCAAAACATAAGGCCGATCACGAAGTCTTTGGTACCACCTGACAGGTCACAAACCAGTCAATCGACTTGAGAAGCACGCGCTCACAACTGTACCACTCAGCCTTGGAATGTAAGAACAATGATGGCTGAAAACCATCTTGGAAGTTCAAGGGGAATTCGCTTCAAATGTGAATATCGAAAACAAGTGGCTGACGTCCATAAGAAATTCAGAACCTTAACAAAAGATGTCGGAGTTTTTCGAAGAACCAAGGAACCGTGTAAAACTCATCTGAGGGCCAATTATGGTTGAAAATCCCTAAGACTTGCCAACGAAAACTCGATCGTTTGGTGATACCACGCCTAAACACCAGTTCGACAAGCAATGAACGTTACAATGTTTGGATAAGATACAAGCCTGCAAAATATACTTGAACTGCCACAAAATTAACCTTGGTTGAAGTGTAAAATTAACGTCAATTGAACGCAGCTTTCTGGATTAGCCCATCATGGGCTTTTTTTCGGTCAAAGACCGAAATGTTTTGAAATGACCGAAACAAAATTAACTCATTTCGGTCAGAGCGTCTGAAAACATAGGCTAATGAACACTGTTATGACGAGTTTTAATACAACTATGAGACAAATGACCGAAATGTCTCAGCAACCAAAATTTATCTCAAAAAATGACCGAAATGTCTTACAGCGAAAAAAAAACAGAACCCATGCACAAACAGAAAGCGGAAGACTATTTTTTGCAATGTCAAAGAAGCAAGTCCACAACAAGCGCAACATGGACTCAACTAATTCAGAGCAACAACACACGGTTTTGCACAAATTTTTATAGCGAAAAATTTTGCTGGGTTATTTTTACAAGAAATCATTTACCGACTAGCGCTCACCTCTTGATATTCACTGGGACATAAATACGAACTTCGGCAACTCGCACACAAACGTCTGCACGTCAGCCGTGCGAGACAAAGCCATTTGCGAATAACGTGACTTTACCTCGTCGGAGTAAATGTCAGCAGGCAGTGGAGGATATTCACAGCTTTCGATTTTTTTGCACAGTGCGTACAAGTTCATCTTGTCACCGTAGAAAGGAGACTGTAGGGCAGCCATTTCGTACAACAAACAACCAAGGGACCATATGTCAGACCTGAAGTTGTATCCATTTTCGTGGATTCGTTCCGGCGACATGTAGTACGGCGTGCCAACTGTAACAAACGGAGATACAGGTAAAGCTTTTGTTCTATGCATGCCACTGCTAAGCATTCTACACCCGGACAGTTATTTCACGCAACTGAGACCGCGTCCTGAAGGAATATCTGTTTCCTGTGGAGCTGCTTTTTTTCGGTCACAAGACCGAATTTTTTCTAAATGACTGAAAACAATTAAGTCAATTCGGTCATAATGTCTGAAAAGGTAAGCTAGTGAATAATGTTTCGGCGAGTTTCAATACTACTACGGCACAAATGACCGAAATGTCTCAGCGAAAAAAACAGGTATGGAGCGAGGGCGTCGGGAAAAAAGGAAACTATGTCAGACGAAAGAAAAACGCATGTGCCAGGAATGCACTTGAAGACATTTCACTAGAAAATTTTCGTTAAGCCGCTGCTATCGAGATACGTTACATAGGATTTGATGTGCCGCATTATTGCTTTTTCTTTTGTGCACTTTCCTTTTAATGTGTGCGCAATGCATTGTGCGAATGTACTTAGTTTTGTCTAATACGATGTGGAACTTGAGGCTGCGTTAAACAAGAAAATATAGTGTTAAAACGTAAACAAACTGGTTTTGGGCACACGGATGAGATGCTTAACTGCAGTAAAATGAAACGAGTTGAAACACAATAACGAATGGGAATGGCTTGGAACCATTCAGGACATTTTGAAGCTTGAAAAATTCATTGTTTGTCGTCAACTGTGATTCGTGAAGTTATCTTCTGACTACACACGCGCCAAAAATTCGTGAATAAACGATAACCGGATGCTTCATTAATAGCGTCACACTCTAATGCAAATGATCATTAACCACAGCCAACAGAACATGTCTTCAGGGGAAATACAAAAATCATACATTTTTTCAAATATCTAGATAAAGCAAAATTTTTCCAAAAGCAAAGGAGTGACGACTCTTAATCTGTGAGATTTCTCACCAGTGCCCATTCAGAAAAACGGAGCTAAATTCCGAAACAGGCGTGGTCATCATAAACATCGGTGCATGTAGCACAGATGCTAGTCATGATACCAGATTTACACAAAATTATAAATACCTTCACGGTCGCGCATTACGGTGATCAAATTACGTTACAAAACACCATCACGTCAACTATGTTTAGAAACATTGAAATACTGCATGCTCTCAAATTAAACTCTTCCGCTGTTGATCCAACAAACGAACGATTCAAAGGGTCTTACCAAGGCTCTGAGCAAAGCTGGTTTTTGAAGAAAAATACCGACCCAGGCCAAGATCACCAAGTTTGACGACACCCTGTGCAGTTATGAAAACATTCGCAGGCTTGATGTCGCGATGCATTACTCTGGGATAAAACAAGCAGGCAACACATTACACAACACCGTTCTCTGCAATGCAGTGGAGGACTGGAGGTACGGAAGTCGCACAGCCAAAGGAAGCAAGAAAACACTTTTCTAATATGGATTTTAACTCAAAAACTGAAGGACAAGCTTATTTTCCTAAATAGTTCTATCAGTACCTAACGCTTGACCAAACATCTATCCAACAGAAACTGCGTTCTATTTGTTCGCACAGACACAAGAAAGTGGTGAGTTACAACCAAAATGGTGAAACCTCTTTGATACATTAAACAATAGTGAAAATTCAAACCCAACAGAAGCAAAATGGTACAGCATGCTATTCGATCAAACTCCAAGGTTAACAACTAACTGTACCAGAACATACATGCTCACTTTCACCAAAGGTTAATTGTGAACGTGTGAAGATTAAACCAGATGCAGTGAGTTTTTCGGTGTCGCTTGAGACAATTTTCAACTTTCGCACCTGGGCTATCTTACAATCTCGATTTGCAAATATTTCATCCATAAAAAGAGTCCAACCTTAACTATATCAGTTTATAAAGACTGAAACACATTTTCCATAAACAAACGGTAAGAAACGGCACATCGTGACACATACTGCTTTAACGACTAGTTAACATGCTCATGAGCTGACCGCGGACATTAACATTACAATAAATTTGCCAATCTTAAGAAAAATCAGTTAAACGGCCGCGACCAGTTGACCCTATCTTAGCAAGGCCAACCAAAGCAGAGAACTAGATTGAGCTTTCATCCGGCCTTTGCTTTCAAAATTCAAATGCGCACATGTTCTAACGCAGTGATTGTGATAACCAACCTTTTCCAATCGGTGGTGTCACGAATACAGTAATTTTCTTCTCGCCAAACACCAACAACGAAATTGCTTAGTGTAAGATAATGCAGCATCTGCACAGCCTGACATGTTGAAATTTTGACATCATATTAGGAATCAGCAAACTGAGATCACACTAACTGACTAGTTGTGCGTGCAACTGCTATCTTACCCGATACCTAAATATTGTTGACCAGTGTTGACTAGTGTTATAACTTGCGTACCCCTTTGCTTCACCTTAGCGGACCACGAGTTAGGAACTGCTGTCCGAAAGCAAGCAGCTGTTTTCTATTCAACTAGGCCACACTGCTAAATCGGTCAGAGTGTGTATTTATGATAAATGTATTCAAGTAACCACTCTCCGCATGTGCGACAAGCAAGGAATCTATCGGCAAATTTTTGATAGGAAATCGATTTCGCGTAATACTACGCATGGTCAGTCCTTAAATCTGGAAGCAATGCTGCCTAAGCAAGACTTCAGTCGTAGCGTTGGTAAACTAACTCTAGCGTTCGCCTTTAAAAATGCTGTGAAAGATGTTAACATTGCCTGCACGTTGGTGGTGAAAAAGGTCAAAACACGTCAACGAACAGCGCAAAAGATAGCAAAAATTATTTCACATGGGGAAAGACCACGTCTTGAATATTAATTTGTGCGTCAAGTTGATGATAACATTCGTCTTCACACTTATCCAGAGAGTTAAAGCTGGGTTGTTCGGCAAAAGTAGCAGCGCAAGCTTCATGTATAGGTGGTTTATTTACGATGCCATGGAATACTGAAGTGCCGCAATAAGGCCATTTGGTCTTTGTAATTTTTACAATCTGGTTTGTTCCAACTACTGCGGTGCGATGATCATTTCATGGAAAATTTGTTTGTTTGGCCAACACACTGTTCATGGCCTATCACAAAAGTCGCTACATAAATACACCATAGTTTGCGCATGTCAAGTCTTGGTTCAGTGGGAAAGATTAATTTTTTCCCATTATTTGTGAAACACATGGTACCACGGATTTGTTGTGCTTTCCATGGCAACCACAAAGTGCACAGGGGTTGCCAAGCCCTGACATACCTTTGGTTTGCTTATTTGTCTTGCTGAAAGCAAGGCGCTTGTAGTTGGTAAGTTTTTTGCTTAATTGTGGTAGGTCTTTTGTTAGTAATCAAAAATACAACAAAAGCATTTGAAGGTTGCAGCTGAAACCACATAAAAAGCAAAATGAACCAATTGTACATCGAATTACGAACAGAACAAAAATTAAGGTTCAGCGACACGTAACATGCGAGGAATCGATTTTCTATGAAATATTTGTCTACAGACATACGAATCGATAAGGCCGTTAAACGAAAAAAGACTGGTTGAGTTTCAACGCGTTTAAATTCCTTTCTGCTTTGATCAAGAATATGCGATTTTCAGGAAACTTGTTTTGCCTGTGACACTAATCGTAACCACATTTAACAAACTAACATACTTAACAATTCAACATAGTACAAGCTGATGCACGGAAATACCTTCGGGAATGCATGTGCGCAACGGCAGAGGCAAGTTGGACGAAGTATTTCCATATCGTTCGTTCTGGTATCAACCTCTTTTGTTTCTTAAAATGCTGAAAATATCACATTTTTGAAGCTTTGCTATACAAAAAACTATGAAAACGGTTGTGAATCAGGAGCAAGTGCCAATGATACAAACCATTTTTTGTGATTTGTTTAATAGTTACAATTAATAACACTTTACCTTGATCATGCGGCTGAGGTCGCCAGCATCTGCGAGTTCAAGCACAATGTTTAGCTCGTTGTCTTCGATGAAAGAGGCGAGATATCGAATCACATTGCTGTGATTCAATTGCTGCACACAAATATTTTGCACCGTAAGAAGAAATGCTAGTCAACACCTAGAGCTACCCAAACGGCACGCACCAGCCTGTCACAAAAGCATGTGAAGAGACTATTAGCGTAAGAATGTCTAAAACACACATGGTGTTTTCAAAGCAATCCTTAACTACTACTCAAAACACTGCATGGATGCATGGTGAAGATGTTAGAGTTTATGAAAATAAAAAAGTTTGAACGTCTCGAATGCAATGCTAACCACATTGCTTGTAAAAAATAAGAATTGCAGTGTTAAACGTAGTCATAGTTTTCCAGATTCTCAGGACATACTCCGATACAAGTAGATGTTTACCTTATTAAGTACAAGAAGCCAAGCTATGCAAACACAAGAATACTATTTACGACTAGAATTCCAATGTTATCTATAAAAACCAAGCCAAAAACACGTAACGTTATTCCAGTCTTTCAACACTTGAGAAGTTAAGGTACAGAAATACATTAAAATCGGATTCTTTAGCCTGCAGTAAAAAACCTGAATGGAAACATTTGCAATGACCCAACACACTGTCAACATTGCAAGTTCATGTTTGTCCCACCACTGATTGTTACACCTCACCCAACACACAAACAAATGAAGTTAGTTTAACAGATATGAAAGCCATTAGCAAGTTCTATTGTAATAACAATGCCAGCATTGGGCAGCCAAGTGTTTTTTCACATCTAAATCTGGTTCCAAAACTCAACAAAAAGACATTAATGGCAGTACATTCACCAATTTCTTGGTTTTCTCATGCAAATAATGTCTTTTGCAAACATTCCGCCGTCATTTCTTTTCAGTCACATATTACCTTTAGCAAGTCGATTTCTTTTATGCAGTCTTGCCTTGCTTTTGCATCCATCATCTCAAAGATCTGCAACAAATGCATTCACATTATCCGTAGCTTCACAACTTGCTAGCAATAATCTTACCCTTCACATGCACCTTAGGTTAAAAAAGGTATTTAATTCATTCACTATAAATGATACAATTTCATTTCTGTACTATGTATGTACATTCTAGTCGTGATTATTAAAAAACCTATATGAAACTGCAATAATATTATTGCCAACATCTCATGATATGGTGGTACATTGCATTGTGGGCTTAACTCATGTTAGCCATACACATGAACAAAATGGAAAATAAAAAAGAACAGAAAAATGCAGATTATAATGCTCTCAATGCCATGATGAGAAAACTAATTGCAACTATACAATTTATTTCAAATAGGCAAACCCTTAAGCATTTCACTTGCTGTTGCCATTATCAGAAGCAACTTAAATTTCAGTATCTTTGCTAAAAACAGTTGAGATGTATGGCATGCCAGGCTGTCACAAAAGCATGTGAAGAGACTATTAGTATAAGAATGTCTCAATGAGCTTTATCTTTGATTACATTTTACAAGTTGTGTAATGCTGCAGCACAGCACATGCATGAAGGATTAAAAGACACTGGGCTAGTGCTTCGATAATACTGCGATGTTCTACTGGTAATGACTGATCTATTTTGATGACTGGTAACATGATATTTTGATGACTGGTAACATGACAAGTAACATTCCTATTTAACCATAACTGAAGACATTCTAATAGGAAAATGTTAAACAATCTTGTAGACCACTCAGAACTTGGCAAGCAATCTGTGGTTAGTGGATCACAGGTTGGATGCCTTTGCACTAGAACAATGGTTCTCAACATTTGATGGTTTGTGGCCCCTTTCCCCTTCAACTGGCATAAAATTAATATTGTTACATTTGGGTTTTGCAATATCACTGCAGAGCTAATTAATAAAAGCCTCTGCTCGTGGCCCCCAAAGGGGGCCAAAGGCCCCGTTAGAGAAACCCTGCACTAGAACAATAAAACTATCAAAAACAATATAATTAAAAAAAAATGGAAACAATGAAAAAATTGCAGCAATACTATGCTATCTGCACATTTATGAGTACAAACAATTAACCCATTACGGACCGCAAAGGTGCATTTGTGGCTTTGACCAGTCATTGCTTGCCGACTGATAGAGCTAGAGAGATGTTCAAACCCTTTAAAGATGAGGAAAGTTTTCTAGTTTCGATTAAGAAAAATTGGGGAGTTTTGGTTTGAGTTTTCTTTGTGGGTGATGTCACAAAAGGGGTAGGTTTAGACTTTTATTTGGCCCACATTCATCAGGCCCTGGGCCCCAACCCAAAGAGTAATTTTTTGTTTCATTTTCAAAATAAAAACTAAGCAAAAAGCCACATCTTTAGAGCCTTTGGTTGGCTTTCTATTGTTGCAACTGGCAAGCCCGAGTGGCAAGTGCACAAAGCTTCACACTGTGGCAGCAGGCAACAATTGAGATCACCCAACGAGATCACTATTATTGCTTGTTTGCATCACATATTGGATGTTATACAAATCAGTGTTATTCTTCACACACATCCCATTTGTGGTGAGTCACACATTCAACGCAACACCAACTGAGAGCTTGCAACACTAGCGTTTGTGGTTTGGAATTTGACCTAAAAACAATAAATTATATAATCGCCACTCGCCAGGGAATTAATTATTGTTTATTTAATGTGGTTTTCAATTAATCCCCTAATTAAATAATTAGTTTGTTGTCTTTAGGCCATTACATTTGAATCAGAAACGCTAGAAAGTCAATCAAAGGTTCAAATGACTCGGATTCTAGCCTGGTTTCCAATAAAAAATCAAGTCAAAAAATTTGTCTGGTGGTTGCGGCTCAGAGCCAGGTAACCTGAGCCAAAATGGCCTAAAACCTATCCCAGTCATGACATCACCCCCCAAAAGCCTGAACCCAAAACTTAAAAAATATTTTTAATGCAAACTAGAAGATTTGCCGCATCTTTTGAGTGTTTGAACAGCTCTCTGGCTCAATCACCTGGCAAGTTACGGAGTTGCAAAGTGGCGTGAAAATAGCAACTAATGAGGGAGCTCAAAGTACGAATATATCGTACACTTGCAGCATACATGTTAGTATATGAATATATATACAGTACTAGAAAAAGCAGTGTCTGCACAAGTCTTTATTATCTACTAATCAGTGATGTAGTTGAGACTGTAACCTTCGTGACCGAGACCTGGTTTAAACCTCGAGACTAAGATTTCATCAAAAATTCCAAGACTGGGACTTGAAATTTGAGACCAAGACTTCAAAATTTGTGCGTTTTGTCACGTTTTTTTTCGTCATCATTTCTAAGCTGAATTTTTTTCAAATCTCTAGCAATTTTCTGACCTACTTTGGTTGTTTCTTACCTGCAAATACAACAAACAAAAAAGCGTTGAATTATACAGTTTTACTAAACCATTTCTCTGCAATATTCAAAGTCGCAAGTCATGTAGCCTTGGAGACCAAGATCAGAACTGAAACCTTCAAGACCGAGACATGCAAACATTGGTCTCGAGATTGAGACTAAGTCTCTAGACTCCATCACTGCCACTGATGATAAATAACAGCAAACAAACCACATAATAATAAATCATTGTTAACTAACAAACCTATGCTTCCATGATACCAAAGTCTATCTATATGTAACATGCACTCAAAAAAATAATAAAAATAGCTTTAGACACAGTGCATGAGTAGTTCCATTGCCAAAATAATACATGTAGCATTTTAATTAACTGACCACGAATAAAATACCTTCATGAAGTACGCACCTTTACTTTCTTCAAAGCAACTAATTTGTTATCAAGCAGGCATACTGCTCTCCACACTTCACTGAACTGCCCTTTACCAATTTTTCTTTCTATTCGATAATTTGCCAGAGTGTTGTATCCAAGCTCAGGCTTCAAATTTGGCTGAACCTCAGCCATGAAGTTGGTGCAGGTTACTTATAAAACACTTAAAAAGAAAAAAAAAAACAAATTGCTGCAACACAACAAAGATAAAGTGAAAAGTAGCACTATGCAAAAATGTCATTTTAACAAGATGTTTCATAGAACAATATAAACAAATAAACTGATTTGTAACACAAATCAGTACTTCTGATCATGCCAATCAAAGTATTGTGTGTGGCGATTTTGGCACAGGCAAGATGATGATCTTATAGCAAAAAGATAGAATATATAATTCCATTTTCAACATGCAAAGTTCTTTTAAACCTTGTTCAGGGCTAAGTAGTGTTTTAAACTGTGTTTCCATGTAGAACGCAGCAGTGATTAATCACAATACATACTCAAATCTATTCATGTTGGCAATGGCTTTATCACAGTTCTCACATGTAAGTTTGACCTATTAACACCTTGGCGTCTGGGTGGTTTTGGCGATTTTCGCAAAAAAACAGCAGTTTTCGGTTGCCTTACCAACACCCTAGCTCCTCCACCTATTGCGCTAGAGAGCTGTTCACCAGCTCAAACGGATCGGCCAGTCTAGTAGATTGCACTCAAAAATTTTTTGCCTGGGGTTTTTTTTGTGAGTGACGTCATAAAAGATTTGGAAATGTTGATGTTGATAAAAGCTTGGAAATGTTGATGTTGATCAACTGCAACAAACATCTTAACACTTTGAGAGCCGGCATACGATATATTCGTACTTCGATTTCGGCCTAAAAATCAGCAGTTTGCGGTTACCTTACCAACGCCCTAGCTCCTCCGCCGATTGCGCTAGAGAGCTGTTCAAGGGCTCAAACGGATCGGCCAGTCAAGTAGATTGCACTCGAAAAAAAATATTTTGGTATGGGGGCGCGGATTTTTTGTGACTGACGTCATAAGTGAAGTAGTTTTGGGGTCATTTTGGCTCATGTTGCGTGGCCTAGGGCCCAACCGCTAGACCAAAGTGTTTCGCTGAAGTCTCCATTGGAAACTAGGCTCGAGTCCGAGTCTTTAGAG
>JGI24158J21664_10010763_pt1 | contig 12187 bp, 5 predicted proteins | sample Ectturendosymbi3_FD_21664 | JGI IMG/M metagenome (IMG submission 21664) | reverse complement strand
AAGCCAAAGCGGCATCGCACGCTGCGTGGAGCTGTGTCAAATGCAATAAGGGCGCAGATGTTATTGTTAAAGGGACTTGGCAAGCCGACTAAACAGTCCCCTAGTTGGGCCCCTGAATATTTGCCTGCAAAATTTCAAGATACTTAACCCCAACTTCCATCTCTGCCGAAACTACGCCAAATATCATGTAACGGCGTAAAATTAGCACTGGCGTGACGTTTGAAAGGGACACATTTCCGTTCAAAATTTTTCTATGTTGTAGAGCATGTAAGAGCTCACGCCCCCCTGGAAATTTATTGACGCCCCTATGAGGGGGCGCGCCCCCCCCGATTAAGAACCACTGACTCAAGGTTTTGCTTGGTGTAGAAAGAGCACGTAATAAAACTTTCTTCTGTTGTACGTTGCCATTTGCCCTAGATGTTGGCTGCAGACTAACTACTGTGCAACATGTCCTACGTTAAACTGTTTTGGAGAATGTGCTACATCGTGGAATTACGTCATCGTCGACTTCACCAATAATAGCATTACACTGTTGCTACTTTTTTTTAGTACACACAGTTTGAACAGCGACGGTGTTGGCTGTGCAGTTATGCCGGTTATCTTAGCATGCAAAGTGCAAGAAACGGCTGTCTGTCTGTGACAGCTTGATATAAATCGTACCTGTGCAGGTTCTTCTAAACCTTCAACAAACCCAAGTGACTGCCTGGCTGACCCTGGTTCCGATTTTCCTATTTGTGGCCTTCTTCCAAACCGGCCCTGGAGCAATACCCTGGTTCATTACTGCCGAAATATTCAACCAGAATGCTAGACCTGCAGCAGTCAGCGTCGCTGGTCTCGTGAACTGGTTCGGCAATTTTGCGGTGGCTCTGGCGTAAGTTTGACTTTGTCTGCGTTGCTTCGAATGAAATTTGAGCAATTTGACTGTCATTTGTTCCGAATACGTTTTGTCTAAATCAGTGGTTCCCAACCCGGGGAGAAATTCCTCCCCATGGAGGAATTTCGTGAGTTTAGGGGAGGAATTTCAACTTTATTGTGAATATACCCATTCATTGTAAGTGCTGTACTTCTTTTTTAAGTTGGCATTGGCTCTTGCAATTAGTTATATCACTTTTAGATTTCTAAGTTTTTTAGTGGACTATGACACGTTTTTTGACAAACTTCAATGCCATTATTTTACAACAAATAGTTTTTTCCCTTTTGTTAATCAAGTTATTGTCGTCAATAAAGACCATTGTTCCGACTGTAGTTAATACTGGCGTGCGAACCCAAACAGGGAAGGAATTAAAGTTCATAGGGGAGGAATGAAAAGTCCTAAAAATGAGCAAAAGGAGGAATGCATCAAAAAAGGTTGGGAACCAGTGGTCTAAATCTTTTTCAGTTTTGGTCTTAGAGAAAGTCTGACAAACGATTACGCACAGACGTTTGAATGCCCGACATTGTCCATCGCTTTAGTAAATATAGAGCATTATGTTAGAGACAACAGTGGCGATCACGAGTATTTTTGGCCTTATCATTATAAAATTAAGCATTGCAATTAATATCGTTTGTACCTTGTGAGAACCTGCAAGGGTGCGACTCCTTGATTTCAACCGCCCTAAAATTGAAAAACTGTCTCGTGGTAACTATTAACAAACCATGTTTTTTTTGCTTCAAACCGTTTGCGGAGCACGATAATTGACAAGTGTTTTTCTTGAACCTTTGTGACATTTCACGTGACGTACAATCCTTTGCGATCGCAGATATCCACCACTGGATGGGGTAATTGGTGGTTACACGTTCATCATCTTCGCCGTGCTCCTGGTAATCTTCTGGATTTTCACTTTCGTCAAAGTTCCTGAAACGAAAGGCAGAAGCATCCACGACATAACCAGCCAGTTTAAATCATCGATGACCTACAAAGAGGGCGTGACCACTAACGGTACAAAGTTGTGACGTCATCACTTGATAGGAATGCTACGACGTACATTTCTTTTCAATTCTTACTCATTTCGTCAACTATTCTAGGAAGGTCTTCACACATTATCCTGCTGTAAGCTTCATTGACCTTACATACAGACTTTTTTATAACTTCTCGTAGTTGGAATAGCGAGCACAACATGTCTTCAAATGAAAATGTGTTGCCAATGCTTGCACATTCACAAATCTTAAGATGACTCTGCATTGCGTGCTTTCAAATGGGATGTATCCTTACTTCTGTGAATATATTTGTTAACTGCCACACCGCCAAAAAGTATTACTCCGCGGACCCGCGTCTGCGTGTGAGGGCTTAGGCGCGAGCCATGGCAATCTCAAAGTGTGTTAAATCGTCAAAGCTGTCCAACCAATTTGTGTTTCATGTGAAAGCTGTTTCAACTTGTTTCCCATGGACAGCTGATGCAACAAACGCTGTTGTTTGTAGAGAGTTGAATGCTTTGTCTTCATAACTATTTGGTCACACAGCAATTCTACTGCGTCGTGCTCCGTTTTGGACAAGATACGAAATTTCATTTGCATCGATATTATTGACTGTTGCTGGCAATTTGGCGTCGTGGAAAACGTGACTGAGGACAGCAAATTTTTAGTTGCGGTTCAACTATTGAAATTAAGCTTCTCTGATCACTATTGCTATTCAATCCTTCTGCCTTTTCTCCACAGTAAACGGTGATGGAATTCTTTCTTCNGCTGCATTATTTTTCAGGTGTGAAGNGCNCATCCTTGCGCGTGAAACCTATCATGAGATCTCGTTGCTATTTGAAAAATACGAAATAACTTTGTTGCTTGAAACATTCACGAGAGCCGTGGTCGAGGTCATTCTCAGTAGTGTTTTTCCTGTTCCCCTATGTTTCGCCCGGACCCCTGTTTCAGCCCCGAACGAGACGATGTTGTTCTGTCCGGTCCGAATCCCACCAGAGCAGCAACATAATATTGAGGCTGGGTCATCAATTTGATTTTTTTTATTAATACAAAACTATAAGTTTGATAAATACAAATCTTTAAAAAATAGGTTTGAGAGCAGCTCCGCTATTGTTCTTGTCTCCGTTGCAAAGTTTCGTGACGACACATTCCTTCATTTGCTAAATTCTCTCTTGTTTCTTATTCCTCCAAAGTAGTCTTTTTACCTGCTTAGAATGACGAAGTTCTGGTTCGAAGCTTTCTTTCATCGCACCGATCACGTTTTCACATAGAAAAGTTGAGCTCGGCAGCAACAGCTGATCAACTGTACTACCAGACAAAGCACTGGTTTCTTGTAAAAATGTGGCTTAAGACCTTGCATTACAAGTGGCGTTTAGGCCGAGGTGACAGAAACTAATAAATGCTACTCCTGGAATTTTGATCACAGCACAAGAGTAAAATTTTTTTCGCAAAGATTTTTGAAAGTTTGCAGCTGTTCTTGTTCACAAAAACGTGCATGATCGGTCATTAGGAGGAAATAATGTTTAGTGAGGTTCCGTAACTTTGAAAAGATAAGGAAATGTGGGCTTCGTGCTGACAGTACGAAACAAAGCACCAGTAGAAGCTGCGAGGATGTATCAATGGGCTACAGTTTCTGAACTTGGTACAAGATCCGATGTTTGTTAGGCAGAAGGCTTCTGTGGAAGAAAGTTAGGTACTTTGGGCTAAGGTGAAAATCAAATAGCCGAAGGAAAGGTTTTCGTACAACAAGAGTAGTGTTCGCTGGCGGTCAGTAGGTGGACGGCGGTTCATTAGAGCAGTTTATATGCAACTGTTTACTGCAGTGACGGCTGTGCTTTGTTTGAATAGAACTCTGTGAAGAATCGGATTAGTTTGCAGATTTATTTCATAACTGTGAGATAATTAAACTAGCACGTTCGCAAATGTGCATTTGGCAAGTCGGGGAACTCACAAATATAAACACAATTTTGCTCTAATCATTTTTGTAATTAGTGATTTAATCACTTCAAAAGTGAGTCAGTGGCTTTTGAGCGTTTTTTAGTTTTACTATAATACGCTATTGTTGGTGCACCTATTCAAACGGGTCATGACGTCGACAAGCCTGTGACGTCAGCACAAGTGTGATGGCTTTCTCGCAATGTAATTTACTCAAGTGCTGTTTGGTCATTCTCACATTTGCCAAGTTTTACGCGAGTGGCTGTGATGTAGCGCAATTGTTTATTTGCTTCTCAGCTTTCTTCGTGCTATCATATCCAGTTCAGTGATTCGCAAATCTACTGTGAACACTTCGCAGTACAGAGGGTCTGCGGTTAGTTTTCCTGGATAGCACCAGTTATGTTGAAAACGAACTGAATCTGAGCACTTTCACTAGCCAGTATCGAACAGTCGTTTTGGTTTTTGTAGGATGCATTTTAAGTGTTCAATTGACATGCAGTTGTTCTCCTTCGTATGCACGTTGTCATTATTTCTTCATCAAATTGCGCACAGGTCTTAAAAGCAATTGTCCCTAATTTTCTGATTCCCTTAGTTTAGGTAATTCCTCGGCCTTTTCCTTACGGAAGCATGCCGCACAACCGTCACACTTTTAGCGCAGCTTTTTAGTCGACTTATTATTATGCACATCATTACGAGATATTAGGAATAAAATCTGCAATATTCGTAACATTTTACTGTTGATCGAGGTAATACATCATACCTCTTGAAGCTGTTGTTGTGATCCATTGCATTACAATAATCACGCTACAGTACTTCAATCTCTTATTGTTCCATTTCATTGGCGAAGTCAGTGACGTGGTGAAGAAAAATTGATACTCATGTTGTTCATCAAATTTCTCGTAGTTGTTAAGTGAAATAAGTTGATGTATTTTTCTTTCAGATCTACGCGCGCTTCAAATTGTGAGACAACCACTGACTCTAGGCCAGCTATGTCCAACCCAAATGGGTTACTGAGCCAAAAATTATGTCAATATTTTAACCAGGGCCGCAGATTGAATGACATATTTATAAGGGCCGCACAGTTAATGGCTTACTTTGATCTTAATAAACCAGATTTAGCTTAATCTAATACACTGAAAGCGTTCGAATCCCAACTGAAATGGTAACAGACGTGATAAAGTGGCACTGAAGACCACCACCTGCATCAAAATTGTCAAATTCAAGATTGTCAAAATAAGGACAGGTTGTCAGTACATAGGAGACTTTTACTACAGCGGAAACCTAAACTGGGCCGCACAAAACCTTTCATTGGGCTACATGCGGCCCAAGGGCCACGGATTGGACATAGCTGCTCTAGGTCTTAGTGGGTACGCATAAAAATGAAGGTTGGATACTCCTGCCCTCTTGCATACGCGCGTCTTACGCCAGTACTCTCTTCAGCTCTATATAATCTCGGTGGAACGTGAAAAAAGGAACTTGCACTGTACAACAATTTTTAGCATTTAACTTGAATTGCTCAGGTTTGCTTTATCTCCGTCGCAATGGTAATTGTTTGTGCATGCATTTCTGTGACTCAAATCACAAAATAACACAATGCAACAAGAGGAAGAGAGAACATGAGCTAAGAGCAGGAATTCGTTGCGTGCTGATGAGAATACAAAAACATTAAAAACTTCAGGTTAAGCGAATCGATGTGTTCTAAAATATCTGATTCACAAAGGATTTACGAAAGATCATATGGGTCAACTACTCATCCAGCCCTCTTGTTGGCATCAATATTTGGTTGAAGACGTTTCACACGTAATAAATAGGAGGGAATTGACTTGAAATCTTTGGCGAATGTTGAATAGCTAGGAAATTACAAAGGTGGGATAAAACAAGCAAGACACAGCTACGACTTGTTTGTGTTGGAGGACCACTAAGGTGGCAAGTAAACTTACTAATGTTGGCAAAGAGAAATTCTGATTGGAGAGAGAAGATGCGTTATTTTGTACTTGATGCAATTGTGCATTTTATACGTGTAGAAATCTGTTCTTAACAAAATTGTTTCGTTTCTGATGTAGCTTGGTAAAAGTTTTACAACTTTGTGTGCTTATGGCTCATAAGTTGTCACTGTATTGGATAGCGCGTCTGAGTGATGATAGCCTTCCCAGCAGAAGTTCGCACTGGCTTTTCCTCTTTCGTTGATGTTGTGTAAAACCACCTTGCTTCAACAACGCACAATTTTGCTGTTGGCGACTGTCTTATTTTAATTGTCATAAAATCGTGTGAAGCAAGTTTATTTTTTGATTAGATACAGGGTCCTTAGCACATGCTTCCTGCTTTCCTATGTGTGAAAGAAAAGTTCATAAAATGCATTACGTGTATCGAGTCGATGTTGCAATGGTTCAATGATTTGCTCGGAACAGTTGTTCTTTTGTGTTCATTTGAAATATTCGTTGCTTTTATACCTTTGCTCATTGTGTTTGGGGGATGACATACTTAAAGTCGCAACGCCCTTTTCTGGTCCAGGTTTCTCTCTGGAACCTTATTTTGTGCTTGTAATAAAAAGATCCTCGCTGACTGAACCTTTTGCAAGTTTGTTATTACATCCCAGTGGAGGAACACAAACTGAACTTTTGTTGAAGGAAAGAGTTGCGCGTATGTTTTATACAGTAATGGAGTGCGAGACAATCTAAAGGGCAGTCCAAAAAGATGCATCCGTTTTATTATCGCTATCATTTCATTTAACCCAGGCCTCTGTTTTCCAGGCAAATCATAGTTAGAGCTTCTATGAATCAAGCAGCAAGATATTCCGTGTAAGAGAGGATCACAATTGCAGAGGCCTATTACGCGACGAAATCAGTTGTCCTAACTCAACGACTATTTCGGCGGGACTTTACGTGCAGAAACGCTCTAACCAGCCTCACAACAAAGCGCCTCCTGGACAAATTCAGTGAGATGGGAGTGTACAGGATGACATTAAAGGTCGCAGTGGCCGGCCGCAGTCAGGACAGAAAATCACATCGTCACCGAGACAATGTTGGGAGCAGTCTCTAACGAAATCCAAAATATATTTGTTCCAGGAGACAGATATTTCAAGGAGTTCAGTTATGCGCATAATGCACCAGGATCTTCACTTGTTTCAGTATGAAAAGCAGATTTTACTTCAGACAAATGCAAATAAGGCTGAAGTACGTGCTTTTGGGCAAACCATCAGTCAGTGAATCCTGATTTCTTCTAAATCCATTTTTTTCAGAGACGAGGGAAATTTCCACCTTATTGGTCACGTGAACAAATAAGAGCACTGTATGCGCTTTTGGAACAGGCTCGGCCTCGTGAGCATCAGTATCGCCCACTTAGTGCGGAGAAAGTAATTTTCTGGTGCGTGTTGGGGCGTAATGGCTCTATCGGACCATACTGGTTCGAGAATATTGATGAACATCCGAAAAACTGTGAACACAGAACGATACATCAATCCCGGCACTGAGGCGGAAGCGAGAAAGATGGAACAACACCGCATTGCTCCAATGCTTCACTCGAATACCTCAATAGTTACTTCCGTGGAGACAAGCTCATCTTCCGTGATGCGGACCACCCTTGGCCTGCACATTCTCCAGACCTAGCCCCTTTGGATTATATTCTGTGGGGATCCCTAAACGATAGGGTCTGTTCTAACAATCCCCAAACTTCTGATGCGCTCAAGAATAACATTCGAACTGACATCAGGAGAATTCCCCATGAGACGTTTACACAAAGCCGTATCAGCCGCACTCCATACCCTCCAACTGGGGAAGCTCAAAATTTAGTCCCGTCGCCACGCTTTTTTTGTGGACTTAGACTCCCCAAACAAAGTTTCAACCTCACAAATTGAATGATGAAGCACTAGAAATCAGTGAAGTTTTCATCAATCCGTATTCTATTCTGTCTTGTAATTTATACAGAAAGCAGCACCTGCCGCTGTTTCCTACAATAACATCGCCTGATCATTTATGATACATTTGTGAGGGAATAAACGTATTTGAGGCTTGAGCGTAAAGCGTCAGCACTCATTGCTTTGGAGTGTTGAACGTGATGTTAGCCTACATGCTTAGTTGTATACGTCCAGAAGTCAAACTTCCACTTGATCAGCGTCATTTGTACAGTGATTGTTCTGAAAAATGTATTATGGCTAGCCCAGCGCCAGATAGTCTTCTCGTATTTTGTACTGCATAGAAGCAAGATACTTTTTGTGCTTACGACCAAAGTTGCACATTTGCGCAGCCTGCTGTTCAGACCAGAGTTGTAAGTTGGGCCGGGCTTGGGCTTAAGTTTGTCAAAATGTTTCGGGCCTGCTTACAAAAGTTTTTTATAACATTCGGAGTAACGATTTGTTTTCTTTCGTGACGTGCATTTGTTGTGCTCACCGCCGTGGCTTCAGTGAGTGAAGTGACTGTGATTTTTCTTCAGGTAATTTTATTTGCAAACACAACTGCGTTTTTGTTCTCTGCTCGCATAAGTCTCACACCCTTTTTGAGAAGGCGACAGAGGTATGGACATTAGCGCGCGATAACGTTGCTTCAAAAAGATCAATCACTTGCGCGATCCTTGGCTAGTTTTAAGGAACGATGGTATACCATCCGCTTTTCATGGCTATAGCGCTATCCAAGATAGTTTCTTTTATGCCTATAGCACCATCGTGGATAGTTTCGTGACAGTTTCTTTTTTTCTTTAGAAACATCACATTCCACAGTAATATCTTTGACTAACAAGCTAAGCCTGTGCTTGTTAAAAAAATTAAGCCATGTTTTAGTCAAAGTGATTGCTATTTTGGGTGTGATAAAACCGTGTACCTGCAGCTATATGCCCGTAAACTGTGTTGTTTGATATACCGCAGTCGCGCATATCTGTGGTAAATTTGGCTTTCGCGCCTAAATCGGGCTTCAAAAATAAATGTCGGGCTGTGGCCGGGTTCGAGCTTCAAAATGAGGCCCGTTTACAACTCTGGTTCAGACAGCAAGATGGAGCTTACTAGTGTTATTGGAAGAATTCATTTAGCAATCACTGCTAAACTTGTCCCAACAGAGTATTGCAGTTAGTGGGTTATGGATGTTAACCACATTGCGTTCCCGTAGGCCTTAGTGTATATTTGTTAACTTTTGTAACCAACAATGTTGCAAGTACTTTTTTCAATATGATACATTTGCTTCCGATAAACTTCAAGTTCGAACATGGGGGCGGCAAACTTGCTTCTTGTCCCGAGCGCCATCTAACCTCGTTACGCCTCTGGTTTAGACATCAGAAAGGTTTCTGCATGCGTATTTCGGCCAGTTAAAAGCACGATACGCATGCTTTAGCAAAATCCACTGCCCATAGTAAAAGTCTACCAATTTGCGTAAATAAAAGACGTTCATCGCGGCGCACTGCTTTGACCGGCCTCAAAGTTTATTCCTTCGGCAACAGTGTTTTCAAAACTGAACGATAGGCTTGCTTCTGATTTCCTGGAAATTTTCATTAACATTTGCATTTCAGTACAACATCCCTAAATAATCGTCGTTAATTGAATGACAATGATTAAGACGTAATTCCTTTTGTTAAGCTCGTTCAAAATTTTTGGTTGCAAACTACGAGCCTATTTTGGGTATTTGCGGGAAAATATTTTATAATTTTTAAACAATTTGTAAATGCTGCTTTGTAAATTAAATATAAATTTTCAGAATGTCTAGCCGCCTGCACAAACAAGAATCCTCCGCTTGAAGACTTCCTGGCGACGGTTCTGTCGAGATTCTGTCTGCAAGTGGAACTAAAAAATAGTGAAATTTTAAGATAAAAGTAAAAATTAGGATTTTTTGTTGTGAAGGCCATTCGGCCACGTGATGTGCCGCAACGTCGAAATCTTTTTTTAGAAATCACCATTAGGGGAGCAGAGGGGCTGCTACAGCACTGCGTTTACAAACTTCAATGTAGCTGCAGCGCTGCTGAGTTTGGATCGAACACATTACAAGTATTGAGCTGTTCTCGCAAAATGGTGGTGTACGCGGAAACAACTTAAAGCGCACAAAACATACATGTCTGTAAGACAGTCTTATGAAAACTAAATAGCAAAGTATTCCTTTAAACATAAAATGCTACTTTATCATAAATGGACACATCTGTTTGGACCACACTGTATTTTGGTGAGTTTTGGTCTCAGGATGCGATCTGGAAGCAATAGCTTGATCCAAGGGCGAATCCAGGGAGGGATCGCCCCCAACCTAAAACCTACGAAAGTAACTATTCACCATAATTTTGTACAATTCGGATAAAAGCATTCGTGATATTAGGCCATTTTGTCGCCCATTGTTTTGTCACAGCTATGTTCTGAAGTATAAGCTACTTCATCTCTCTTACAGTAGCTAAGCCGTAATGAGACTTGACCACCAAAGGTTACTGAAATCGCCGCTCCCCCCTAACCTTCTGACTTCAACGCCATATGAATATGACTCGTTATTAACGCTTCAGTAGCTCAACTGGTTCGCTGTTGACTGAAGAACGCATTTGGGCGTTATTCTGACTTTTTGCATCAAGTCAAAAAAACTAGGAAAGGGTCTGTTGCTGCATTACAAGACATGGAGGGCCATTCCAGTTATGTTTATACTTTACGTGATTATCTCAGACACATGGTCCATGTCACGCGGCAGTAAAAAGAACACAAGAGTACAAAAATACTTAGGTACAACGCATCACATTGTATTGTATTCAGCTTTAGCCGCCCGTATAAAACATAAGTACACACGCACATCAACAAAAAGTAAACGTGGGGCAGGGACACCCAAAAACCCGAAGGTTATCTTGTCAAGGTGTCCCTAAAAATTGTGTAAAATACTACAACCAGTAGAATGTGGCTATTATCTATAACAGGGGCTACCAACGTGGTGCCCGCGGGCACCAGGTCGCCTGCAAAGACCAAGTAGGTCGCCCGCGGACCTGTTCTAAAAATAACGTTAGCACAGGGGCGGAGCCAGACATTTTCATTCGGGGGGGCCACTGGAGGGGCCAGTTTTGCAACAAGGGAGCTGTCAGTGGTCTGTGTAGGACTTTCAGAAAGAGACCTACAGAAAGAGACCTAATTTTTGGGGGGACAGGCAAAATTTGGGGGAGAACAGTGGCCCTCCCTGGCACTCCCCTAGCTCCGCCCCTGCGTTAGCATGATCACTGTCTTCACATTAACGAATATCACTTCTAAAATAATTGAAAGTAAATTGAGCAACACTTTTATTTCAGAAGTGTGTATCAAACTAGAAGCCCTACGCATTAATTGGTACACAAAAAGTAACTCGTAGTTTCAAAATGGTTGGTGATCCCTGATCTGTAGTCAGATGTTGAAAACAAAAGAAAAAAAAGAATATTCGATACACCAAATAACAACAGACTGCAAATTCAGTCTCATATACAGTTCATTTAGCCAACATGAAGACACCGTACAGACCAGAAACGTTACAGTACAGGTAATAATTAGGCACCAATTATGAGGAAAAACGAATATCAGCAGAAAAACGTGAGACAAATAATGAGCAGTTCATTTGAAATAAACAAGTATCATGTAACTGATGACGGTGAGAAAGTAAATTAAATTGAGCTAGTCAAATACAAAACGCGTCTTATTACAAACAGTCAAACTTGTTACGTGTTATAGACAGAGCTTGGCAGTAGCGAGCTACTGTAGCGAGCTAATTTTCCAGTAGCGTCAGCGGGAGCGCCGCTCTTTTTTGAAAGAAATAACGAATGCGGTAGCGAGCTATCACCATGCTACCGCTATTCGCTACTTTGTCGAGAGTGGTGGCCAAAGGAAAAAGTTCGCAAGAGTTCTTCCGTCAGCACACGTTGATGGTAACTGCTCTTCTCACTGTTTTGCACTGATTTTGGATGATTCATTTGCAGTAAGCTAGCAGCATTAGGAAAGGTTTCGCTCAGGTTGCTTTTGACGTGATCGATAGGTTCCTCGTTAATTCGGTAAAAACTCAGCATCAGCGACAAACTTAAAGCAGTTGGGGCTTCGAAGCATTGGCTACTGCTAGCGGTAAAGTTGCGTATGACTGAATTGAATGCTTGTAAAAATATGCCACTGGGTTCAACATTTCGCTGCATGTGCAACTACTTGTTTTCAAATATATGTCAATATGGTAGTTTTTGTAGCTTGGTTCGACTTTAGTAGCCTATATTTGGCTGTATGCATAACTTGAAGCAAACTTATAATTCTGTCTTGACGACAATGGCGAAGCCAGGGAGGAAGGGGAGACATCTGTCCAGGGAGCAGCATTTTCAGGGTTGGAATGTCACGTAACAATTACGAAATGTCAAATGTTAGCGGATACTAGTAATTACGATTTACAAAATGTCGAATGCCAGTCGCTGATACCCA
>JGI24158J21664_10010762_pt1 | contig 12187 bp, 6 predicted proteins | sample Ectturendosymbi3_FD_21664 | JGI IMG/M metagenome (IMG submission 21664) | reverse complement strand
TTCCGTCATAAAAGAATGCATGCATTATTTCGTCACAAAACCTTCCGTCTTAAGCAATGCACACATGCCCCAGCTTCCATCTTCAACAATGAGACATCACTGCGGTAGAAACAGTTTGGATTAAGTCGATTAAGCCTTGCTTAAAGATATTTCAACGTGCTTCAGCCACCAGTAATATGTTGTGCTCTGTGTATAAGACGGATTACATGTCTTCTTCGTCGTTTTGAGCCAGTTCTGCAATCCACTGCATGGCCTCACTAGATCTCGGGGCAGGTGTCGAGCAGCCATTCGTGTGTCTCATCGTCTAGACTCTAGAACCATCAGGCCGTGGGCCTAATCTAGAACCGTCAGGATTTCATGCTATGATTCGCAAGCATGGGCTTGTATTTCATTAACGATCTACGTAGAAATTGAAACATAGCTAGGCCTACAAAATGTGTTGCTCTGTAATTGGGTGTAGTTGCAACTTACAAAACAAATGAAGGTTGAAACTAATTAGCGCAAAATAAAGTATCTCGTAATCAAGTAATTGCCACATTAACGTTTGGGACACAAAAAACGCATCACTGGAATCCTGATTTGAAGGCTTTTGATGTTAGGTTGCCAAAGCAACTCTCTCAAAGAAGGAAAACAAACGCCGTTTGTCATAGGTGTACGGGAGTGCATATTTTTAAAGATGCAAAAAATTTTTGCCCAAATTTGATCTTGTTTTTCCCAAATAACGTATAAACAGCAAGACTTAGTGTTAAGACTAAAATGTAAAATGCACCATCGTAAACAAATCAAGGTTTCCGGATGCCTAATTAGGCCTACCAATTACCGGGGTTCAAAGCCGTACAGCCTCAACTAGTAATCAATATTCTGTGTAGCTACAGGCGAACAATGGTATTATTTACTGTGTTGGAAAATGTTAGCTAATTACAATAAAATCCCCCCAGAAACTGCTGTTCATGCCACCACGCGTGTGAGGTTTTGTTCAGAATCTTCATTTTCAAGTTTTATATGCGTTCTTCCAACACGATCATCCTAATAGCTAAGGTCTGTTCTTCTCTAGCATAGATGTGTGCATTTTTGTTTTGGCCACAGTGGCAATCAATCAGGAAAAGGAGTAAAATATCGGGTTACGATACAAAGTGTCACACTGCTGCAAATAGGTCTAGTCTCAAGCAAGTAGAAGGAATGGAGGCAATTTAATACATAGCATATAGCTTAACCTTCCACATTGGGCAATCTTCACTGCAATGTGTTGCACTTAAAATGCTACAACTTAAACGTTTACAGCTTCTAAAGTCACATTATTAAAACCAAAAATCCACTGCAGTTCAGACAGTTAAATGTGCATTGAACACAGCATGCTAAGAAAAATAGGAAATGGGACTGATACACGCCAATACTGCAGCCTATATGGTCAACTACTAAGGAATGTGTGCAAATGCACATTTCCAATGACAAATGACTTATAACCTCAACAAGAATGTTTTATAAAAATGGTAGTGCTTCACTGCACTGCATTAGCATAAGTGAATTATACAGTGCAATAAATAGTACAGCTGCTACTGTTCATCAAAACTTCACTTCACAGCATTAAATTGAAACTTTAAAATTTGGTAGGATGCAACATATGTAATTCATTGCATGAAACAAACGGATAATATGAAAACCTAAACAGTATAAAATCACAGGTACATTACCACCATGCAACATATCACAGCTGCAGTTGCGTAGTTAATTCAATTCGTGAATACTTCATGGAAACAGATTTGCATTTGCAAATCTCCCAACACCAAGCACGTTTGAAACACGAAAACTTCACAGTATCATATCTCAGCTACCCCACATTACTACCGCTAAACATTTTGAAGCTACAGCTACATTTTAGTTGTACACTTTACAGCATCAACAATTTGAGCTTTACAAAAATTAAGGTTAGTTGGAATGGTGAGTTACGACTACATATTCCTAATTTTAAAATATTTCTAACTCTACCTAAATTTGAATGAAGTTGTTTCAGTTGGTCCAATTTTGAGTTGGGCTGTTGTAATTTGTTCAAATATTTATAATATATGCAAATCTGAAGGACACTCTTCCAATTTGACCAGATCGTTCTAATTGTACCCAAGTCTGAATGAAGCTCTTTCAATTACCCAGATATGATCAAGACTGTTGAAATATGCCCAAATGTTTCTAAATATATGCAATTTTAAATGAAGTGGTTGTATATTATAAAAATTGGAATGACGCTGTTTGAAGTTACCCAAAGTTGAATGAAGATGTTCCACATGGCCCGAAGTTGAATGGAGCTATTTTTGTTTGCGCAGAGTTGATTAAGTCTGTTGGAATACACCCAAATTTTTCCAATTTAAGGAAACATTTTTAATTTCACCCAAATTTGAATGAAGTTGTCCCAACTTGCTCAAATTTCATTAAGATTGTTAAAATTTACCCAAATAATTTTGATTTTATCCAAATTTGAGTAAAACTCTTGTAATTCAGCCGGACATTTCTAAACGTACTAAAATGTTAATGGAGCTTTTCTATATAGCCCATCTTTGAACAAGACTGTTTGAATGTGGCCAACAATTGAATTAAGCTGTTGCGAATTGGCAAAATTTGACTTGACTGATGGACTTCACCCAAGTGTTTCCAGTTTATGTAAATGTTTTTGTTTTCATCCAAGTTTGATTGAAGCTTTTCTCATTTGCCCAAGTTTAATTGAAGCTGTTGTACCTTACCCAAATGCTCCTCTTTTACTCAAATGTTTCTAATTTTACCCAAAACGTTATCAAGGATTTTTGTTTGGCCCAAATTTGATGAAGGCTGTTGAAATTACCACATGATTCCAGTTTACTCAAAGGCAGTGTCTTTTTTGCCATCAGGGGCAAAAAGAATCGCAAATTGTCTCAAACTATTTTGCCATTTTGGCTATTATTTTGCCGTTGATTTGGTTATTACTTCGCCTTAGTTTGGAAAATAGACACTACCTTACTTGTATGTGAATGTAGCTGTATACTTTGCCCAAATGTTGAAAATTTTTGGCCAAATAATGGCCAATGTTTCAGCTTTGGGGATGCGACCGCATCCCCATGCTGTACGCTTATGCCCTTGGTGAAAAAAAATAATGCATTTAACATCTTTGTCAATTACACTGAATAACAACAATAAAGAACTAAAAATAACTCATTTCGGTTTGCCTTGCATTTATTATTGCTATTCATAACAGCAACAATCAAGCAACCATAGCAGTTTAGAGATTGGTGCATTGTCTTGTGCCTTAGTAGCCCATGTAATTTATACTTTGCAAGAACTTTCTTGATTACCTCCAAAACGTGAGTGAGTTGTGGTGGTACATGGGAGAACTGAAAAAGTCTATAAGTAACAAATCAATCTCAAAGGGAACCATTACTAGCGTGTCAGACAAGTGTGTTGTAGACACGTTGCTGCACGGAACAATAAGTATTTCTTATGCCCCTGTAGCTAGTTTGCTAGAAACACTTGAGCTAATCCCCACCGGCATTTTGTAAATACGTTTTAGCAAAACAGCCCATATTTTAACGGTTTGTGTTGCAGGCCCCCGGGGCTAGGGTCCGAACATATAAATGAGAAAAAACTGTTCTTTTCAAAGTTCGATTGTTTTCCTGGTTTGTCGTCGACTTCATTCTAAGGAGCTTTCTATTCACACATATTGAAATTGTCATCTTGAATGACTAAGAAATATTTCTTGCATCGTGCTTTATTGTTCTTATATAAAACTGTATTTTCGTTGCAACAAATGAAGCAATGAACTTCATAACGTCAATAGCGCAAGGCCAAGCGGCCTCGCGAAATATTACCACCGGTCAGAACCCCCTGTTTTGATCACTTCACGGTTAAAAATCAAATTGATACTAGAACAAAAAGTACGGCGATTCGAAGGCAGACTATCTGCAGAGTCTCTTATTCGAAACGTGCGTTATTGGAAGAGGGGCATAATCTACATAGCAAGTGTTTTTAAGGTTCTGCAAAGCTGCGATGCAGGTAGGCTTGCCGGAAAGTTTTACGTCACACAGATCATTCGTCAAGCGCAATGTCTTCATGTCACAAAGCTCTCGCTGTGGTTCGCACAAGTTCGTCGCGTTTAAAACAACATCTTAAAGTCCGCACTGCACAGATTGGTTTGCATAATTACATGACTTTTAAGAACAAAAGTTTACTAAACTCCAATAAATAATTACGTATTGTGACCCTGCGTCACAATATTTGCTTGCGCTTCTAATGGCGAATTCGTTTGAACTATTTTTTAAATGAACTCTATAAAACTTGTCTATTTTGTTTCAAGCTCTTATCTTTTTCTAGGTTTTATAATGTGAATAAGTCAGTCTTCCTGTTTAGTCCATTTCTATGTAACGTGTGACTCGTCGTAACAATACTTAAAAGAGTAAACCACCCTTTTGAAAGTAATTTTCATTGTCATGCTACGCTTCTGCATGGGAATGAGTGAATGTCGCTTCCACATTTCTTGGGAGTTTACTTCGTTTCAATATTACCTGTGCGTATGTGCTAACGCATGCTCCATGGTTTATAATTGGTTATTGCTTTTGTGTTTCGCTACTGACCACTGTGATATAGGCCTTGACTTTGAAATAAACTAACAAATAATTAACTTAAAAATAAAACACTTTTCACCTAGAGATTGATTTTGAAGGCGTACTTAAGTATTAGGTTTGAAACAATCAATAAACAAATAAATGGTGTGTGGAACAAAGCAGCAAAACAGCATTTTTGTGCAAAACAGTAGTGCTTGTGTTCTTATGTACTTCTACTAACACCAGTGATGTGGACCTTGACTCTGAGATAAAAACTATTATGTAGTGTAAAAGACAAACATGTCTGTCCCAGGTAGTGGTTTAGAAACTTGAATATTATCACACCTGCCACATTTCCAGTTTCGGTTGAAGAAAGATTTAATGCAGAAACCAGAAACACCAGCTAAGGGGATGTTTACTACATTCTTGAGAAAAAGCCATGAAAAGGTTATACGAGTTTAAACACGTTTGGTGTATTTGCCACTGTTCAATGGACGTTTTCACACGAAACGTTTTCTTTTTTTTAACGTTCAACAAAGCAACCCTGCTTTTTCAAGTACGTCAGCCACTGATGTTTTAACTTTTTTGTTGCTCTCAGGATTTAACGTCACCCTCATGATTTCATAATTCCTCGCGCGGCTAAAACTTGGCCCCGAAGCCAAAAGCGATGAGCCGCCTACGCTAAAAAAACATGTGGTGAAAAGCAGTGGCAATTGGTCTTATTGACTGTACCGCAGAGAAAATATCGGGTAAGGACTACTGTTCTGAAAATTATGAAAAATATTGTTTTCAGCTCTAGTTTTCTGAACACAAAAAAGGATTGAAAATACGTGAACTCGGAAAGTGTTGTATAGCATGAAAGCGACCCAGAAACACAATAAAAGTGTCCATTGCTGTCAACCTTGTACTGTCAGGGTAATGTCCCTTTCTGTATTGTATTGTATTCAAGTTCAGCCACCAGTGCAAATATAATAAATATACAAGAACATCACCAAAAGTGAACGGGACTGGGGCATCGAAAAACTCGAAGATTATCTTGTCAAGCTGTCCCTAAAGTGATGAAAAGTACTTTGGTGGCTATTACGACTATATAACCTATATTATGTGACTGCTATTTATAATCCAATATGAAAAACAACAAAAAAAGAATAAAAGAGTAATGGATATACCAAGCAACAGTAAACTGCAACAACAAATTCAATCTCATGTACAGTTTATCTACTCAAAGACATAGCTACATAGACATTTGTAGCACAGCCAATATTTAGGCACTGTTAGTGAGAAAAACTAATATCAGCGATAAGGCATCAAAACAAAAATTGATGAATGAGTATTTTACATGAAGAAATAAGTACCATGTAACAGATGAAGTAAATTGTCATAGTCAGCTACGAAATGAGGTTTATACGAAAAGTCAAGCTTGTTATGTATTATAGAGCGCGACAATAAAGTTTCTGTAACTTTTAGAGATTCTACCATAAGATAAATTTTTAAACTGTTGCGGTATGCTGGACCATGGCGCTACTCCTTGATATGCTTGATTTGTTTCACCCAGAAAAGAGCCAACTCTAAGGATAAAGTAATTTTGGCTTGCCGCAGATCTTCTTCCAAACTCTCATGTTCCTTCCGTTGTTTAACCCTGACTACTGGCAGCTTAGAGGATTTGCAAATACAAAGCACATTTTCAACAATAGAAGTTTGTTTTTTTTATGTTTATCGTTGTGTGCGTCACTTAACAACTCAGTTAAAAGACTTGAAATATTTTTCCTGCAAGGAAAATCTCTTTTTAGAGTAGGTTTGATCCAAATTTACGTGATAAAGATTTTATTGAATTCAGTAGAAATTTTGAACTGTTTTACCAACTTTTGGCACTTTTCGAACAAACTCCAACCGACTCATATGCCAACCTGCACTTCCTTAGGCAACTTGCAGAACAGCGCCAATACCTACCAAGATCAAAGCTGTGCAGGAAACCTACCAAACTTGATTACTTGAATTTGGTCTTCATAAAGTAGGCTGAGGTAAAAATACAACGTTTTAAACTCAACACACTAGGTTCAGGAAAACAGTTACTAAAATATCGTTTCAGTAACCATTCATACAGTACTTCAGCAATCGTGTGTTTTTTGCAAATATACTCAGCATGACCTGAAAATAGTACAAATAGTAATGGCCACTTCTTCGATAAACGCACTTTGAAGAAAAGACAGCTCTTGATTTTTAATAACCTTTTGCGGATTTCAAATGACAGTGTTTGATGAAAGTACCTTCCACGTTTTGAAAAAAGCGGTTTCGATTTTGACTTGTTCAGATTTTCGATGACAAGTTTAGCACAAGTGTACAGATTTTTAAAAAATGAAAAAATAGGTTGTTGGTCCATGAAACACACTTGCCAGTGGATTGAGGTAGACCTACATAAAGTTTTTGTATTTGTTGCTGAAGGTTTAGATATTTTAAATGAAGTCTTGGTGAAAGTTAAAAAAGTTTGCGGCTAAATTTCAGTTCGCTACAAAACTCACTTCTTGCTATTACCATGCCAACGAAGATGCCTGTGAAGGATCTAACGTCATTGATTATTTTTCTACTTCTTTCATTTGCATCGTTTGCAGAAGGAAGAACTGAAGCAGTTGGTGAGTTTGACTTTCCACGTTGAGCGTTGTATTTGTACGGACTGTACGTTTCAAGAGTTTGCGAAGAGGAAATGTAGATTTGATTGACATCGTTTTAAAGTGTGACATATAGAAAGAAAACTTAGAAAACTGTTGTTACCTTGTTTTGCTATAGACCATAATCAATCCACTTAACTCTATATAATACTATAGGAAAAAGAAATGGTTTCAAATTAATCGGCATCAAACCACGCGAGTTTCTCCAGGTTATTGTTGTTGGAGGGTAGTAAACATCAAATCGAGGAGCCACGTTGATATATGGCATGCAATCCAAGTCGTTTGTAGTGAAACAAAGCTTGCAGGAGAAACAAAGAGTAAAAAGCACTTTGTTCCAAGGTTTGCCCGAACCTCTGACAGTTTTCAGAAACTGAATAAACAAAGGTTATCAACAGCAGTGTAGTGCTGCCGGAGCTCCGCGCTCGGCCACATCTACCAGTGAATGATGAGTCGTTGCCTACAAGTATAAGCGTGAATGCCCAGCAAAGCTCCGGAACCTATAAAATTGCCATTACGCCCATGGTGAACAATAGATTTAATTGCGAATCCTCTACAAATTTAACGTTTCAAAGTATTGGACCATAAATCACGCCAAAAACGCAATTTTATTGACTATACCACACCCAACATTCGACTGGAGACGCCAAATTCAAAGAGAGTTGGCATTACCTGCCCCTGTTAAAACCAGAAGCCTAATTTTGTGTGGAGCTAAATATTCCATAGGGGAATCTGTAAAATTTTCCAATTACAACACAAGATAACTTCAATAACTGCGAGGTTGAAAAAAAAACTTTTACATGAGAACATAGGCGCAGCCAGTGAAACCCAAATTTCAGCATAGCTTGTCATTTTGTGCTTTGAGAGGAGGTGTCCCTAACAAAATACTGTTGCTCGTTTAAAGTATAATCATTTGGACCCCCTAAAATTTTGGGCTGGCTACGCCACTGCATGAGAGCAATCAGAGACGGTTTCATTCATGCTTAAGGTTTGCTGATTATTTGGAAAAAACCCTTTATTTTACACATTTGTGCGGTTTTCCACATTTCAAAGATAATTCTAAGCTTGAAAGACACAAAAACAAACTTCGTCCGCGATTCACAGCGATTGAAACTAGCGGAACAAGTTAACATTTATTCACAGCATTAATCGCAACTACTTCCTGTTAAACTAGGTATGTGCAACCGAAATTCTTCACTGAGTCAAAAATTATGCCACTATCGTAATGAAGGCCACATACCGAATGACTTACTTTGAATTCATTCAACTAAAATTTGGTTTAAGCGACTATAGGTTACTGAAAGCGTTCGAATCTTGACTGCAATGGTAACGACTGTTTGGCACTTTAACTGCTTCGTAAGTGTTATGTCATAGACAAATTTAGTGCCAATGGAACAAGGGTTAAAATCAGAAAACTAGAAATTCTTTTTGCACCAAGATGTCAGTGGATACGTGGAAATCTCCCAGTTCGCAGTACAGACGTGATAAAATGGCACTGAGGACCACTACATCAAAAGTGTCAATTTTAAGATTATTAAAATAAGAACGGGTTCTCAGTTTGTTCTTATACTACAGCAAAAAAACAAAGTGGGCCGCACAAACCTTCGACTCTCGCAGGCCACGGGTTGAACACAGCTGTGCTGAACCAATGCGCATCTGCGTTTATGAGGCAGTTGTGCAATCGAGATTTTGCTAAAAATTGGGAAAATGGACCTTAAAAATAGGGTACTTTTTAAAAGTTGGGTAGTTTTCTGTTTGAAATCACTGTTTGAAAAAAACTGCTTCGAATTTCTGGATAAAATAATGATTTTCGCTCTATGAGATCTGTTTTTCAAATAAGATGATAGCCCTTCTGATTTTGTAAGGTTGCACAGCACTAAGCCAGCAGGTTCAAGTTAAAGGACACTCTAGGCAATATCAGTTCTTTCTTACCTTTCCTATTTTCCGGACTCTGAATACATTAATGCTTATCTCGCAGACTCTCACCCCCTGAATTGTATAGTTTTAACAAAATATATTGTCTTGAAAACAGGACGTGATGGAAAATTGTGATTTCAGATTCGGAATCATGCAACTGAAGTTATCTATCAGAGCAGTTGTTACCTTAATCTTATATCAGAATTCAGGGGCGCAACGAGGGGGAAGATGGGCATAATACCCCGGGCGCCGAATCACAATGGGGGTGCCGAATCACTGCTGGGAGCCGAAAATTCCCCACAATGGCATAAGTACTTTCTTCAATACAGTAAATTTACTTCCGAAAGGCACCAGGTTCGAATATGGCATCGCCAAACTTGCTTCTTGCCACCGGGCGCCATCTAACCTCGTTTCGATTCTGATCAGAATGTTGCTGACCAGTGCTTTCGGATAAGACGAGGCGATAACTCTCCGATCCCTGCTGCACGTGCAGCGTACCCAAGGTTGGGGACCAGGTCAACAGATCGATGGGTTAATTTTCTTAAAATGTGAAGATGTTCCAGCATGCTGCTTTTTACACATCTTGAATTTTGTCATTTCACATGCAATCACATCAAAGCGGCTCATCAGAGAATCGCGACGCAATTGACCGCACAGAGAGCGTATTACAAACAGAAGGTTAATGTGCGCGACACAGGATGGTAACTTAGCGACACAAAAACAAATATTTTAAAATAACAAAGTCTTGGTCGACATTTTTCTGTCGAGTTGCCGCTGTGTTTGGTGCTCTGCTCAACACGATGTTTTCAACATTCTAAAGCAGGGTCGGCAAACTTTTTCGCTCTGCGGACCAGTTTCAGCCTGGCATTGTCATGCGGACAAGCCCTAAATAAAATGATGAATGTTTGGCGCATTCAAATTTGTTACAACTCTTAAGTCATCATGGCACTGATTCAGTGAAAGGTCTGGACTTGCTTTGCCGCAATAAGATGCTCCGAACCGTAACGATTATGATAGTTAATGGCACCCGCAATTTGTTCCTTATGCCAGTCGTCCCAGTCCCTTTTGGACCAATTTGGCCTTGGTTCCGCACGGCCCGGTAACAATTTCTTCACGGACCGGCACCGGGCTGCGGCCCGGTGCTTGCCGACCCCTGTTGTAAAGTCTTAGGAGATGGCTACGGTCGTTGCCAAGCTAGTACCTGTAAACTGAACGATCTCATTTACCGTCAAATAAGAATCTCTCAAGTCAGGGTTGGGCAAAGTCCGGCTCGCGGGTCTCCGTGTCTGCGTATGTGGGACAGCAGCCTTGAGAACTTTTTAGGTAGTTAATATTTGGCTAGCCTTTCATCTGATTTTAATTCACAAGCTCAACTGTCTCCGGAGGCATTCTGGTGCAACCTTCAGTGAGAGTACTTTCACTACATTTGCCATACTGCAAAAGATAGGTTTCACGCACCACCATCTGTTTATGTTGCGTTTTGAGAAACTTATAATGAAACTCAGAAGTTTCAAACGCTTCCGATGTTCAGAGGCGTACCGAGGTTAGATGGCGCCCTGGAAAGGAACAAGTTTTTTTTGTTAAAATCATAATCCGTCCTGTGACTGAGTGTGCACGTGATGCTGAAGAGAACGAAATTCGAAACAAGAGCTTGGCCGACAAAACGTAACCAATGGAAGCCTTAGCGTTATCTACGGTATATCTCTCGATAAGGTAAAGAAAATAAAAAATGTAAGCCGCTGTTCATTGTAAGCTGCACTTGATTATAAGCCGCATGAATTGAGAAAAAAAACTTTATATGCCTCGGCTCACAGTCGAATAACTATGCTACTCCCAAAAGATCTTAGGTTCGAACATGGGACGCCAAACTTGTATTGGGGGCGGCAATAGCTCAGTGGTAAAGTGTCCGTCTAAGACAGGGGTGACGAACATGCGGCCCGCAAAAGAATTTCGTGTGGCCTGCGAAGCATTCAGGCGAGACCAGCAGTCTTGAACTTTCGCATTCAGGCGAGACCAGCAGTTTTGAACTAACAGGTTTCATAGTATGACTAAAAAGTTGTGCGGCCCGATTACTCAGCGGTAACTGACAAAGTGGCCCGTGATAGCAAATAGATTCGTCACCCCTGGTCTAAGAGCTGATGATGTCTACATCGTAGGCGAAATACAGTATATACTCTGTAAGATCTTAATGACTGATTCTTTGCTGAGAAAGGATTTCTTTCCATAAACAGTGTCCGTCTCCAAAATGGAAGGTTGGATAATCGACCCACGGCCGCTGAGTGCATTGACGTAGCGCTCCTTGGGCAAGACTATTCACCTCAAACGCCCCGGCAAGCACAGTTCAGGCTTCGGCCTGCCGCCAATTGCGGTCACCAAAATTAACTGAAGGCAGTTGCAGTTGTGTCAGCATTATCACCATGTTTTCCAATTAAAGGCGAAACACGCTAGCACGCGAAAGTATCTCAGGTGCTGTTCAAGTGCGGCTTACAATCAAGGGCGGCTAACAATCGAGTAAACGGTAAATGTACTGTATTGTAAAAAATACTTGCGACATTGTTGGGACGTTTCGGCACCCCCAGTGATTCGTCCCGGGCCGTTGTGTCCCCTTGCCCCTTCTTCGGCCCCTGGGGCCTCCGCTTCATGAATTTTAAAATATTCGGCCCGGGCCGATCAAGATTGTTTTACCAGAGTAGCAGACACTATGGCTCTGTTGTCAAAGCTTTGCAGGGGCGTAACGAGGGGGGAAAGGGGGCACAATTCCGCGGGCACCGAGTCACTGAGGGAGACGCCGAATCAATGCGGGGGACGCCGAAAAGCTCCAATAATGTCACAAGTACTTCTTTTAATGCGGTGCATTTGCTTCCGAAAGACCTGCTTCGAACATGAGGGCGCCAAACTTGCTTCTTGCCCAGGGCGTCATCTAACCTCGTTACACCCCTGGTAACATTGAACAACTCCCATCTGTCGCGCGTAGAAGTGTGCTTTAATCTTAATCAGGAAATTCGTCTCCGCAAAGGTGACACAGTGAAATTAATCAGCAAATTT
>JGI24158J21664_10010761_pt1 | contig 12187 bp, 9 predicted proteins | sample Ectturendosymbi3_FD_21664 | JGI IMG/M metagenome (IMG submission 21664) | reverse complement strand
AAAATTTTTAATGTGTGCAGGACTTTATGGACACCCTGTATGTTTCGAAAAAGAATTTCTGGCCAGAACACAATTTTGGGCAGAGCAAAAATATTTGGGGCACTGCTCCCGCGTGGTCCCCGCGGCTGCGGACCTGCATGTGAATCGGGTCACCTTTGCATTTTATTATCGTGCTCTCCGATCTTGGTTTCCACAATCCTTGCGCACAACTTTCCTTGACCCCGCATTCCGCCGCTGCCGCTTCCAGTCACGGTTACGCGCGCTGGGCAGACATCCAGAACGACCTCCGCTTCGCGATTGTCAACGAACCTTTCCGCGCGATGCACGAAAAGGGCAACTTCCTGGAGATGCAGAACAAGTTCCTGGCTCGACGCTACAAGGTAACGTCGCTTTTGGCAAACCCGTGGGGGTTGACCCCGGTCGGGTATTTCGTGAAATTGTTTCGATCCGCAAATGACTTGGCGGCTTTGGTTTTGTTAAAATCTCACAAAAAACTTTACAGGGTTCCCACGCAGTATTGAAAAAGTATTGAATTTCACAACTGGTTTTCAAGACCTTAAAAAGTATTGAATTTGGCCAAAATGTACATTAGGTATTGAAAAAGTATTGAAATTCTAAATGCAAAAGAAATCTGAACTATCTGAGTAGAATTTCACTGAAGGCAAAGCAATGCATTATTTATGCAGCGTTGAGCAATGTGTAGAATTGAGTTTCATGATTAAGAATTCCAAAAATGTGGAGAAGTAATGGTATTGAACTTTTTTAATTTAGCATTGAAAAGGTATTGAATTAGTATGGAAAATGATTTTAAAAAATGTGTGGGAACCTTGACTTTGTTGTGGGAAAATAACTCTTCTGTCTATGTTTTGCGTTCTCTTTGTTGTTTTGTTTTAAGAGACCAACAGTGGTTCTCAACGTTTTCCCCGCATTCCTCCCCAATAGACCCCAAACAATATTATTTCCTTTCCACTGTAAATCGAAAAAAAGGTAAGCGCCGAGATAGCATTACAAAAAATGCAGTTTTATTGCGAAGTGACAAATTTATCAAACAAATCAATCGCAATAGAATTTTTTCGGATGTGTTTTAGCATTTTGCAGAACTGTGGACTTGCATGTTTTGGGCACTGTCTTTACACTATTACGGATAAAAACAATGGACTATGCTTCAAAGCTTTATTATTAGACCTATTTTGCTTCTGCTATAGAACGAAGTGTAAGCAAAAAAGTAAATAAAATGTTTTATCTATTTTCATTCCAACGAGATAATGCTAAGATTTTAAAATTTATTTAACTCTCTCAAATTGATTAGCACCGCGTTTACTGAAACACTAGGTGTCTACCGTGCAACGTAAGTCTTTACCACAGCCCATCAGCAAGACCACGTTCTCCATCTTTCTACAATCTCAGCACTGTTGCATTAAAGCATAATAATAACTGGGTTGCCTCTAGTAGGTTAGGAGAATGTAAATATGCAGCCAATTGTGGGATCTATTGTAGCTCTAACAATAAATGCTAGTAGCTAGCACAAAAAGAAAAACCATTTAAATTGACAAAACCATTAAATTTTGCGGCAGAAAGAGCTCAAAATAGTTATTTTTGTTCCCCAATTCTTACTTTAGAAAGTCAAACGGCTCCCGGTTGAGAACCACTGCGGTAAGTGTCTCCCATTTTCTTGTTTGACCTCTTGGCCGTATTTTTTGTTTCCAGTGCTGTTATTCCTGCTTTCCAACCGATCTAATGAATTTTCCAACTTATCGTCTTTCGCTTGGATGTCCGCACTTTAGAAACGCTAGACCTGCGTGCGATTCGCATTTTCAGCGAAAGAGACTCTGCGAACATTTTTTACAAGCCCAGTTTTCCTTGTTTAGTTCTACGCTGGAATGTCTACTGAACATGTTTAGTTCCACGCTGGAATGTCTACTGAACATGTAATGGCCAGATTTTACAGCAGTTAAGACCTTGTTGCAAAACGAGGTTTGCCCAGATCACCGTAATATTAACGCCAAAACGTGTAACGCGTTTCCACAGTGGTTTCCGGAAATACCAAAGAAGGGCGATCGCGCGGTTTGAAACAACGTAAAGCGTGGTGTTTGTCTGTCGATTTCAAATGCGAGAAAGAATCGAAAGCTTTTGTGACGAAACAATGACGTGTGTTGCTGCAGTTGCTGGAACAAGCGCTCGTGATCGAGGAGCAACTACGACGCGCCTCCTACCTCGGCTTGTTGCAAGACCCCAAGCACCCCTGCATGGCGCTCAACGCGAGGTCGGTGTTAAGCGAGCTTGGTGCTGTGATATACGCGCAGCTGCCTTAACTTTTTTCGCAGTCCATCCGATTCAGACACGATGAAAAGCGTCTCAAGGTTGGACGTTGCAACGTGCTTGCTCAGAAGTTGCTCGCGCTGAAAGGTCGGCTGCAGGACAGCAACCAGCTGATATTTTTAGGGGGGGGGTCAAAATGATTATAACTTGCACTAACAACTAAAGTTTTTGAAAATTTCGGGAGGGGGCAATTACCCTCCCCACCGGTTGCGGGCCTGGTTGTCCGCATTGCTGTACAGTAGCAGCGACGGCAAACAGCTGTGCGGGTGCCGTTAACGCAGTGTTCGAAAATGAACTTCAGGTTCGCCGAGGTCGAGTGCCTGGCCGAGAGTCATCAGCATTTGTCGAAGGAGTCGCTCGCCGGGAACAAACCCGCCAACGCGGTTCTGCACAAAGGTACGTTCTCGCCGCCGCCACCGACCAATCATCAGGGCCGTCGCCAGGGGAGAGGGGCAGTGGTGCCCGGCCTCCCATTTGAAATCGGTGCACCCCATGTCACGTTTGGCCCACCGGTTGCTGTATACATCCAATACTGTATTTAAAAAATGTGCCCCCCCCTGCTGCTACATCCTGGCGACGGGCCTGCCAATCATTCCAAGCTAAACAAAAATTAAGTCTGACCTGAAAGAAGAGTTTATGGCATTTTGGTTTCTTGCTGTATAGCGTTACTTCCCATTGAGAAGTTTCCCAACCTGTGTTTTTTTCGGTCATGGACCGAAACGTTTTTGAAATGACCGAAAAAATTAAGTTATTTCGTTCAGAATGCCTGAAAATATAGACTAATGAATACTGCTGCGGCGACTTTTAATACAACTGTGAGAAAAATGGTGGAAATGTATCAGCAAAATAAATCACCGAAGTGTCTCAGCGAAAAAAAACAGCTCCCCAATGGTGCGTCAGTTGATAGGATAACTTTTCTTATGGTAGCTTTAACAAATCCTAAGTTAAAAAAAGATGTTTGCACCAATTTCGTAGGTTACAAAAATGAAATGCTGTGCTCAGATCGGACAATGAACGGAAACTTTTCACTCTTAAAAGAACATTTTAAATATCTTCGACAACTTGCATGTCAAGTATTTTCATTTAATGTCCATACCGGATTTTTCATGCGCACATGTTTGGGAGTCCATTATCCTACAAGCACTCATCAGTTACTTCGTTGTGAGACTTTTTCAACGATATGTTCGTTTGACACTAAATTGACTTGATGTGTCTTTCCTTCGCGCAGTACTGAACCAGTTGGAGGAATTGCTGGCGGACATGAAGGCGGACGTTAGCCGATTACCGGCGACACTATCGCGCGTTCCCACTGTCGCTTCGAGACTGCGAATGTCAGAGCGCGGAATTCTCAGCCGATTGACGCAACAGAGTGAAAACCAGGTGAGTTCTAGTCACGGAGTTCGTTATCCTTTTTTCGAGTTTCTCGCAAACTGCAAGAAAAGTTTGCAAGAAATTCAAGAAAGGTTGCAAGAAACTCAAAACACTCAAGCTGTGTTTTCTGTTTGAATAAGATAGAAGTACTGACGATGCGTAGTGTTACGTGAAATCGATTTCGTATTAAAAATTCGCCTGTAGATTCCTTTCTTGTCTCACATGTGTGGAGTAGTTACTAACAAGCTGTGTGTTTTTAATCAGTTGAGTCCGTCTTTCGGCCTTTTTCTTTTTTTTCAATCTCGTGGTTACATATCGCGTTTCGAACGATATCTGTTTTTCATTCGATTCGACATGGAGCTTTTTCCCTCATCGTGTTTCCAACACGAGACACATATGTTGTCATAAACCTACTTTATGTAAAACTTGCGACCAAAGGTTTTAAGGTCAGTTGTCCTTCGTTCTTTCGTCTCAAGCTGTTTCTTGCACGAAAAGTCCGTCGCTTTGCAGACCGCGTTGCTTGGCAACGAAAAGTCGCGGCGTATGTCGTGAGGACATTTTGGATCCTTTTGCCACATTTAATTGCAGGCATCGGCAAAAGATTGGATTTATTTTTGACCTGTTTCATATTAGCAGCCTGGCGTTGGTTCTGGAATTTACATGTTGACATGGTTCCCTCACGCACCGAGTGCGAGGTTGGATTTGTCCGTAGTTTTTTCTCGACGACTGAAAATTCGCTGTCCTATTCGTTGCTACCCCTGCTGGCTGGCAACTGGAACAGGAACGATCCGGTTAATGCCAGTATCCTTGTCTTGCAGGCTCAACCTTGCAATTATCCTCCGTATCACAAAATGCTCAACGGGCCCTTCTGCTCAGGTAGGTTGGTGAGCGCTTGGCTGCTCGAATGGCGCCAGTTCTGTACTTTGTCTTGTTTCCTTTCCATGTTCGTGTTTTAAAACAAAGCTCTACGTAAGGTGCAAAATATCCCGATTTAGCGCTTTGTGAGATTTTATATGAAACAAAAAAAATGAATGATCACGTTGTAAACTTTGCTTGTAGAAACTGCATCGCTTAAAACACGATGATTTTCGAAAAGTTTTATTCTGAAAATGTCAAGGAGAACATTTTCTGTGTTTAGCAATGTTTCTCGTGACGTTGACCTGATGAAAATAAAACGTAATTTAACATTGAAACTGGGCAAGATCACCACCCTCGCAACGGTGGTCACTGTCGGTGGCACCCAGCGCGCCAAAGAACGTAACGTAGGTCGTGATAGCGAGACGCGATGTGACGTCTCACCTGACGTGGCCTGTGATGAATTGCGTGGTGTCCAAAGAAAGTGTTGAAAAACCTCAGGCAGGTTTTACATGGGGGTATATCTCGATCGGCCACCCCCTGATCCCAGCACCAGCAACCGATCACATAATGATAAACGACATTCCGCCCCATCTTGTATTCGTTTGTCTGATGCCGAAAGGCTTGTTTCTTGTGTTACGTCATTGCCGTGACGTGTCACGCACGAGCCTCGGTCGTGGCTGAGCAGTCCCAAAAGTTGGAGTGGCCAGGTTGGGCCCTGCTGGTTGCGGGTCGTTTGAGCCCCGATAAAGTAATATTACAGGACCGCCTGCGAAACATCATGGACAACAATGCCACGCGCGCCACTACCGGATTTATTTTGTCCTCATTCGCTCATCACATTCGCCTCCTAATTGTTCACCACGTTTCCAGTTTATGTTCATCAATCATTAATTAATAAAATAAACTTCATCCTCTTAGTTCCAGTTAAGACAAAAAAGTGCTGTCAATGAAAATATAAGGCAGGGCGTTCCAAAAAATGTTATTGTTTGAAATGTAAGTACTTACGAACTCTGCTACGCTGAACAAGTTAAACTGGACTAATGTTTAGTAGAACAGTAGTTCTTAATAAACATTAGATTGAGGATTCAAACGTTTATAAACTTTATAAACTTCATGTGGCCTTTCTGGTACATCGCTGAAATACTTAGCGAATTTTCCTCGTCGCTTTTCCGATACTAGTGATCGTCCAGATCCTCCGATCTTGCGCAACAGAATTCCTCCCTGAACTTCTCTACCATTTCAAATCGACACTGCATCTGGCGCATTTTGTGCACGGTCTACTTTAAATACAAAAAACGCCTATTTTATTGGAATGGGGCGTCATTTTAATACTTAAAAAGATAAAACACTGTCGATGTATCTACAAAAGATAAGCTGTCTGTCTATGAAAAGACAAACGCATGAAATTAAAATTGTGAGTTTTTTTCTACGCGTGCTGCTCTGCTGAGATCATTGAAATAAAGATTGGTCATCTTAATGTCAAAATTTTTGAAACGCCCTGCATAGAAGATCAGAGATATGCTTGTCCGGTGCTGGCTTTTCAGTACAATTCAAGTCGCGACTTTTGTTGTATCGGTTTCGTTTATCAGTTTGTCGAACTTAACATTTTTTTGTTCCTTCCAACGACATTCGCTATGATATCCAGGTTTTACGCCGTTCCGTGCGCTTTTTTTCCGTCCGTCGCCCTTTGTCGTTCATTAATGTCACAGGCATTTATCACTGGTATTTAATGTCACTGGCATTTGTCAATAGTGCGTTTAATGTCACTGGCATTTGTCACTAATGTATTTAATGTCACTGGCATTTGTCAAAACCGTCATCGTCACCGTCCAAACCACCGCTTGCATTTATCCGCAGCCGCTCTGCCGCAGGTGGCGCGTTCAACGCAGCCGGGTCAGAAGCCGCAACCGCCGACGGCCGCCCCCAGCCTCACAGAGTGAGCGCCTCCTCCCAGCCGGGACGACCTGCAATGCCCGCCAATCCCGAAGCCGCCAAAGCGGCTGCGGCGATCCTGGCGGTCGCCAACGCGCAAGCGCAGTCGAACGAAAAAATGTTGATCACGATAGACTGATGTGCGTGAACTGTCCTTCCGTCGTCGTCTTGCACAATCTGCTGCTGATTTCGACAAAAACCTCTTGAGGTCGTCAGTTAAAGCGGCAGCAACGTATCTAATTTTGCTTATTTATGTGTTGCGGTATCGCTTGGAATAAATTGGAAGAAATCGGTTCTTCCCCTTATAAGCAAACGGTGTTCTGCGTGCGCTACCTGGTGGTGGTGATGTTTATAAGATTATTGCTTGCTGCAGTTTCGTATTGAGGTGCGTAGGGACTTACTGCAACACAGTGTGTGTCCGGCGATGCTAAGCTTGCAAATTGCAGCACAGCGTTGAAGACGACATTGGCGAAGCGTTTGTTGCTCTCGTAATGACAGTGACCCTGCTCAGGAACCAATACGAGTCAGGAAACGTAGGTATAACGCTACCCATTACGTTTTCCAGGGACAAACGACATCCGTTATTTTCGGACCAAACTATTTTTGACTTACCGACGTCCATTTTTAATCATTTGCACAACAAACTCGTATCTACGCTGCGACACATACAAAGCATACAAGTTCTATGCACTGTACACCCCAAAAGGGGGTTTTTAGAGGGGAATTTTTGTGCGTAGGAAACGTCATGCGCGATTTAGATCCGTTTTTTTTCACATCAAGTCATGGTGTAGGAAGACTCCAAATACTTAAAATAATTTTCCGTTGACACACTGAAGTTCACTGTCAAGGCTGGCCTGGTTGTGCTCTTACTATGCTTCGCGCTGACTGTCGTACTAACGGGTTGACTGACCAGAAGTATCCGTTCCTGCCTTTCATGCTTATTTGAGGGAGTCGCACAATAGGTGTTGAGACGTGAATCGCACTCGAACTTGCTGATGCGGCGGCGTCAATCGCATTTCCTGGGCGTTGAAGCTGGGGAGTCCTCGTCTGAGAAAGAAACGTCGCCTACTGATGGAATGAGATCGTTGTCTTCACTGTCGGAGACTTCCACCTTGTCTGCTGAAAACCCACTCAACTCAATGACTTCGAGAAGTTTTGATGACATCCTCATCCACCGCAAGCCCGTATTCATCAGCACAACCACGTCAGATCTTCACTCCAGTTTCAAACAGCAAGATCACAGGTTGAACAGGAGCAATGCACACCAAATCGGCTTTATCTCGTAAGCGCATGAGCTCGTGTGTTCCCTAATTACACGCTGGCACCTGGCAAGGCTCTCCTCCTTGGTCGTGCACTTGTATACCCAAATTCAGTTTGTCCAAAATGGGCAATGATCATTTTACGCACAGCTGTTCTTGTCACCGCGGGTAGTCATTGAGCAAACCCCCCCACTCGAAAAATACAAAATCTATGCAGATTTCGGTAGGACTGCTCGACAGAGCGCATAAAAAATCAATTACTGAAAGTATCCTACCAGCTTGACACGTGAACTATAAGTACTACAATTAAGTTAAAAAATAATTTGGCCAAATTGGCCAGGGCAACACGAGCAGGGTACCCAAAATCTTTCGTTTGAAACGGAGGATTTTGTCATCCCCATGAGTTTTATTCAGTTGCTAATAAAAGCAGATAAATGTTTGGTGCGGCAGTTGTGCTTGCCAGTTAATAACAGTTATTTGCGCGTCCAGACATAGCATTCCGTTTTCCAAACCAGAATGTTCCCAAAAATATTCAGCATTTCTCTCGTAATGGGGCAATATTTTGGAAAGGACCCGTTTCCAGGGAGTGCCTAGGTCCTTTAGCGGAGAAAATGGCATCACATCATATCCTTCCCGGACATGGCCGTCGGAAGGGGAGGCAGGGAGTGGCCAAGGCCCCCTGGATTTCAAAATTTGATATTATCTTATTAATATTTTAGTTGAAACATGTTTTTTTGTTAGTCTCGAGTTGGTAAAAGGCAACTTCACCACTGTTGGTCCCCCGGAAAAATCCACTATCGGCCCTCCTGGAAGAAATTCTTCCGATGCCCCTGCTCCCGGATCAACCACTGCTTACGCTATCGTTTTAACGTATGGGAACAAAAATTTTTTAAAGTTTCATTGATTTTTCAAAATCAGAAAGTGCATCATTTGTTCAACGTTAATATTCGTTAAGAATCAACTTTCTGTAAACAACGCATTTTATTTGCAAATTTAACAAGAAGCAAACATTCATCAAACATCAAAATGTCAAGTCGTCAAAGAGAAAAATATATTTCAGACAAGACTGGAATCACCGATGATTCGGTCGAATTCTAGTTTTGCAAAGCGTCACGCATCAGCGATATCCAACCAACGCAGGGTTGTTCTCTGAGTAATAGCTCCGGGCGATTAAATTCTCAAGTTAAGCTCTAGTGAATGAGCTACATCAGGCAGATGACAAGCTTCACATTGCGAAAACTGAAGCATCTGTGGTTTCACCACTTGGTTGCTTTCTACTCCTTCAAGATGCTTACACCTGTTGTGCTTATTCTTTTATGTTTACAAGCATGCATCAAAGGTCAAGTGCAAGGTAAGCGTGCCAAGTACAAACTTGTGTCAAGAGAGATGAATGAAAACCATACAAGTTAGGCTGAAAAAACTAGCAAATAATAGTTAGTGAGTTATTAAGTTATTGAATGTAAAATCTGGATTATAGTTCAAAAAATAATGAGGCATGGTTTTATGTGCATATAGGATCTATGGAAGCATATTTTAAGACGTTTTTAGGTGTGAAAATTTTTCAAACGGTGTCAAGTAATATGTGAGAACAAAACAACATGCCAAATACACGCGATTTTTTGCTGTCAACCACTATTTTTGTCTTGAAAAATGATGCTGGGTTTTAACTACTTCCATTTTTTTCGTTACGCATAACTACAAAAAGGGAGAAAGCTTTTTAGACAGCAACCTTTGCATAAAGTTGCATTGATATACTACCTCAAAAACAGAAACAACGAGTAATGTTCTGATATTCGGAAACACTCATTGAAAAGAAAAGAAATAATATCGAGGAACATGCTTATTGTCAAGCAGCAAATTTTAAGAAAACTTGCAATTATTTTTTCAAAACTTTCTCTTTACCCAGAATTGCAGTATGTTTTGGACAGTTCTACATTATTGTCAAAGCATGCAGGTATGCGTTTTTGTTTGGGGCTCCCTCCATGAATTCATTCTCAAGCGAAAATATGCAAGTAAATTAACTTTTAAGGAAGCAACAGGAAAACGTAACTGATCTGTGGTTTTACGAAGAAGCAAATATTCTTGTACGAATACACATTGTAAAGACAGTAGGGTACACCTTTGTCGAAAGCTTCGTGCCTTCTACAAAGTTTGTTTCGTTAGAATTAAAAATAACTTGCAAAGGCCAGCCTCTATAAAACACTTGGACTGTAGCCTACAGAATGTCAATATACAACTTAATTGCGTCTTAAACTGCACGATTTGCAACAGCAAATTCGCGTTTGAGACTTGTTCTCATTGTCCAGTTGCAGTTGTTCTGAGCTTGCTGTTTATGAATTGCATGTGCAGTGGACAGAAGCAATGCATCATCTAACTCCACAGAATATCCCGTATCGAAAAACGTGACGACAACCGTTTTCATCGATCCTAGTAAGTAGCGTTTGTGCGAAATACAAACGTTACCCATACATTGCTGCAAAGTACAAGGGAGTTCGAAGATCACGTTTGCATATCTTTCCACCCGCTTTCAGTCAACTTTATGTTGACCAGGGTGCATAGCCCTCTGACTTAACCGAGAAGATGCGAGTTGTAACATTCAAGCTTATGTTATGTTATAATATGTGGGTTTGTTTGGGACATTAATATTTATGTTATCGTTCATGTTTATGTTAGGTGGAAGAAGACACTAGAATTCCGTGTATTCTATAAAATGCTTCAGAAATGTTAATATAGATTTCAAAGCAGTGCTTCTCAACCTTTTTCAGCTTGCGACACACTTTTACTGAAAATTTTGACAAAAAACGCACCAGTTTACCATGTTTTAACACTGTGACGATAAATAGGATATTTTTTGTTAGAATATAAAGTTTTTAATTTGTAAGAAAAACCGTTTTTAGTCATTAACGATTACATATTGAAGGTACTTTTATTATAATAACGATTTGCTTGATTTAGACATCAGCATGCATTACCTGGATGTCTGAAAAGATATTCACTAAGTGAACGTTAACTCTTCAGTAGCATTAAACCAAGTATATCTTCTTTTCTGAACGTAGTTTGATGGCCCACTCCGTCAGCCACAATGCCTCCTCTGTTTCTCATACCGGCCTGGTTTTAATGCAGATCGCCGTGCATTATCTTGCAAGATAGGCAACTGTCAAACGTGGGTAGCTGGATTGATCATTCGTTTAACTTAACAGACACCAGATAGCAACTGTGATTTACTTTGTCCCACAAGTCGACAAATCCCGGTCTCCCTGCGAGCTTTCAAATAACACTGCCATCCATGAATTATCTAAAATTATTTTGAAGTTGATGTCAGACTCACTACCATGAAAAGACTGCAAGATGCAAAATCCACTGAATCATCTGTGCCATTTGGCAAAATGCTGTGAATATCAAACCTGTTCTGTTTGTTAGTTTAACAATCGCCTTTCTAAGGTTTGCAAATGTCCAGTATGTGACGATCGCATTTGAGCATGAGTTCGCGCTTACACAAAACTGTTTTAATTTAGTTTTAATAACCATGGGCAAGCAGTTTCGTCTTGCACGCGGTATTCGCCTACCACAGTCCGTTGGGTGGTCGTGCCAAGAACTTTGGGTGCACATGGCACGCTTAGCCTTCTGCTTCACCCCCATTTTGCTGGCCATTTCTGCAACCTTGTTTTGAAGATTTGCCAACANNGACGCGTCTCACAAAGCTGCAAGCAACGACTTCAAGTGTAAAGCTGCGCTACGTGCCACCCGCTGGTTACCGANCTGACCCTAACTACACGCACTTTCTTGTGCAGTATCGACGAGAAGGGACCAGCAAATGGTTGGTGAACATGTCCTCTGTAGCATAATTGTAATGCAGCCTGCAAAGTGTTTCGATGGTGGATTCATGAAGGAACCCGTTTTTTTGCCTTTACTGTAATAGAGCACACACTATATCTCCTTCGTCTGTAGAAAATTCATATCTATCCCGGATTTCAAGGGTTGTCAAACACCAGCTGACCCCAGACCCCACTCTCGTTTAATGGCAATGGCGTTGTTTCCCACCAAGAAGCATTGATTGTCTTCTTAACCTGAACCACGTATTTGCAATACTTAATTGCAATGTTTGTCATATTCAGTGGTTTTGCTCATATTTTTTGTAGAACCAACAGAAAGAATGTAAGGATTGCATCGCTGCACAAAACGCTTTCTCGATAACTAGATTGTCCAAGTTTTGTTAGTTTTTTACTTTGTGGTGGAAGTTTTTGCTCCTCGGAAACCATTCTGCTTGCACCGCAAGCACCATGTAGTTGGCTATATAGTAAATTGTTGGTTGCAAGTTTAAAGCATTACATATAATAATAATAATAATTCGTGCATTTATAAAGCGCCGAAATCCGACATGTCGCTCTAAGGCGCTGAACAATGATGTTACGAAAGAGACATGCAAAGCGAATTCAAATTACGTTAAA
>JGI24158J21664_10010760_pt1 | contig 12187 bp, 3 predicted proteins | sample Ectturendosymbi3_FD_21664 | JGI IMG/M metagenome (IMG submission 21664) | reverse complement strand
TGGTAGTATTTCGCTGAAGTTTTTACTGGAAACTAGGCTACAATCCAAGTCTTTTGATACTTTGGATGACCTGCTGGGGTTTCTGGTTCAAAAGTTGTGATATAAGTTAGTAAAAATATTTGACTAATTAGCCAATTAGATAATTAATTAATTTGTTTATTTTAGATCATAACTTTTGAACCAGAAATGCTAGAAAGTCGATCAAAGGCTCAAAAGATTTGGACTCGAGTCTAGTTTCCAATAAAAATTTCAGCGAAACACTTTGGCCTAGCGGTTGGGCAAAACTATGTTTTCTTTCAGCTTTTGAGTTATTGACAACGTAATAAACGTAGAATACTGCGTAGTAATTATGTGTGCTTTTCCATAGATGTGCCGAACAGCTTCTGGATCGTCAACACACATTCCCTGCAGTATCCAGCCAAACACCCTGAGGAAGTTTGCCTTATATGGTGGGCGTCAAACAGTGACTTTAATTCCTGGTGATGGAATTGGGCAGAAGTTACAGATGCAGTGAAAAAGGTTTTCTTATGTGCAGGTGTGGTACCCAATGTAGTAAGATTAAGAATGAGTTAACCTATGCACACATGTCTTTTTATGTAGAGTTGTGATACAAATAAGTCCCACTGGTTAACTTAAAAAATGTTACAACATACAAAACATTATTACTCAAAATATGTAATGGACCCATCAATTAGTTTTTCTGAATATCTGTTGTTTCATCAAGTTGAATTATGGTATTTCACCAAAAACTGTAAAAAATTACTTAAATTATTAGTCTACAACCAACTGATTTTTTGCCATTGGCACTCTTTCATGGAAGATACAGCTGTTTTAGTGCCTAGTGTATTTTGTATTTTGCTGATTATAAAAAATCAATAATAAAAACATGTGTGAAATCAGTAATAAAATGTTTTCTTGCATTAAAACAGTTCTCGATTTTCATACCACTATTTGTGATATTCTCTAATCTTAATCATGGGCAAATCGTCTCTAATACAAGACACGGCGTTATGCTAATTTGACCTGCTGACATGTCTAATTTTGCAAATACCTATGCTTCACTTTATTCAGTGCATCTAATTCACTTTGAACTGCGAAGTGATGAAGGCTTAAGTCAAGTTGCGGTTGCTTGAGACTCAAAGTAGGCTGGGGATTTGAAAGGTGATTCTGTATAAAATATTGGCTTTAATTTAGCATTCCTTCCAAGACCACTTTATGGCAATTCTAACCAAGCACTGATGCACAGAAAAATGTTTGATACTCAGAAGCAGACGATGGAGCCAATACCTAACTTACAAAGAAACAGAATAACTAATTCAAAAAGTTACTGAAGGAAAAATCTGACCATGCACAAGATAAGTGAGGTCATAAAGACACATGAAACAATGTGTGGAGAAAAATACATTCAGAGTGAATGCTGTGTGAGTGGTTTGTGCCCAGCAAGAAAGCTCAATGAGCAGTCTATAATAAATGTTTTGATTTCAGGCCGCAGGTAATTGTTCATGCAGTAGGCTATTGGCCTGAACAAGCTCAAGTTTCCTTCATTTTGTTTTTGATTGCTTGAACTTATGGATGCTGTATTGTTTCATCACTGCAAAGCAGCAGCATCAAATCTATTTTTATCTAAAATGTTTTTTTTCATCAAGTAACTTCTCATGTTCTGCATGCAAAAGTGGCATTTTTTTCTTAAAAATTGTACAGATAAGGCTTTCACATCAGTACTCAACCATATTTGCCATATTTTGGCAATAAGTGAGCAAAATTTGCTGTGTAGAGTTGATTTCATATAGTCTTACACACTCTGATAACTGCTGCTCAATTCTTGCAATTTGTTGAGATTGGGTTATATAAAAGTAAGCATTACCTACAGTGTGGTTTTGGCTGCCTAATGATTCACATCAAATTGGCAGTACTGGAAGAAGTCCATTTCCATTAAAAGGTATTGTATACTTCATAAGAATTAGTCTCATTTTATATAGTGTGTCGTCTTGTGTTTGTATTAAAATTCTTTAGCACATAGATATAAACTGTTGTTCTAGAACTTGTAAGTTACAAAATGCAACATGTGTCTGAGTAAAGTATGGATTCCTGTGAGGCTGTTTTTTTCTGCTGAGACATTTTGTTCATTTGTCCTGCAATATTAACAGTATTCACTAGCTTACCCTTTGGACATTATGACTGAATTGACTTGATTTTTTCAGTCATTAAAAAAAGCAATGGTAAATTATTGAAAAATGGCTGAAAAAAAACAGCTGTGAAGTCATGTTACAAAAACCAACATGTTTGCTGTTCTACCCAGATCAAGTACTAATTTTCTGGGCAATATTGTATGGCTCTTTTGTCTAATTAGTGAAGCATAGACTTTTGCAGCGATTGACTGATTGAGGGATCTCTCATTTGTGGTAAACATATAACAGGCATGCTTTCCTCCTCCACTGACAAAAAAGTTTCTTTTACTCCATCTGTAGGTGAAATCGATGTAAATCTGTGCTTGCATCAGAGGAATGCAGAGCATAGCTAAAGTCCCAAAGTTAACTATTTGCAGAGATTAGGTAATGTGCCATTAGTAATGACCACACAACATCCAAACTTCCATCCAATTGCTGTTTCTAATGCAACATTTGACAAAATTGGAGTTTTGTTCGATATGGAACATTTTGATTAGTTTGCAGTGGCGGTTTAAATGAAAGTTGGTATGTTTCGGTTCACATTGTAGATTCCACATATGCCAATCTTGTTTTTGTGGTGTCCTATTAATTTAGTGTGAGCAACTTTTTTCTCTAATAACTGCACCTTTTTAAAATTTTCTTGTTCAATTTTGAAGTATGCAGATTAGATTTGTAAAAATAAGTGAGTAGCCTTCCATCAATTGTAGAAATTCTCTTGTAATCAACCACAATTTTACACCAAAGGTGCTTGTTGAAAGCACAAACACATGTTGCATATTTTATCAGTAAACACATAAATTCTCTGAAAACTCTTACATCATCGTGGCTGAATGCCAGCAGGCTTTTTTAATCAATTCAGAGAAGGCAGGCAGAGAAACTGAGGCATATGAGGAATGATTTCACTTGAGTTGTGTACTGTGAAGGTGTAGGGTGTGTTGATGGGGATTTTCTACAGAAATTGAATAGATTTTAGAGATGACCTCTTGACTGAAGACAAGAATATAATTTCAACTTTCTCAGGTCGATTTCACACTTTGACAAGAAAGCAGTAGGAACTTCCTGGAAAAATATCTAAATAGTCTCAGATTTTGTGGGCAAAACAGGGCTAATGATATAATGGAGGTCAAAATGCACTGCATAGTCTAGTCCAATTGATGTCCATGACCTCTGTTTAGTGAGGCGATGATAATGTTGTAGGTTGCTAAAATAATGTGTATGCCTACATCCCAAAGAATATCAGGGAATTCAGATACTAGATGAAATTAGAGAGGCGGCCTGGATGTGCATCTTGTTGAAGATAAATATATCTGCATTAGCTGAAAGTAAGCACAAAAATTAGGACAATTACAGTATATTCCCATGCAGGCATGTCAGCCAAGCAATTTAATTTATTTATGAAGTTTGCTGAGCTTAACAAGGTTCAGCTCATCCTTGAAAGCATTTATTGATTGACAGACAGGCTGGGGTTAATGATGAATACTGTTACAAAAGTTTTGGGATGCTTTGGCATACACAGACTTGTTACATAATATTGTTGAAAAGCACATAATTATAAGATTCCTTCATTTTCATAGCTGCTTTTCTTCTCAGGAGGGTTTCAGGGGCAGCAGCCCTAGCCTATGACTCGGAATGCCTCATGGTTTTCAGTCATCTCTGATTGTTCTGCTAGCTCCACACCAACATGGGACCAAGTCAGGTTGGAATTTTGTCATGCCACCTGGTTCTTGGATGAACTCTGGGCTGCTTTCCTGTGGGTGTAACTAGCAGGACTTGCCGAACTGGCATAGCTGGGATTTCTCTCTGTGAAGGATGTGTCTCAACATTTAGGGCTTTGCAACTTACTGCTGTGCACTTCATCACTAAGTGTCACACTGTGAGCTCTTTGCCAAAAATCCCATCTCTGTCACTTGTACTTGCCATAGCACTCACTCAGTCATTACCCAAGATTCATAAACATAGGTGAGGAACAGAAGAAAGACTGCTTTGAAAACTGACAGCGGTGTTTGTGGTGTTTGAAAGCTCCCATTGTGTAAACACAGAGCGATAAAGCTCACACAAAACTGCATATGTTTTACCAATCCGTATATCAATCTCCCTGTTATGTCTTCCGTCACTTATGAATACCGCTGTTGGTACTTAAACTTCTCGACCTCCTGCAGTGTAATGCTGCTTGCTGTAAGCAGCATGTACTGGCTTGGTTTTTCAGAGAAACATAAAAGCTCAGCCGTTTCAGTGCTAATTTTCATTCCAGCCTGGTCACACGCAACTGCAAACCAATCAAGTGCATACTGAAGACCCTGTTCAGAAGATGCAAGCAGTCGTGAGTCGTCCGCAAAAAGCAAACAGTTGATCCTGCAGCTTTCAACTGTGACGCCCTTGTTGACTTGACCGTGGCTGTCTATCCAATTCATATAGACTATGAAAAGGAATGGTGGCAACACATACCCTTGTCGGATCCCAATACCTACTGTGAACAGTTATATAATTGATATAACACAGACATATAATAAATGATTTTTGACCTAGTTCTATTTGAGCTGATGATGCCTACTTCGTAGGCGAAATTGATACTCAATAAGATCTTTAGTGTCTGATGCCTTGCTGGGAAAGGATTTCTTTTGATAAACAGCGATTTTTGACCGCATTGAAAACCATGCATGGTGTTGTAAAAAAACACTGTACATCAAGTTTAAACATGGACAGCAAGAGATAAGATTTCTTTTTTATGTAGGAGTTCCTGTAGATTTTGAAGAAGTTAATGTCACTTCTGAAAACATGTCTCATGGATCATGTGATGATGCAGTTATTTCTATTAGGAGGAATCAAATTGCTATTAAAGGTAATGCTCTGATTCTTGAAATGTTTCTTTAAATTGACACTTCAATATGTGAATGTTACATTTTTGGTATTTGCTTGTTCAGGAAACATTGAGACCAATATAGAGAAACTTGATTTCGACCAACGGTCTGCCAATGTTACCTTAAGGTCAGTAGAAAAGAATTACTACAGATTTGTTTAAGTTTTTGAAAGGAATGTCATCAAAATCACTGTTTTCCACCTTTTTCAAGCCAATACGCAATTACTTTATGGTTTTGCGTTAACAGCACCGGTGCATGAGGCAATTGCTACTGGACCTCGCAGAAACAGAAAATTACATACGATCACTGCAAACGTATAGAACCACTCAAGTCACAAAATGGATCTGCAATCCATTTGTGAAAAAAACTGGATGAATCGAGCATGACTGTGCCATATGGAATTCAACTGGAGTTGGTTAATGATGGTGACCTTAAATGAACGTGTACGTTTGAGACGCACTGCCTGTGACTGACGTCGTATGACCTCTGCGCCATGCGACGTAGAACGCTAACAATGGCACATACAAGAGTGAACTGGTTCTTGGCGTTCTTACAGTTGCAGGTTCGCATCATCTAAGTCAGGGGTGCACAACCTGCGGCCGTAAACGGCCTTAGATGAAAATTTGTGGCCGTGCACATGTAATTAATTTAAGTTGTGGCGGCCGGGCATTAATAGAAACTCTCTCTTTGCTGTATGAGGATACTTAGTCAAAAGATGGGTAAACAGTGGAAGCAGGCTAGGCTCAGTGTGTTGAAGCAGAACAGAAACAATGCAAAAAACAAAAATACCTTAAACTGACTGACGGCCGAAATTCATAAAAATATACCTAATGCGTCCGGCAATAGCGAAAAGGTTGTGCGTCCGTGTTCTAAGTGTAAAGGGACCGCAACATGCAAAATCAAACAAAAATATCCTGACATCGTCACAAGAGAACTGAAAACCCTGCTGCCATTTTTGACTTTGTATCTTTGTGAAGTGTACTTTGCTATATTGACTGCAACCAAAACAAAGTTACTGTGCAGATTAGGCGCAAGGAACACACTGGTGTCATTGACCACCATCACCCCTAGATGCGACCAACCATTTGCCGACAAACAAGCCCTCCTTCGACTGATTTAGCGTTATAGTGAATTGTATTGAACATTCGTTAAGTTCTTCTTGCTGTATTTGTTTGCCACACCGTGATGCCTACATAAAACCGTCCATAATACAAAACAAGGTTGGGGACCTGATTAGGATTTATGCTACAAATTATACAATTGTCTACAATTATTAAAACGTTTGCTTATGTACAAAAGCACATTTGCTTTTGTTGTTGTCCAACTACCTCTGATTCGGCTCAGAAACATGAACTAAACCATTTACACACAGCGCAAAATATATTGAATGAACCAAAGTGAAATACGTGATGTTACATACCGAAGTTAAAGTTTGGGCAACCTCGTATAAAGCATTTGTGCGCTCGAAAAACATCAAATAGCATATACTCCTTGATGGGGGTAATTTCTATTCAATAAGCTGATTATTTTGTTGTTGATATGTTTGCATATTTCACTTAGATCTTGGGTTGCAATAGTAGTGGAAGCTTGACTATATTAAAAAGGTTATTTTAGTTGAAGTTCCTAGGGTTGGATGTATACAGGACATTTTCAGTCGGAGCATTTGGGATACCCAGTTGATTGTCTTGATGTTGATTTCCTGTTGTTGAGAATATTTATACATGTATTTGAGAAAGACATTCAAACACTTTTGCCGTTGATTTCACAGTAGTTTATTTTAAAGCGCATTGCTTGTAATTCCACTTGGAAAAGTAAGTATCAGGCAAATTTAAATATCTCTGTCGTAGATCTGATCTTTATACTTTCAAATAAGAAGTCCATTTCCTAATCTGGATTTGCTAAAGTCGAGATATTTAACACTGACTCCAAAGGAATGGCACGGTACACCGTGGGGTTATCTGGAAACTACGTCACTGATGTAGCAGCTCCGTGCTTGATTAAGGGTGTGTGGCGGTGTTATTTAAATGATCAGTTGCTGGTAAGTAAAAACTGCTCCATTAAAACTAGGTGTCATCTTGAAACAGCACAAATTCGAAAAATGTAACGAACTGGAAGTATAAAAATGTGATAAAAGGTTTGTCATTATGTCCAGAATGATGTGCTTTTAAGCATATAGATAGTGGCACTACTTTAAACTCTACCGTAGTTCACAAAAATTTATAAAATGCGTATTGCGTAAAAGCGTAGTTTTGCATCCGTGTTAAAATTGTTCTGTTGGAGTGATTTTGTTATTTGTAGACTATTTGCTTCATGAAACTCAAAGTGGTTGAGGTCTTGCAGTGGTGTGTACAAATTTGAGANAAAATTCACACAACCATACTGCCTCATGCAATCCTTGGAATTAAGAGTCTGAAGCGAGTCGGTCTGTAATGCTGGAACTTGTCAATACGATTCAAACGTTTTCCAGCTTTAATGTCGGAGAATTTTAAGCAACCGTTTTAAGCCACTATATTACGTAGATAAAGTACAAACCTTCAGCGCCTGACAATTTTTCAATAGTATTCAGTCATACTCTTGAGAAATCAAAAATTGGTATTGGCGAAAACGTTGGTAAATCTGTACCTTGATTGGAATGTTCAGCGCTAATTCACGATCGTTGAATTTCTTCGTTTCAGGACCGAATTGGATCTTTTTGCTAACGTAATTAAACTGAAAAGTGTACCTGGAGTGACAACCCGGCACAAAAACATAGACATTCGACTGATAAGGGAAAATACGGAGGGTGAATACTCCAGCTTGGAACACGAGGTTGTACTTGTCAAGTAGCTAGCATTGTTTTTACTGAGTGAACGTTAAAAGTACAACGCTTGGTTGTAATTGACACTTATCCTTTGCCATTCGAGTTATAAATAAAGTGTTTTTTCAATGGAAGTAAAATAGAGTTATTTCGTTCCACCCTTAGAAGTTAAGGCGTTGCTGTCTGTACGTGTGTATTGCATAGATGAGGTGAAGTGGGTGTCTATCCAGCAAACAACAGTTGTTAGAAATCATTTGCACAAAATAGCTTGCGAAAATGTTTCGTCATTGCTGAAATAACGCTTCAGTGATCCAATTGTGTTGAGTCGCGTTTGAATCACTGGCAACCTACATTCAAGTTGGAAGACGCATCGTAAAATTTGGCTTGCGGCGGAACTTTTAATAAACCATTCCCACGCGTGTGTTAGTAAATGAACACAATTACCAAGAAAGCGACATGATGCTTGTGTGTTCTGAAACTAAATGGCAGCAGATCCTTTTTTGTGGTAGCTTGCTGCTACCAGCAAGGCTTGCATTTCTGCCTCAATCAGGCTATGATCCTAAAAGAAAAAACGTTGCTTTTTCTTCATGGAGTTTAGCTGGAGTAGACCTGTTCTATCCATTACCGTTACCGCAACGACTGTCATTTGGTCTCTGGTCTTAAATTATGGTCTTAAAATTACTTCTAATATACTGATATTTTCCTTTCACTCATGACATGGTCTTAAAAAGCAAAACCAGCCTTTGATCATACGGGAAGACACAGTTAATCCAGAAAGCACAGAACACAGGTGACCATCTAAGTTGTAATCTGTAAAATTGACAGAGTGTTCCTGGTGTAGTGGAGAGCTTGAAAATTATCACCGCTGAAAATTCGTTGAGAATTGCTCAGTTCGCATTCAATTACGCAAGAAGGAATGGGCGGAAGAAGGTGACCGCTGTGCACAAAGCAAACATCATGTGAGTTGTGGAAATATCTTTTCGTGCTGCATCGACTGAAAGCTACAATGCTGAAGAAACTCTGTTCCTTCATTTGCTTTATGACGTAGAACTTGCTGTGAATTCGGTAAAAAATTGCATTCTTTAAGACGTACTTTGCAACTGTTTTTTTTCGCTGAGACATTTCGGTCACTTGCCCGAAATAGCTTAAAAACTTCCTCATTTTTTCGTTTTAGGACATTTTAATATGACTGAAAACGGCATTATGACCGATTTAACTTAAGTTTTTCAGTCATATAAAAAAATTCGGTCGGTCAATGACCGAAAAAAAGGTTTGCAATGCACGCTGATTTGGTCTGCGCTGAAAAAAAGTAGTTGTTCTGACCACTGATGTAGCCGAATATCGGTATGGTGTGGTTGTGTGCGGAAAATCTTGTTACGCGTATTCTTTGTCAGAACACATGTTTTTTATTTCAGGAAGTTGAGTGATGGCCTGTTTTTGCAATGCTGCAAGGAAACTGCTCGTGATTTTCCTGACATCGAGTTCAATGACATTATCATCGACAATGCCACAATGCAGATGGTTTCCAATCCCTGGCAGTTTGATGTCATGGTCATGCCGAATCTGTACGGAAATGTATTAGGTTAGTCATAGTTCAAATCAAAACTCCTAATTTTGTCTGACGTCGATGCGTTTGTGTGGACATAAAATTTCTAGATACTGTAGTTGTTTTGTAGATTTCCGATTTCCGACAGATTTCAACTAACTTAAACAATGTTTTTTTATATCTGAATTATCCTTCTCAAAACGAACTCAGCCTATTCCATTCAGTAATCTTCTGATTTCTGCCTTCTATGGCTTTTGACGAGTATAATCGTTATCTTCTTTTAAAGTCAACAGATGAACACTTCAATTTCTCTTCCACACTTCAAAAATATGTTCTTAGGGCTTCAAAGTGGCATGTATCAGTTGTTTAAGCAATTATGAAAAAGAGTAAACGTGGCGAAAGCCTAAGAAATTGCGAATGTTCTCTTTGCACCTAGTGTTTCGCTTTAATCGTCATGTTTACTCAAACCTGCCAGGCGTTAAGTTATCTGTGGCGTAGCAGCGCATGTGTCAACAAAACCCAACAAAAATCCATCCTCTGTGTTGGTATCAGACATACAATCTACCTGTGGCAAATGCATCGCGATCACTTCTATGGTGAAGCAAAAAAAACTGTAAGAAAGTGCAAATGCCTTTGCAATCGTTGATGATTCAGGCAAGCATGATTTAAACTGGGAACGATGCTGCGTATCTGAGACGCGTGACATCGCGAAGTGCATTTATTGGTAAATGTCGGAGGGAGCTGTCAATGACAAACTTTCTGAATGCAGTAAACCAAACCTTAAACAGTTAATCCAAACCCTCCACTACCACTGACGCTGTGTTTACGGACATAGTTTTAAAGCACGGTGTCCCAAACACAAGGCCGAGATCCCGTTCAAGCCGCAAACACATGCGCTGCGTCGCATAACTTTAACTTGGGCAAACTACGGCCTGCTGAACATTTTTGTGGCCCTCGTATACACAATACATACTTTTAGTATTTTTTATGCTAATCGATTATCACTGACTTATCACAAATCCTGGGGTAATATAAATCACAAGAAACATGTAACAAAATACCATCCTCTTGATAAAATTAAACGAAGTTTGAATGTTAAAAACATAAATATATTACAAATTAAAGATATTAAAATATAATATATCAATATGTTAAAAAGTATTATTTGTAGAAGCTGACCTTTCGCAGGCTATTGACAGAACAGCGTGACCCTCAGTGAAAAAAGTTTACCCACCCCTGACTTAACTGCCTAGGCTCACGACTGTTGTTGGGTGGCGTCAGTTCGTTTACTGTTACTTTTGCGTTTTTATACATTGCAAATAACTTACCTACTATTAACACTTACAATTCAACCTTCTGGGGAGTGTCCAGCTTACTATATGCTTGGTTCGGAACACGTTGAAGCGTCGCGGCTGTTGGTCCACAGTAAACTCGCAACCTGTTCAGCTCTCACTTTGCCATCTTTAGGAAAGTTCATCCCCGGTTTGCTTAATTGCGAGTATTGAGTGAAAACCAGAAAAGTGTTCTCTTGCATTTCAAGTTGCTCGATTTCCAGCAGCCACGACTCGCTTTCTTCACAAAGAACTTCTCAAAATTTGTCATCCCTGCAATAAGCAGGCTATGCTTGCCCTATTGCAATCACGTAAGTGCTAGGGGTTTTAGCTGATTCAGTCTATACAAACTTTAGGACATGTGGTTGGGTGGGTTTAAGCGAGTTATGATCAGCGTAAGCAAACAGTGATGCATAAGTTTGGTTTAAAAATAAGTTTCCACTGAATTTTCAACTGTCATCTCAAGTGCCAGTGTTTGACAAAAACGGAGTGTTGTATGCATTACACGTAAACAGAGTAAAGTGCATAGTGTTGTTTTGATGCAGAAATCTCCAAAGTCCGCCTCAGGTTTAACAAGGAAATTGCGTAGAATAATCGATTGGATCACAAAAGCATGGTGCAGGTAATGAAACGATTAAAAGAGTAATAACGAAACCGACAAACGAACTTGAGTGTAATCATTTTAATCCAATCGAATCCCTAGACCTTGCCCTATTTGAAACAAATGGTGAAACAGCATATTCTCCTAGTTTTACCCATCTGGTAGTTAAAAATCTTAGGCACGTTGTTCACGTTTGGTTGCGAACAACTCTAAAATTGAATTGTACCCGGAAAAAATCTGAGAATCCTTTGGCTGTTTTGAAACAAATACAAAATAACTCTGGCTGGTGATCAAACAAGGATGTTCATTAGAAAATATATGTATGTAAAAGGTCTCTAATATCTATTGAATCATCCGGATTCAGGTCTTCTATAGGCTTGTAAAAAAGCGATGGGGATTGGCAAAGAACAGGTAATTTTTTCGCAGTTTAATCAGCCAGGTTTTAGGTTATTCGCGTATTTCAAAGTTCTTTATTTTGCAGCAAAAATATACTGCGTAACAATGCAGTCCAACAAAGGCTTTTTATTAGTGAGGAATGAGAAGTGTTGCTCAAAAACCAAACGAATGAAGGTTCAGCTGGATGTACGAGCGAGCATGTGTGAGGTAAAACGAAACAACACAAAACCATTTCCTTGCGATTCATCATGATGCAACTAAATTGCTTTGCTAGAGTCTCGTGCACCGTATTCAATTTTTAGAAAGTTTAACGGAATGTTGTAGCTGAAATAACAATAATATGACCAGTGGCGCATCTAGCCTGGAAAAAGGAGTCCGTCGCGGAAGGGCAGCTTTAGATATCACTTTTCAGCATAAAACTACACTTTCTCTTAAGACTAGAAATCGACCGATAAATTTTGTGATGTTGCCAAAGTATTATATCGGCAAA
>JGI24158J21664_10010758_pt1 | contig 12189 bp, 8 predicted proteins | sample Ectturendosymbi3_FD_21664 | JGI IMG/M metagenome (IMG submission 21664) | reverse complement strand
ACATAGCGCAGTCTGATTTTGCGGTTGTAACTTGCTCTGACGTAGCGATGAATGTGTTTTACTCAGAGCGCTGATAGTTTATATTCAGTGCAATGACACACAAAATAAGGAGAGTGCGTTTAGAAGAATATGCATAATGTGTCAACAAACTTAGCGAAAATGTTGGTTTGGAAACATGAAAATGACGTCAAATTGTGGCTTCACAAACATTGAAACGTGACGCCATTAACTTACGTCAGTATGTTTAAGCAATTTTATGCAATGTTTTATTGGTCCTCAACGACCCCTATCTACAAGGCATTCACAATCAAAGACAGGCCCGTGCCCTAACTGAAGGACGAATAATTAAACCAAAGCGAAATTGTAAAAAAGAATACACACAAAAAAGGCAAATTAAATTCTACACTCCCCCCAAAATTGACACCACGGTGTCAATTTTCACAAGGAATTTGCGTTTGACACCGCGGTGTCAATTTTAACAAGGAATTTGCGTTTGATTGACAGACTAAATATTTGATGCAATACTAGAGACGCTTTCACGACAAATCGTGTAACTGAATTCAGTAAATATCGTCCACACAACGACATTTCTGCGCAGTTAAATTCAGCAGATACCGTCCACAGTGGCCAGAGTCGACGGATCGTCAGTTAGCTCTCTCGCGCCGTTGCACTGGCTCTGTGCAAGAATGATTAAACAGAGTTTTTGTATAGGCCTCCGCACTTCGTGATCGCGGGTCTTAACCATGACATTTCGAACTGTGCCATGTTCATCTGGACACACGCTGATTATTCTTCCAATCGACCACTGATAACGTGGTGTTGCATCGTCGACGAGCAAAACAATATCACCCGTCTCGAAGTTTCTCTTTTATGGTGCCACTTCTGACGGGCAATGCTAGTTTTGAGATATTCTCGAGACCAACGTTTCCAAAAATGGTCTGCCAAGTATTGTCCATGACGCCAACGTCTTATGGCATAGCAATCCGACTCTCTGAACAGGCCAGGGGGGAAGCGGCGTCATTGGACTTACTCGCACTAAGTGGTTCGGCGTCAGTGGCGTTTTTCCGTCTTCGTTGAAAGTCACCGGCGTGAGAGGACGCGAATTCAGGGTTGTCTCCGCTTCGAGGAGCAGTGTGTGCTGTTGGTCATCAGTCAATGTCCGTTCTCTTGAAAGAGATACAAGAATATGTACCGAGCTTGCCATACGCTCCCGAGCGCCGCCCATGTGGCTTGCGGTCGGTGGATTGAAAGACCATTGAATTTCTCTTTGCTGAAGAAAGTTTTCGATTTTGCGATGATTCCAGGTTTGAATCGCTTCTCGAAGAATTCTTTCTTCTCCAACGAAATTTGTGCCGTTATCTGAATAAATGTGCACCACCTCCCCTCTTCGGGAAATAAAACGGCGTAGAGCGTTGATGAACGCATCATTGGTCAAGTCACCAGCTACCCCTAGATGGATAGCACGAGTTGTTAAACAAGTAAACCAGCATGTGTACCTCTTTACAGAGCTTCTTCCTTGCCGTATCAACATTGGACCGAAGTAATCGACACCAGAGTAGGCAAACGGGTGGGCGCGCATCTTCAAGCGTTCTACTGGCAAGTCGGCCATAATTTGCTCTCCAGGTTTAACATCGCGACGACGGCACAACACACAATCGCGCAACACTCTTCGCACGTCAGTGTTTCCTTTGACAATCCAAAATCTTTGTGCTAAAGAGTTTAATGTCCCGTTCAAACCAGAGTGTCCTGTGAGCACATGAAGAAATTCAATCACAAGAAATGTTAAATGTGACAAATGGGGCAGTATTACAGGATAAGCCACTGGTGCTCTATCCAATCTCCCCCCAACTCTTAGCATACCTTCAACCAGTGTGGGTTTCAACGTGAAGAGTGGAGACGACCTGGAATGCCCATTTGGCGCATTATTACATGAGAGTTGCTTCATCCAGCTTCCAAAATCCACACGTTGCTCGTATTTAATTAGCTCATCTTCAGCTGACTTGAGGTCCTTCACAGTCAATGGCGACTTCAACGATGGTATGTCGACTTTGCGAATGCGTCGTTTCAGGTAGTCGTTGAATTTAAGGAAGCAGGCCGAGGCCTTTTTTTGGTCGATGTAAACACGAGAAATACGATATCAAATAGTCAACTGCTGAAACACCTCCTTCAACCATGAAAACGTTAGCGATAGGTTTATCAAATACCTTTAAATCTTCCGAGGACATTTCCGCTTTTTCAAAGCGACTGAGCCAATAGTCGGGGGTGCACTGCAGAAACTCAGGGCCATAAAACCACAAGCGACCTTTGATCAGTGCTTCTACTGTGGCTCCACGTGACGTGCAATCTGCTGGATTAAATTTTGTCGGCACGTGCCTCCAGTTAATAATGCAAGAAAACTTGCCAATGAAGGAAAGTCTTCTGAACACAAACAGAGGAAAGCGTTTCTGGTCGTTCTGTAAGCTCTGAAGGACAACTGCAGATTTACTGGTTTAAGACAAAGGAGATACCGATCCTGCAATGGTTCAATCAGTTGGCACTGCGAAACAGATTGGGCAACAACAGTTTCTGACATACTCAAAGGATCGCTTAATCGATAGAACCAAGACTAATGACGAACCGTTAGGCAGGAACAAAGTAGCACTTTCTACACCAAACAGAAGACCGAAGGCATCCAAAGAAAATCTATGACGAATGATCTGGCCTTATATGCAAGACTCTACATAGTCTGTCAGAGCCGTGAGGGAAACCTTGATGAATTCTTCCATCATTAAAATCAAGCACGTCCTTCCGCTTTATTTTATCAGGCGCGCAGCTAGGGGATGGCCACGGGGGCAATGCTCCCCCCAATTCCAATAAGTTGCAACAAAGTTGTTTAGGTTATTGGAATCTTTGATGTATAAGCCAAAGAAATACTTCAGTGCAAATAAACGAAACTGCCTAATGGAACATATCCTACTTCAGCTTTTAGTCGAATACAAACCTGCATCTAACCGTTTGTAATCGCTGACCGCAAGTGGAAATTATTGGAGTCACGCATTTCGCAGCCGTTTTAAAGCACCATATTGCTGCATCCCACCTAATGGTGATGTAAACGTCATTTCAAGACCATCGCAAATTCCTCTCTGATAATCCTAGCGTGCATGGCCGTCCGAAAGTGGGGGGGAGGGACAAAACGAGCATTTTCCCCCATTGCAAAATGGGACTAAGAACCAAAAATTTATATAAAAAAAACTGACGTCAGCAGCTTATTTCCGATTATTTGATTTAATTCTTGCAATGACAGTTCATTTATTGATATGACATTCACACTGTAAAAGAGCCAGGTTCACTGTTCTCGTGTCATGTAGTGACGAGCTTGCAGTCCACTCATGTCCGTTTATTTGCTCGCAGAAGCAGGTTGCGAAATTTGCGACCAGGTTGTTGTACTGTTGGTCTTTATTGCGTAACAATGACATGGCAACAAACCTTCACTATGAAGCTACGGGGGAAGCGTATTTTCCAGATGGGACCAATTGTGGATTTTTCCTGGGGTAGCCAAGAATTTATTCCAGGGAGTCAGAAGTGGTGAAATTTCATTAGTCCCACTCGAAACTAAGATAACAACCTTTTTGTTAAAAAATTAATAGGAAAATGTCAAATTTCAAATTCCAAGGGCGACCAATCCCAGTAGGCGCTTTCCCAGATGTGTCTGTTGAACGCAGACGTCTTTGGAGGGTAATGCAGCGGACAGTGACTGCTGATAGCAATAAGCCCCGTAATTTTTTACTGTGTGAAAGACGCATGAGTGAAAAAGAAACATTGCTGCCAAACGGAGCACAATTTTTGTTATTTTGGCGATCTTCGGTGACGTTCTCTGCATCGTCATTCTGTTTTTCGTCTGCTCATCGTGAGGATCATGAATCTTTCGGTGACAACGGGTGCGTCGCTACACGCGGGCACTTCCTACTGTGGCTTCCAAACTTCCGTTCGACGTTGTGAGATCTCACAGTGGTGGGCCCCCCACTTGAAGGGGATCTTAAAGTAACGGTATATTCACTACCAAATAGCCTTAAGAATGCATTACCTCTTAGAATCACGGGGCAGAACATTTCTGTTTCACAAAAGGAAATTTGCAGTAGCGGTGAAATGGTTTTAGACGCTCTGAGCGGTTGCGAACCGATTGAACCAGATTCCACATACACGTCGCAACGCAAAATGCGCAAGGCTTCCAATATACAATTGCTACAACAGCGTCAAAATATTTCAATCTTCACCTGATGTTAATTGCCAACCTATCCTACAGTAAATAATTTGGAATCATTTAGCTGCAACGAGACGACTCAGCAACAAAATCTAACATAAGTAGCAAGATGCTTTTCATTTTGTTGGTGCTGCGAGGGCACTAACATTGCTATTACATATAGATGCTGGGATAGCTTGCACAGGGGTGGATATTAAAAGTTAGGCACCCGTGGGAAACGTTTAGGGAGAGGTCCCATAAATATCGCCATTTTTAAAGGTACTGTAAATGTGGGATTAAGTGGATGAAAGAGTTAAATTTGTTTCACATTTCAATTTATGAACTGAATTCAAGAGCGTAATATACGTACAAAAAGACCAAACATTCGTAACGTTTTGAAGCTGTACACTTGAAAGCTGCCCCCTTTGGCATAATTTTTGCTTTCTTTTGAAAAACATATGACTTGCTTCAGAGCTTCCTAAACGTGGCTCTAGAATGGTTCACAATCTTTTTAATAAAACGAATCAAAATCTAAATTCAGAACTCTCAAGGGTGGAGGGCACGGCATCTCTGAAAAAGAGGGGGCCCGAGGCGACTGCTTACATAGCCTCTCCTAATATCCGTTCCTGAGCTTGCAATCTGCGTTTTTGGAAAAGCGCATGTAACTAAAATGAAAATAAATAGAATTTTTCCCATTAAGGCTTCAAATTCCGCACACAAGTTATTGCATTTTCTAGAAACCGTGATTTGTACAAATTTAATTGCGTGTAGTGCTAAGCTGTGCTTACATGCAGCTGAGCGTGGTCAATAGTTTGCAATACTGGAGTTACAATTGTGTTTACAGTTTTGTTCCATTGTTTATCTTACAATTTAAACGAAGTATGTTGAAAGTAGCTACAATACACAGGTTTAACGGAAAAGTTGAACGTAGCCAAAACATTTTACGGATTATCAAAACTCCAAACATTTATCAAACGTGTTGAAAGACTCTAGCGTTTATGTTCATCAGCTATGTTCGTGAATTAATCGCTCAAAAACCAGATGACAACAGGATAGACGTCTTATATGCGAAAGTTTTTGGAAGGCCTACTTCGGAAGCCAGTGTCTTGGAGCAAATTCGCTACTTGGCTTCGATTGAACGTGTGTTGGTGTGAATCAGAAGTGTGTAAATATAAAAAGCCCAATCATAATGGCTCCAATATGATTTCTTGTTCAACTGCAATATTGGCTGCAAAAAGCTTACAGCAGATCGTCTATAGCATTGAGATTTTTGCTAGGGCTTTTGCAGGAAATTTTTATNAATAAATGGTGGCACTGATTCAAAGTAGAAGCTTGGAACTTCACTATCAAAATTTTTAAAACTTGTCAATTCACTGAAAACAATTTTTTCATTTGCCGGCTTAAATCTCAACACAATTGTTCAGGAAGAAACCGCTAGACAAATGCACGTTTTATGGATGATGCTTTGAAAACACGAGGCATTGAATATTTAAATGTTGAAACCCGGTTGTTGTTTTACCTCCTATTGAAATTTCTGGCTACGCCGCTGTATCTGATATGGGCAAGTTAGACCTAGGTAGAAAAAGTGACTTACTGATGCACTTACTGTAACTTCTATTGTCCTCTACGGGCAGTCATTGCGCAGATGTTGAAACTTGGCAGTGCCAAGACATTCGGCGAATATACCCACCAAGTTATCCAATACAGTACGTGGAGCGGTAACTTCCTGGTGTATCATGTCTTGATCTCATTTGGGAAAGTTATACAGATGACTACTTGAAGAATGAAACAAAGAAGAAACGAGGAAAAGGGTTGCGAAGGCGTGTGGTGAGTACCGCAATCCTACCAGGAAACTGGCGGAGTCTCCTACGAGTCGACGCAAACAATGATGATTCACCTTCCTGTCTGATATGCTGGTGCAGTCCTTTTAAAACGAGACAAAGGAGCTGGTAGTCACTGATGGTGAAGCAGTGATCTGCTTCCGAGACAAAAATATGGAAGATCTCTTGTTCCATGCAGTCATGAGGCGAACACTCGCATCATAGGCGTAGCAAGGGGGGCAGGGTGGTATTCCCCCAAAATTTTTAGCATATGTAGTCATTTTGTGCTTTGAGAGGCACAATTCCAAACAAAATACTGTTGCTCGCCTAAAATCAAACATTTGCCTCCAAAAAGTTTTTGGGCTGGTTACGCCACTGACTCGCATCATGCTGCATGTGGCGCATGTTGCTAAACATGACCATCGTCGAATTCAAGTTCGAACCGTAGACACCGACGTCGTCGTCTTGGTGGTGATGGTAACCCAAACACTACCATGTGTGGATGAACTTTGGATTACCTGTGGTACGGCAAAAATGTCGCTACATCCCTGCCCATGAAATAGCTGCTTCCTTCAGTAACAGGAGGCACTTGCCCCTGTTTTTCACGCCTTGACTGAATGCGACATGTGTCAACTTTCGTGGAACATGAAAAAAAACTGTTTGTGCAACATGGAACTCGTTTCCAGAGCTGACTGATTTCGTTTTGACACCGAACACCACACCAGTCAGTAATCAGTATTCGGTATGACGCAGTCCACAGGAAGGGGTGGGGGAAAACAAAATACACATCCTACGAACCGTTATGGACTACGCTCCCTAAGGCTTTGAAAGGCTGCTAGAATTAAATGAAAAAGCTTTCTAGAGCTAAATGAACCTGTGCTCAAAAAGTTATATTGTGTTCAAGGGATGTAGTTCCTTGTGTGCCATGTGTCCTTGTATGATGGACGTAAAGAATAGCCACTTCACATGGAATACTATTAACGCAATTTATCGTTTTCTTTTTCATAATAAAAATAAGTGTGTACTCTAGTCTACTGTACATTGCAATTCAAAGTTGAAATTAACACTACAGTACAAATACCAAAACATAATTATGGTGGCATTCAAATTCAAATTTTGCAACAAAAAAGGCTTTTGGGATGAAAGCAAATTTAATGAACAGGATTCGGAAGTATAACAAGACAAGCCCATGATGTTGCTTTCTTACCAGAGGTAATCCACTCATTTTCATATAGCTCGAAAGATGTGCAAAATTCATTCATCTCGAAAATGTATCTTTCAATAAAGGTCGCTTATTTGACCTTCCCGTTGGCCAAAATTGAAAATATTTAATTACATTGCCAAAAATACATAAGGAGCTAAATATCAGAAATGCTTTTTAAAAAACTTTTTTTACAGGAACTAGGATAAAAATATGAAAGTAGAGACTGGGATAGGTAGGTGTACGTACAGTGAAATGACGACCATTTTGGAAAGTGAACGCCGATACTGACTAAGGACCAATCTTGTGCGGCTGAACATCTCAAATGTTTAGAATGCCTTAATATAGACGTGTACCGCAATTTCAGTGCTTTGATGAAAATTTGAACAGCTGTATCAAATATCACGCTACGCTGTTCGATTATGTGGAATGGTAGAGTGTGGAACGGCTGGAAGCAACACCTCGCTCTGCAAAACAAGCCTTCATATCTGAACACAAGTTATTTAAACAAACTATGACGGTTTTCGTCCCCACAGAAGACCACGCAAAGGCAAATGGGAACTGGCTGTGTTTTTCCATTGCAACGAAAAGATACAGTTTGGGCCCCCGGACAGATCCTTCGTAATCAACAGACAGACGCTCTCACGGGTGTGTCGCGTTTATGAGGGAACTTGGAGCAGGTTTGAAAAACCTCGGTTTTACTTCTGCACACGTTCTGCAATTGTTTATGACATTTTTGGTATCTTCATTTGTACAGGGTAAATTCCTTGATCGGATAAAGCAATACATACGAGAAAATCCAGATTGCCCAAGCTTTTCATGATGTGCTCGTATATTTACTGTCGAGGGCATCGCTGATCACAGGTCAACAAAATTTCAAAATTTTCTTTTTCTTTCTTGGGAATAGTTATTTCTTGTAGAGTTTTGGGCGCTAAATCCGAAAATAACAATAAAAGACATTAGTTCCCGTTTTTTGAACATTTTCAATTTTAGTATTGTACGAATGCATGCATTAACGCTAATGCAACAAAAGAAATGTGCATGCTCACAATCGCTTTCTTTTAGCTTTCTTGCAGTAAGACAAGTCCGGCTGATCTCGAGTAAGAGTCCAACAGAAATCAGCTAACATTGATGGGCTCCATCTTCCTTGGTACCGTTTTTCCATGACTGCAATATCCTGGTGCAAACGCTCCCCATGTTCGTCACATACGCCACCACAGTTTGAAGGAAAAAATCCAAGTGCGAATGTAAGAAGTGTATTTTTAAAGACATGTTGCACCCCTTATTTTTGTAGGAATCTATCATGTGTTCCACAAGTTCACATAATTTGGAGCTTTTGCATTCCTTAGAAAGTTGTGTGCCATATCTCAAAATGCATTCCAGACAACTTTGTCTGTTCCAGACAAGGTGTGATCAAAGTCTTCATCCTTTAATAGCTTGTTGAATTGCGGTCCAACGAAGATAACTTCATTGAGCTTTGCTTGACTTAATACAGGAAACTTATTACAGATGTACTGGAAAGCTGCTCCAGCCTGATTCACCGCTTTCACAAAATTTTTCATTAAGCCAAGTTTAATACGCAATGGGGGAAGTAAAATCTTTGATGTTTCAATGAGTGGAGTGTACTTCACATTTTTTTGCACCTGCTTTCGAAGTGCTTCTTTTTGGCCACTTCTTTTCAAGTTAATGTTCATGTCTTGCACGACTATCCCAAACACACAATAAACAGCAATACTTTGTATGATCAGGCTGAAATCCCAGTAGTATTGCAATTACTTTCAAGTCACTACACAGTTGCCAGAAGTACTGTTCGTAATTTATGCACTGTAAAAGCTGCTTCAGATTCTCGAATGTTTCTTTCATATGAGCTGCATATCCAATCGGCAATTGATGGCAACACATTATCATAATGCAGCAACACAGCTTTTAGACTTAGTTTCGACGAATCAATGAACAGTCTCTATTCTTCTGGTCTATGGGAGTACTCTAATTCTTGCATAATGCCACCAACATCTGTGCAATATACACGCCACGCTTTCATGCTAAAAACTGGGCCAAAGACTGTTGACGTGTACGAAAACTACAAACATTGACAACACTTTGAATCAAATTTCCTTTTTTTAATCTCGAAGCCAATAGCTCAGCTTTAACTTTCGGCAAATCTAAATCCCTAGCAAGGTCATTCAGTTAACTTTCATTGAATAAATGTGGTTCAGATGTTGCAATACGAAATTCTTCATTCCTGAATGTGCACGGTTCAGAAATGCTAGACTCTTCACTGCTTTCTGCATCATCTGAACTCAACAGACCTATTTCATATGGTTCAGGAATAGGTAGCTCGTCACTGCGAGGAACAGGACGAGTTGCAAATGGCATGCTAGGATACTCTATTAAGACTTTTTCCTGTAGAATCCTTTTTGTCATGGAAGGCGTGAGACAGAAGTAACAATCGTTTACGTGATCCGTAGATCCTCTCCAAATCATTGGCACTGAAAATGGCAATGCCATTCTTTTCTTCTTCAACCATTCATTAAGCGTGGTCACACAGAAGTTGCAGGAAATGTGATGATTCCAAGGCTTGTCCTGTTCTCCGACTTTACATCCAAAGTACTGATGATATGCCTTTCTTGTTCTAATGGTCAAAAGACGATTTTACGAAGACACGGTGAACCCCCCACAGATATAGCAGAAGTTATCTGCAGAATTTACACAAACACGAGGCATTTTAAAAAATACTGAAAACTTCCTTTAACAGGTTATTGTGCTCGCAGTGTAAGAGCTCAATTCTAAACAAAACAGAACATCGTGCAAATTTTCGATATAACTGAATTAGACAATTACTGTACTTTGGAGCTTATTTTCACCTGCTAGAAGCCGTCTACTTACTAAATGACTCATAAGCTGGCTTTGATTAGATCATTTTTTGAAGTGTTGAGTGCTTCCAAAGTTTTCCCAGTCAAAAGAAATTTCCTAGTCGTTTGCAGTGGTCGTGACGTTTCCCAAAAGTTTAAATATTAAAATTACAGAACAGGTTGCCGTTGGTGTCGTACAGCATCCCACCAAATTTCAAATAAAAATATTTAGAAAAAAAGTATGGTATTTCTTATCTAATAAATTGCTAAAATACTTGCAAATTGCCAATTTTTTGTTGGAATTTTTGTGTTCATTTCAAGATGGCATTTCAAAAACCGCTGTTTTCAAAGGCAAAGTCTAAAATCCCCAAAATGGAATTTTCTTTATATCGTGTTTTTTCACCCAAACATTTCCTTCCCGGCACAGGGATGAGTTATTTTGGCGATAATTTTTGTTAGTTGGAGCCCTTAGACGTAGTCCAAGCCAAAAAACAGCTTCGAAGAAGCTAACAGGTAAGTGAAAGGAATTTTCGAAAAGTCAGAAAATTGCCTAAAATGTGCTTCCCAAAAATAAAATATTTGCATTTTATTCAAAACTTTCATGTGTTAAGGTACCTTTATTTCGGTAGCTGTGCATGAAGCCCAGCTATGTTCATCTCCACGTTTGGAACGCCTTTCCTCTGCAGTGAGTTGCCACGTGGCCAAAACGGTTGCACCTAAAGCACGGTAACGATTTCGGAATGTCCTGCGTTGATTTAAGAAAGCACCCTACCCTAACATCAGGAGGAGTTCCAAATGGAGAGCAACTGTGGTAGAATCACGTAAGACATCGTCCCCGAGGATTTATATTGTAACCGTTTCATAAACTTAACCTGTGCTTGCAACGATTCCAAGATCACTGTATTTAACGCATTTGGCACCTGCCAGCTGACGTAGCGAGGCAGTAACAAGAAATGACTGCTTGCCGTTAGACAAGCTGGTGCAACTGACCAATGTTTTNAAAAACATTGCTGCGCACTAGCGCAGGTGATTACTTAATTGCCATTAGCCAAGGGAACATAAGACGGNCCACCTTAGTCCCTAACAAACGCAAACCTATAACAAAAACGAAAAAACGCGAGAATCGAATCCTATCACACAAAACATAGCTGCCCGTCAAACAACGTGCCAACAATCTCAGTCTCTCTCTCCTTCAACTCTCCTAAAAACTCTTCCCTTCTAGAAACGAATCGACTTTCAAAATGACTCCCGGTGACAACTACGGCCAAAGCACGCATCTCATGTCATTTACCATGAATGAACTTAACACAAAAGTCAAGGTGAACATCGTGCTCAATGCTGGAACGCAGGTACATCGTAATTATTACGGGCACATACACGATATAACGCATAATCGCACTACAAAGAGAATGCAATACGGGTTACGCACAAAAACCTTAAAACACAAGCCCTCATCCGGTAAAAAATTCTGCAGAAGAATTCATTCAAAAATAGCTTTGACACATTGCTTCAGGAAATGACTAAACGTCAAATACTTAATTCAAGGGAGTTAAGGCAAGAGACTGTCTGCATAAGACTATTAGCTTGTTGTAAGGATGGTTTGTCAGCCGTTCAATAGTGGCACACACTCTGGAACATATTATTATCATTCTGAATCCTCAGCGGGATTTCAGCAAACAAAAAGTACATTTCATGAAGCCAGGGAAGACTGGCGATATTAGATACTGTGCGGAAGAAAAAATTAAAGATGCAGTTTGAATTATGACCTTATGTAAATATTCGCTGTCATAAGCTCTTTTGACGAGCTACAGTAATTCAGACATAATTGAGTTAGATTGCTCACACAGACCAATGTTCGCAGTATGAAATTATATGAAAGAACCCCTTTTAGGAATTCAAGTGCAGATGGTTGTACATTTATCCGAAAATGGAAAGGCTTGAGGAAGATTTGAAAATGCAGAAAAATGCCTGATTATTCAAATGTTTATTATTTCGCAATTGAAACTTCGCTTCAGCATAGTGCTTTTGTTTTCTAAGACCGTATAAACCTAAAAACAGTGGATTACGTGGAGTAGAGTTCGAGTAATTAAGCGTATG
>JGI24158J21664_10010757_pt1 | contig 12189 bp, 4 predicted proteins | sample Ectturendosymbi3_FD_21664 | JGI IMG/M metagenome (IMG submission 21664) | reverse complement strand
GAGAACTGGTGGTGATCTGGGCTTGACGAACTGTTGCAAGAATTTTTTTTTTCAGGAAACAAAACCGTGAAATAGAAAAGTGTTACGTCAGTAAGCGCACTTTTCGTCCGCCAGCAACTTGTTCCGATTCGGGTGCGTTTTGTGGATGAGCACGCCACAATTTGAAAAAAGGCAAAAGTCGATTTTTATACTCCTGTTCATTTTCAAGCATAACTTTTGAAATTCCAAATCGGATCTGAACGATGCGAATCGAAAAAAGCCCAAAAGGCAAAAGCTTTTCGTGTTTATGTCCATTCTTCAGTGTAGATTTGCGAAAACAAGAAATTGAACAAAGTCGCGTTTTCGCTATTGTTTACCATTGTGTTGTTTGGCTGTGGCGCTGCACAGACGCGTTTACGCTTCGCAGGTCCTGTTGTAAGGGTGCACAAACGAAAGCAGGGGGTGCACAAACGACGGCATGCTGCCTTCGGTAAAAGTTCACGCCACCCTGCACGTGTTATTTAAAGTATGAGATATGGTGACTGCGTCTCTTAAACTCTTTTGTCTACTTTATCAGAATGCTGAGTGTGAACAGACGCGTGGAAACAGAACAGGAATAATGCAGAAAATATATATATAATTTCTTCTAACTCACTGGCGGCCGTAATTCATGAAAATAAACGTGATGCGGCCGGCAATAGCGAGAAGGTTGTGCACCCCTGCGAGAAGGTTGCGCACCCCTGCGAGAAGGTTGCGCACCCCTGCGCTGAAAGATTGTTTATATTTCGTGTGCGACTTGTCGCCTTGGCAACGAGAAGTCGCGCTGTACAACGATCGAAAGGTCCAACTAACGCGAAGTTCCGCGTCGTTGCGCAGGGTTTCGCGTGGGCTCGCTGTCGGAGAGCAAGTGGGAGGTCGCGTGCTACAACATCGATGACTGGAGGACGCTGGCGGCGTCGCTCGACCGCGCGGTGTCGTGCGAGGAATCGCTGCGGTTGCTCGTGGTCGAGAACTTCCTCCCGAACCTTCCGAAAATCGTGGAAGACATGGTGAGTGTCGTCGTTCGTTCTCCGTTCGTTCTTGTTGTTCGATTGTTCTTCATTCGTTCGTTGTCATCTTCGTTCGTTCTCCAGTGCAAGCGACCGCTCACCTGTGCCTTGTCTGCGCTTGCTCAGTCCACGTGACGTGTGCAGACGAGTTGAAATGATGGAAACGGGGGCACGTAGCCTCGTCGGGCTGGTTGGGGGTAGGTCTGCAAGTGGTTAAAGTAAAATTTTCGCGTCGCATTCTCATTTTTTTGGGGGGGGCGACAGATCTTTGACCTCCGAAACGCGTGCGGTCGCTGTACTTCTTTGAATGCGCCATCCTTGCGATATGTCACGTCTGCGGTTATAAAAACAAAACGCTCCTGCGGCTATTTGACATATTCACTGCTTCGGGGAGTTTCCAACACATTCAGATAGTCTCGAAATCTTGACCCGCTGCAGCACCGATGCAACTGTTTCGTTGTCCTGACGACCACGTCCGTTTTGCTGACGCGTGTGTTTGCGCGCGATGTAGCAGCGCCGACAGTTCGCTCTTCGTCAAACGTTGACTTACTCTGATTGGGCGAAGTTACGTGAAAGTTTTGCCGGTAATAAAAGATTAAACTGTTATTCTATTTGAATCAGAGCTGATGGTACCTACCTTGTAGTCGAAATATATTCTCTATAGTCTACAAGATCTTAGTATCTGATTCTTGACTGTGAAGGGATTCCTTTCGGAAGATAACTTACTGTGGAACTTGTGCTTCTTTACTTTTGGGACAAAAGTTCCATGCCAAGGAATCGAGTTTTCGACAGTTCCTTGCTTCGCAATCGGAAAGCAATTTCTGGTCTTGTTAGTGATGAAAGAAACGCTGGTTTGGAACTGAAGAATTAAAATCGTCACAAAATTTGTTTGGGATTATAAAACGTCGTTTCGCGTGAATATGTTTCATGTTATTATGTCTTTGTGATATCGCAAACTTAGCCTTGTTTTATGTTACCTTTGCTATCACTCAGCGCTCCTGTCTTGGAACATTTTTTGCATTTGCAAAAATGGCATTTTTCTGTTGTTGGCGTTGACGGTCATTTCCACAGAGACGCGAGATGCACTGTGTTTCGCAGCTTTACACACGGAACGTAAAAAACACTTTTCTGCTTTCGAAACACTGCTGCTCACAGTGCTTCAATGCATAAAACATGTCGCGAATACGGCCAGATCTTCTGCAGACATCGCCTGCCGAAACGTCCCGCCCTCACCTTCCTCCGTTGACGCGCTCCTATATTTCTTTGCTGCAATGTGACTGCAGTTTGTGGTTATCACCGCGGACGACCGGCCATCGACCCATACGGGAAATAAACAAGAGTTTACGGTGTTCTGTGGTGCAAGTCTCGCAGGATATTGTACTTTGATTCTTCATTGCTTAAGCGAAGCACGCATCCCAGTTGCGATGTTTGTTACGAAATAAGGGCCTCGATGTTTAAAAAAAATACGCGGATTTATTAGGATCTCAATCCTGTCGGGGTGGATTTTCCGCCCGCAGTGCTGCTTTACACGTGTGTTCGATGTTTCTTATGGAAAACACGCGCTAGTTATAGCGAGCGAACGATTACAGACCCGAGGCGTGAGCTTCTTTTTCTACTCCATGCTTGCGACGTAGTCGGAAGAAATGACGAACGTCTCCCATGCTCCTTGGCCTGCGTTACCACACGGTGACGCCGTCGTTGCTTAAATTGTTATTCACACTGGCTTTGCTAAAGGTCGATGGTTGAATGTAGGAGACTTTGTTCGAGTTCTGTTGCGTATTTGAATATGCTTTCTCCGCAGTGGTTTAGCTTGGATTCACCACTTGTTTGGGTTTTAGAAATAAGAGTAGTGGAAATGCAAAAATAGCCTTGTTACCATGTCAAACAAAACGAATAAGTTATTACTACCCGGTATTACCTAGTAATGTATTCACTTATAACCCCGTTTCCACAAAAATAGGATCAAATTGGAGAATAAGACCGGTCACGGTTTTGCAGAATGATTGTAACATTGGCTCTACCCCGAAATAAGCCCGGCAGTTGCATGCGTCCCACAGCGTGTGTGTTTGAATGGATTGTTGTAAACATGTTCTCGTGTGCACTGCACATAGTGAATGTTGATTGTTGCACAGCAAGTGAAGACCTCTCCTGAAAATAGGCTTTCGTGCATCATTTGGCGATGATGGGAATTAATTTAAATCCTCTCTTGTTTCCAATCAAGCACGGTGTTTCCCGCAGTGCAGGGTTGTCCTTTGAAAGCTTAGTTTTTGTTTGTTTTTGAATCAAGGAACATCAGAAGCTTCAGAAGATGCAGCTCGAGCTTCCCAGACGTAGTTCGTGCCGACTTCTGGCCAAGAAGCTCTACGAAGAAGAGGACGTGGTAAGTTGGCCTCAAAACCAAACTGCTTGTATTCGTATTTTTCTTTTGACTGCGTTTCCTAAAACGATTTGCGCTGTTTTCTCTTTTCCGAAGGAGAGTGCGGGCAGGAGAGGAGAAAAGATAAAGCAAGAGAGAAAAGCTCAGGAGGAGCGACGACGTCAGGACCAAGACGTGCGTCTTACCGCTGACTTCGAGGTCATGTTGTGTTACGAGCTGGACCGGAAGCGGAAGGAAGACTATGCAAAGTTCAAGAAACGTGGGTAGAGTGTATTTTAGCGTTTTTTTTGTTTTTTTCTACACGAAAACAAAACTTCAGGGACGCGCTTTTTTAACTTCTGTTGAAATGTACTGCGTCGTTTCCGGAGTTTGACGAATTGGCGCCGCGTCGTCCAACACGGTTTTTTTGAAGGTGCGACCCCTTGGCGACCGCTACCACATTCCAAGACACCGCAACTCATCTGAATATATAGATGGTCATAAAGCGAGGTCTTAGTGTATTTTGTTGGTGGTTATGCAGCAAGTTCCCCCACTGTATTTTGAGAGACCGTTGGAAAACTTTTGAGAGACCGTTTCGGTTCATCATCAAAATACCTTAATTACTCCAGTAATTAATGGTTTACGTCATCATGACAACATACTTGCACGCGCGTTGGCGCTGACCCAGAAAGTAGTGCCGCTGCTCGTATGCGCTTCTGTGTGGACCGCAGACGTCGCTGTCCTGTGTGAATTAACCAGCGGTTTGCGATAAGAAGACAGGCAGATCGCATCTTCTAAGCTGCTTTTTCCGCCGTTGACAAATTTTTTTAAGTGACCGAAAAAAATTAATTCGATTAGGTTGTAATGCTTTTTTTTCAGTCGTAAAGAAATATCCGAAAACAAAAAAAGGACAGAAGTTTTCAAGCTATTTGGGACAAATAACCGAAATGTTTCAGCGAAAAAAAAAAAAACAGCTTTGAAGACCGCATGAGTTGCATGTTTGAGGTCGTGTGTGCGACTGGGTTTCGTTTTTCGGCCACAGACCGGATTTTTTAATGATCGAACAAAAAATTGAGTCAATTCGGTCGTAGTGTTCGGAAATATAGACTAGCAAATACTGTTACGGCGAGTTTTAATACTATTAACGGACAGACGCCGAAATGCCTCAGCGAGCAAAAAGCAGGCGTGCAGACACTCAGCCTTTCATCATCAACGAACTCGCTGTTGCGTGCTTCACAACGGGGCTTGTTGCTTGCCGACTGTTGTCATGGCCACGTGACGATAAACCTTTCGCTCGCGACCGTTACAGGTGCCGAAGAGCACCGCCGCAAGCGCATCGTCGACGGTCTACCCCTCTACTCGGAGGAGGAGTCCAGTTCGGACGGGGGCCCAGCGCCGGGCGACGACGGCTCCCACGCGAACTCGCACCTTCGGCGTCCCCCAGATGGCGCGAAGCGCGCCGCACGTGACCAAACGAAATCACGTGACTCGTCCGGCAAGATGGCGAGCGACCCGGACGTCCCCATGGCGGCCGCCAAGTCCAAAGGACGTCGGCCATCGAACGCCAAGAAAGCGGGGTAAGTCGTGCGTGTGTTAAAAAAAGTTCTATTGCGTCCGGACAAAAATAGAACAAAAAAAACTCAAATAGCGATAAGAAAATCAATAACAGCTGAAAAAATGATAAAAAGTTAATAGAAAAAACTAAAAAACTGATAGAAAAAGCTGAAAAAGTGATAAAAAAGCATTATTGCACCCGTGGCAGTTGTTGCGAAAAGACAGCGCGCTGCAGTTGTTATACTCACCTGTAACTAATAAGAACTGCTTTGCGTTTGTTTTGTTATTAGTCTTCAGTGCTTTGATTCGATGCGATCATGCATCACAAGAAAACTCACTTGTTTACGGTTGCTGTCTTCCACTTCTTATTTTTCAAGACAGGTGAATGCTGTTCAACCAGCATATGTTGCCACTGCCCTCGGCATGCTTATAAACCAATTGCTCTTGTTGTGTTCTTAAACCCTTTGTCTCACTCTGTTTTTCTTTCTTTTTTTTCTTCTCACTCCATTTTTCACTTCTTTTTTTTACGAATCAAATCGGCAGCTGTGTTGTTGAATATTTGACGATATAATTTTTGTGGCAATTTTTCTTACCTCTCCCGCCCACGTTCAGCACAGAAACATGCTACGCCGCATACATCCATTTTTTTTCACGAATCATTTTGGAAGCGCTGAAGCTTTTCAGGCAACCCCACGTTTCGTTGCGACGCCTCAGTGTGCAGCGTTCTAAAATTAGCAACATGACGCAACCAATGTCGTTGCTTTCGGCTAAGATTAATTCGTTAGAACAACTGTAAACCTACGGCAGCCTTCTAAACCTTGCAGTACCATTGTCCCGCTCTTGGAATTTGAAACGCCCATCCACTTTGTAAGGTGATCTCTGGCTTCATCACGCGATCTACAACTTCCTTTTGCCCCTTTGTCGTCGCCTTCGCTTCTAAGCAACAGAAACCCCCCTTCTTTCCGATGCTAGGAAACGAAACCAATCGTTACTTCGCCAGCTCAGCTCGACACAGTTGTGCCTTGGTCCCTTTTTTTGCTGTTTCCGAACTTCCTTCCACCATTCAGGCCATGGTCTACTTACTGTGGCGTTCTTAGCCTGAAATACAAGTTTTCGAATTCGAATCGAGCAGTGTGGTAGGGCGGCGTCTCCGTGGGATGGGACCCATCCTAACTTGAACTCTGGACCGAATCTGATTATCATCCTAAGGTTGACATTTTCTCTGTCGGAAAACGGTTCAAACTGCAAAGGTTTTGGTCCCGTTTTTGTTGTTACCTGCATGATCTCAATGTAGTGTTGGGCCAGGGTCTTCTAGCTAGCGTATGATAAACTTAACCCTATGGATTGTCCACCATTGTCCCATATCTCCATCATTTGACCGTCGTAATAATCTTCACCTGTAGTGACAGGTACGCAACGTCTATAGTGTGTGGGGGGGTACGTTTTGCTCCGATTTCTGATGCCAGCTGGGACCAAGATTTTATCCGCACTTCCTGATTTGTATCATTAATTTTTCGGTATCTCCTTATCCGTTTGTTTGGCACGAGCTTGAAAACAAGTTTGTCAGTGGAAGTCTCGAGATCATAAAGCACCNCGGAGGNACAAGTTGGACTGGTAGCAGCGTTCAATCACAGGCGTTCCGGCACTGTATACAGGGGTCTCACAAATGCAACTCCAAAAATCTCAAGAACAGTACAAAAAAATCCCTATTTTTCGTAAGAAATCCCCAAACCTATTGGTAGTGCAGCATACAGGCGAAGCGCCAAGATAAACGTTAAATAATATATAATAGTTTTTATTACAGACTCTTGGTCCATATCACAGATGCAATCATACGACACAAAGAGCACAAAAATATGATTTGCCAAATAAGCTGAAATGATTCATTTCCCACATTTTCAAGCTCTTCCGAAAATCCGTAAAAGAGATCAAAAGTTCCAATCTAGGGGCAAAATACTCCAAAAATTGAGAGCACTGGCTATATATACCTTGACAAAGCGGATGGCAGCCAACGGTGTGGTTCGCCTCGCTAGAGAGGAAACGCGTCTTATCGGGGATGCGTTTCCTTGCTCGCCTCAAGATAACCGTCCCGCGTTTTTTGTTTGAATTCAGGAGACATAAACAGCAGAGCGCGGAAAACCGCCGCTCCGCCGCTTCGACAACGTCTGCGAAAAAGATCGCCGAAAGCGCAGACGACGGCTTGGAGGAGGTGGTCCGGCGAACGACGGGCGACGTCGAATACGACGCCATGATGGAGGTGAGAGAAATACCGAGCGTTGACGGCTTGCGAAAATGCTTACGTCGTACGACAGCAGTTGTTGTGGTCACGTGACGGATGGAGCGTTTTGGGGCGGTTGACCTCAGCGCAAAAGGATCGTTTCGAAGCATTGCGGCGAAGGCAGTCTCTCGTTCATGTGGTATCCCGTTGCTTTGCGTAATTCGTCACAATCACAGGCGTTTTGCTTTACGTATTTCGTCACAATCACAGGCGTTTTTGTTTTATGTATTTCGTCACAATCACAGGCATTTTGCTTCGCGTATTTCGTCATAATCACATGCTTTCCTTTACGTATTTCGTCACTATCACAGGTATTTTGTTTTACGTATTTCGTCACAATGACAGGCATTTTTTCCGCGTTTCGTCACAATGGCAGGCATTTTTTTGCGTATTTCGTCATAATCACAGGCGTTTTTCTTGCCGCAGACGTGGTCGTTGCTAGACAACCATCCCGAAGCTTGGCCGTTTCAAAAACCCGTCGAGGAATGGTACGCTCCCGGCTACCATGACATCATCAAGGTCAGTGACGTGTGTGTGTGCGTAGTGCTGTGCGCCAAATGATATGCCTCGTGTTTCAACGGTCCTGGTCAGAACAAAAAAACAACTTCAGCAAAAAAGCAGGAAACATCTCAACACAGGTTTTGTGTGATCATTGCGCAGATGAATAATTTTTCTGATGGTGAAAAGACTTGTTGCTGGTCGACTCTTTCCGTTCGCAACTGTTTTGTTGCGAAACCTTTTCTCTGCATGCAAACACGTCAACACACGCATTTCGAAGCGGATGGCACACTGTCGGACAGTCCCGTCGCCACGAGGGGGCTTTGGTGGGCTTAGCCCCCCAAACAAAGTACAAAACCCCCCATATCGAAATATGAAACGTTATAAATCATTGGAGATTTTATAAAATTTCCAATATTAAACCCCCCAGCACAAATGTAAAGACCCCCTAGTGAAGACTTCCTGGCGACGGTTCTGCTGTCGGAGTATCTTCCTGCTTAGCCCCCTCCCTGTCTTTATTTGTGGAAGCGATTAAAAATGACTGAAATTGGTTATTGTTCAAAAAACGCGCAAAAGGAGATTTCTGCGTGTTCCAATTTAAACTAATATTTTTTTTCAATGGAAAGGTACGTACTTGCCGCAACCTTGCCACAGTAGATCGTGAGTGACAAATTTATTTAAAATGAATGTATTTATCTGGCAAATCTGAAAGCCCAATCGGCTCTGACAAGGGTAGAGACCCCACGTAACCCCAGTGCCGACCCCTTGTAACCCCGGTGCCGACCCCTTGTAACCCCGGTGCCGACCCCTTGTAACCCCGGTGCCAAATCTCAGTGTTTTAATTTCTGTCACAGCGACCAATGGACCTGTCGTCAATCGAGGTCAAGTTGAACGATCGGAAGTACCACAAGGTGGCAGAGTTCCGCGACGACATCACCCTCATGTTCAACAACTGCCGTTTGTACAACGGACCCGACAGCGGTGAGTAGTTACGGCGTGCGAGCGGATCTTTCGGCCGCAAAAGAGCCCGAGCAGTGCCATGTGCGTTTGTGTAGTATCTCGCCCATAGGTTTTGGTTTGAAAAGCCCTGTGCTGTGCAACGTCGAGCCGAGCTACGGCTTGTCGCTGTTATTTTCCTAGTGCGTTACGGTTTAAGCAATAGCTGCGGCAGCAGGCATTTGGTAAATGTTCTTTGCTTGGAGCATGAAATCGAAATAGCCGTATCAACTTCATCGCAACAAGAAAAGCCATGGTTTGTTTCAAAATGTTTTTCGATTGATTATTCTTAATTTTTTTCCTGATTGAAAATTGGGTAAAACAAATGAAAACGTTTCGAAATAAACCACGAAAACAGTTTTTTGAAGAATTTTTAGTTTTGAAGAAAGTACTCGTACTTTTCTACCCCCCCAAAAAATATAGGAAAACACAAATTTGTTCGTTACTGTTTCGTTAAATTTAACCTGCTTTGGTTTCCCGCGCAAATACGCAGTTGCGCGCGAAAACAGTGTTTAATGAGTGCGTCGCGCTATTGCGTAACAATCGCCTTCGCGCGCTTCAGAATACACCGAAGTTGCCGACCAACTGGACGCCTTGTTCCGCTCGAGCTTGATCGCCAGCCTCGGGAATCGCAAGAAGGCCGGAGGGAAAAAGGCTGCGGACAGGAAGCGGAGCCAGTCGGGAAGCAAGTCTGGTATGAATTCCCTTTGTCTGGTGTCGGTCAGAGTTCTTCCGGGCGTGACGGTCACGCTGGAATAGGTCTTGAAACTCTGGTTAACTTTTGTTGAAAGATTGCGCTGGTGTAGCCAGCCAATGCGCAGTGAGAGACTGCCGCTTTAATATATTGTTTTGTTTTGTTTTTTCGCGAGCTCCTCCCTAGCGCCTGAGTTCTTCCAGGGAGTGTCTATCGCGCTCGGGTAGCTCTTGATGACAAGCGTAGGCGTAGCCAGGGGGCATGCCCCCTCCCCAAACTTTTAGCATATCTAGTCATTTTGTGCGTTGACAAGCGGGGTCCCAAACGAAAATACTGTTGCTCGCCAACAATCAAGCATTTCTGGCTGCTACAACACTGATCACAAGTTTGCAAATTGCATTTTGTTAAAATATCGCGCCACTGTAAACAGCCGATGCACCGTTCGAGGTTTCTGCTTCATTGTTGATTCGTTTCGATTTTCAGACACGAAAACGCCGCCTAAGAACAAGAAAAAAGCGGCGGCCGGCGTCGGCGAATCGATCGATTTGGACGACGATGACGAAAATGACGAAGACGAAGCGTCGTCGTCGTCTTCGGACGAATTCACTCCCCCGGGCATGAGCAAAGCCCAGGTCAAGAAGCAGCGCTTGGAAGTGGCCAAGTCGCTTGGAGCGATCACGGACAAGCCGGGCGGCCGGGGGAGAAAAACGGCCTCCGTGAGGGGCAAGAGGACGTCGATGGGCCGCGGGCAAAACCGTACGACATCCTCGGACAGGACCCGAAAGTCGGAATCGGATTCCGAAGAAGAAAACGCCCCCGCGAAACCGGAAAAGCGTCGGGGGCCGGCTGCGAGGGGTAGAGGCAGAGGTACTGGCCGTGTTGTCCCTCGAGGCCGCCGGGCCTCTGCCTTGTTACGAAACGGCGCTAACAAGTCTGACGACAGCGAACAGGACAAAACAAAGCGCCAACCGCCGTCGCGCAGGATCCGAGGGGGCAGAAGGCGTGGCCGTGGCGGGCGTCCGCCCGCGCAGGCGCGAGTGAACAATGCTGTTGCCAAGAGCTCGTCGTCGTCGTCAAGCGAAGTCGACGCCGATTCTGCCTCTGGCGACGACGCGACGCAAGCGGCACAAAACGTGTCCAGCGCCACCGCTGAGGAGAACACGGACGGGTTGAGCACTGACACGGAAAAGGGGGAGGGCGCCGCCGCGTCGCCTCCTGCGAACGCCGCCGTCGGCGCCGTGCGCGCCGAGCAGAAGACACAAGAAGAAGAGAGCCCGGGTCGCGACGGCGACTCGTCGTCTTCGTCGTCACGTGCCTCGTCGCCGTCGCCGTCTCGCGAAAAATTCGAAAAAATGCAAGAGGACGCCAAGTCGAAGCCGCAGGTCGTGTGGTCCCTCGACTACCTCGCGTCGCAGGCGCGCGTCCTCGAAGAGCAGGACCGCAAGCACGAAGCCTCCTCGTCGTCGAACAAAGCGGACTCGCTCAGGCGTCAGTCTTCCGACATCGCGCGACGCGACAGCACGTCCGACGCGCCGACCGCGAGCGACTCGAGCAGAGCCACCTCCCTGCACAGCAGCAAGCCGCACCCGACCACTGCTGTCGAGCAGCGCAGAAGAGAACCGCCGTCGTCGAATCGGCCGAGCGAGACCGTTGCCAAGCAACACGTTGGCGGCAGCCCGGCGCAGAGCAAAGCGCCGCTATCGCGGACAGCTTCGCAGCGCGGCGAGGAACCCGATCCGTACAGTTTCCGCGACGACGAAAGTCCGCTGCGTCCGATCGCGGACAGGACGCCGGAAAAGGCAACGGCACCCGTGCCGTCGCGCACCATCCCCAGTGACCCGAGCCCCCGTAGTCGTTCGGAGAAGCAAGTCAGTCCGCTCGCGACGCCTCAGCGCAAGACGCCCTTTCACCCGACGCAGCCTGCTGGCCAAAGACCTCATTCGGCTTCGGCCGTGAGCTTGTCGCCGTCCGCACCCAAACAAGCGCCCACGGCCACTCCCCCTGCGCCGCCAGCTCCAGCGGAGAAGGAAATCGCCGACAGGAATCTTCGCGCGTCCTCCCCGCAGAGAAGGCCTGCGGGAATTCCTCCTCCGTTACCCACCAGGCGCAACTCGCAAAGCGAACCTTCCAGCAAGCCGCCGGTGACGTCACCGGGACTTTACCGCAACGCTCCCGCTCCGGTAGCGACAAAGCCCGCTACTCTTCTTCAATTCGACAGTACACGAGTCACGAGTGCCAACCCTGCCGTTTCTAAACCCCCGCTGACGACATCAGCGACCGCCGCTGCTCCGGCGAAAAGCCCCGGAGCGTCGCCAAGCAATCCTCCCGCTATAAGGCCGCCGAGCACTTCGCCCGCCGGCGTTCCTCCTCCCACCAAGCCACCCCCCAACGTAGCCAACCCTCCCTTTTCGCAGCGTTCGGCCGCTCCTTCGCCTTACGGCCAACCTAGCAAGCCTCCTGCGCCTGCCGACGGCACGACGCGTCGCAATTCGCAGTCGTCGGCAACTCACCCCCCTTCGGCGAGTCTCAAGTCGCCCCTTTACCAACCACCCCCCGGACCGGCGATCGCTACCAGCCGCTCGGGCACCAATGACAGTCTTCATGGTCTGCCGGCCAGCAGGCCTGAAAAACCCTCCCACAACCCGAAACCGGCGGCCCCGGTCAACCAGGGCCAAACCGGTCACGAAAACAGCCACCACCAGTCGCAGAACAGGCCACGAACGTACCCCCAATCTGCTTCCAAACCCAGCCACCACGCCGAACATCAAAGAAAGTCCCAGGTCCC
>JGI24158J21664_10010756_pt1 | contig 12190 bp, 10 predicted proteins | sample Ectturendosymbi3_FD_21664 | JGI IMG/M metagenome (IMG submission 21664) | reverse complement strand
GAAACGCTAGAAAGTCGATCAAAGGCTCAAAAGACTCGGACTCGAGCCTAGTTTCCAATGAAAACTTCAGCGAAACACTTTGGCCTAGCGGTTGGGCGCTAGGCCAGGCAACATGAGCCAAAATGACCCCAAAACTACTTATGACGTCAGTCACAAAAAATCCGCATCCCCCAACCAAAAATTTTTTTTCGAGTGCAATCTACTAGACTGGCCAATCTGTTTGAGCCCTTGAACAGCTCTCTAGCGCAATTGTTGGAGGAGCTAGGGCGTTAGTAAGCCAACCGAAAACTGCTGTTTTTTAGGCTGAAATCAAAGTACGAATATATCGTACGCCGGTTCTCAAAGTGTCAATACAGTAAACCTCAGTTCCAGGCTTAGTTAATCCAGATCTTTGCCAAAACTAGATAAAACTGGTGGTAAAAATATTTCTAATGTTTTCTTTTGTACATCTGGATTTTTTAATCATTTTTGCTAATTCCGAATAAAATCTGCTCTTTTCACATCTCGTGATCAGGACATTTTTGTATTGTTGTGTACTTAAGTGCACTGACTGGTCTCCAGAAAAGAATCAACAGCTTTCAGACACAAGCATGCTCATGATCATCAACAAATGTTTAGGATTAGGATAGCAATGGCGTAACTGCACGCAACATTCGGTTAGATGTAGGGACGATTAATACATTACACACATGCATAGCATATTACGTTGTACATAACGCTTAAGGCATGTTGCAGCACCACAGTTTCAGTCCATTGATCAGTGTTAAGTGTGCATGTCTAGAGTGGAGTATTATTTATCCATGACTATGAGTATACTGCTTATGAACCAGTTGTTAAAATCTCTGCTTCACTCCAAAATCCCAAATTTATTTACAGCTAAGTGATCCAAAATTATGAACTTAAGATTGTTTGTAACTGCTTGGATATGGTGGTTGCTGGTCTGATACCGTTGTAAATACATCAGTAAACTTGTTTTGTTTCTGTGTAATTCTGCTGTTGGGTTGCAAATATGGTCAATATAGGTGATTTTTACTGATATCTTAGAGCTTAGATGACATCAGGCTAGAAACAACCGTCTTCGGATAATCTGGATCTTCGCCTAAACTGGATAAAATTGTCACTCAAATCGAATCTGGATTAACCATGGTTTACTGTATTGTATACAACATAGTTGGTTTATTTTGTGTGGACTACTGGCTTAGAAGTTTAAGCAAAATTGAACGTACCTGAACACAGTGGTTTCATCACAGGTATTAACCATGATAATTGGTCCTATGTTGATGTTATTTTTAGGCAGGGTTGTGGAGTCAGTGGTAAAATGTTCGACTCCAACTCCGACTTTTCCAAAATCTTTGACTCCGACTCGTAGTGTTGTTAGGAGATGACTCCACCCAAAAACCTCCAACTCATTGCGACTCCAACATCGACTCTGCAACCCTGGTTTTAAGTGAACAAATACAAGTCTAGTAATTAGTCTTTGCAAAAGTGATACAGTTGAATCTTTCAGAAAAGCTTTCAATAGGAAAAGGATTTCATGTAACTGCATTCATCCTCAGTCCTGAAATCTTGTTCAAATAAAACTTAAAAAATCAAAGTGCATTTTGCAAAAAGTCAGTCATGAAGCAAAATAACAACTCAAGGGAGGTTAGTGAAACTCACAGAAAACAAGCATACAGAAATTAATATCCGCTTTACATAGGCACGACAAATTAATTGTGAGATAAGCATAACTGTGTCAAATCAGGTTCACACACAGGCCAGAATGCTCTGATCACTTCTAAAAACAAGTACTGTGGTGCAAACATGGTTGTTCACAGGGGTCATCAGTCATGTACAAGTTTTTATGCAAGATTGCTCAAAAAAGTGGTGATAGACTATTGATTTATTATTTTTATAACTCCATTTACTTTTTGTGCAAAGATTTGTCATATTTGAATTAGAAGTACCAAACTAAGCTCAGATGGTAATGAGAAAAATTTTCAAGATATTGTTCTGATGTTATTCAACTAGACACAGTTGAAACCACTGGTGTGTATGGCAAGTCCACCACCCCTGTTTGAGTGGCCTTGCAAAGAAAGTTGTTGATATGTGTGGTGACCTCAGAGAGTGACAGTGGACCCACCAGCACCTATCCCTGGCTGTGGTCAAAGGGAACACTGCCAGCATATTGGCCTGTGTGCATGTTTGATCTAATTTTAGCTATTCCCAATGTACTAACCAGTATATCTGCCTGCCACTTGCCTTTGTTCAATGCACAGCTATTGCTTTCTGAATGTTTTTGCTTTCTATAAGTTTTGTTGACCCCTTGTGCAATTTTAGTTCAAATGATCATTTGTTAGCTACCTTGAGGAATTTTATCTTCAGTTATGTTTTCAAAGATAACATTCTCTGTTTTTGTTTCAGAAATAAATTTAAGCTTCAATGCATGCTTTTCAAGCAATGTTATCTGTGCTTCTTGGTATTTGTGTTTCATGTGCCAATAACTTCCCTTAGATAACTCAAACTTGCACATGCAAGCCTAATTTTTAGAAATTTAAAATGCAGTCAACTAGCTGATTAACAGAATTTAAACTTGAATCTGATGACCCCAATGAAGACAACTAGCTGATTAACAGAATTTAAACTTGAATCTGATGACCCCAATGAAGAAAAGGGATGTTGTGAGAAACGTGTATATATATATATATATATATAAAACTAGTATGATACAGTGAGCAATTCGCAAATTTATTAAAATTGAAATAAAAACTCCATATTATATAACTTTTTCTAAGACACTGGTGTTTCATACAGTGGATTGAAGTTATTATTACATATAATTTTTTGCAGCCATAATGTGTTTCAATTTAGTCTGCTATGGCAATCCTTTTTGCATGACCCAATCAGATGTCAATAATGTAAATCTGCCTTTGGGGCTGGAGTTGTTACCACTACCAATTAGCATTGCATATGAAGATGTCATTCGTTTTCATGATCAGTTCTGTCAGTTCATCTCTATGGCAGCTTGTCTCAGGAAGCATCTAATGAATTTATAGCTTATGATTTATAATGCTGCAGTTACATTTACGACCCTTTCTGAAGCATTTCTAACACTTTCAGTGCCAGGTTAATTCAACTGGTTCGTATGAAAACAACCTGTTTACACCTGGCTTTGCGTGGGCATAACTCCAGCACTGAAAGCACTAGAGAGCCGTACAAATGCTCAAAAGACTCGGCAAGTCTGTAGTTTGCAATGGGGAAAATATTTTTTGGTTTTGGGTTTAAGATTTTTTGTGAGTGACATCATAATTGGAGTACTTTTAGGCCACGTTGGCCCACTTCATCTGGCCCTAGGCCCAAACTGCTAGATGGTGCTATTTTGCTGCAAAGTTTTTATTGGAAACACTAAAACCCAAGTTTGTTGATACTTTCAAGAAAACTCTATCTTGAAAAACAAATTCTATGACCTGCGTGAAACACTTTTGAAGATAGAAGGGATGAAGTGACAGCACACTTGTCATTTAGTTCTGAAATTAAAATTTTTAAAGTTTGGAATTCTCTACCAAATAATTTTAAGTAAATGAAAGTACTTTCCTTACTTTGTTTGGATCATCTTATGCTTGTGAGCAGCTGTTTTCAGCTATGAATTATATCATATCTGACACCAGAAACAGATGACCTGTGTTCTGCATGTACTGCTCTCAAACTTAACAAAATATGAGCCAAGGTTATACAAATTGTCAGCAAGCATGCACCAGAAAAATTCACAATAATTGTTCAAAATCCTGCCAAACGCAAACTCTTACCTTTCAATAAAAATCGTTTGTATCATCGGAAGCTCTGTTGGTGTGTAAGTGCGTATTTCTTTTAGAACAAAATGTCTTAATGCATGGTTGATTTTTCTAACCCAAAACCTCAGTTGGCCCATTCAGGTTAAATTGTTGTTTTGGTACTTGGGAATACATAAGTGAGTTTTTAGGCACTCGGTCTATAAAAGGTTCGCCATCACTGGCTTGGAATTTTTGCTAATTGTTGAGGCAAGTTGAAATTCATGTCATTTCAAAACCTACTTTGCTGCTGTACATCAAGTGTAACACAGCATCCTTTAACAACGTGCAGCCAGTGTTTGTGCAAAACCACCTGCTCTTTTTTAAAGAGGTGTGAACTTCATTTTCACATTCACTTCTCAGTTAGACTACAGTTTAAGTTGTTCCATTTGGTAATTTAAAAAAATGTTGTTTTTCATAGTAAGTGGTAGTTTGCAATTATGTGTCTTACCAGTTGATAGTATATTTAGTTGGTTGATCAAGTACAGGACTTCCTTGGAGGGGGGATATAACGCTTAAGTAATTTTCTTGGAGGCGTCTGTATGCTTAACTAACAATAGTATACATAGCATCACTGACTCATCAGCAGGAAATGCTAGTTCTGATTGATTTTGTGTCAACATGTAGAGTGTTTTTTGCTTTTCACAGATATGATGCTGGTTACTATGGAAACCCACAAGCATATGATGCATATCCTCCCCAGCAACAGCCTACCATGATGATGCCTGATTATTCTCAACAACCATATGCTGGCAGCATGTTCCAACCTCAAGATCAAGGGAACATGCAAACAGCGCCTCCGGATCCTTACTCTGGCAGTTTTGATGATGAGCCTCCTTTGCTTGAGGAGTTAGGGATCAACTTTGATCACATTTACCGAAAAACTCGAGCTGTTCTTAACCCATTCACTGTAACTGAAGCTGGAATTGTAAATGAAACAGATCTTGCTGGACCGCTTTGCTTCTGTCTGGCTTTGGGCGCAACATTACTACTGGTAAACATGTTTTTGTGCAATGCTTTATGTGGTTTCATTGCTTTTCAGAAAGAATTTCACTGCTTGCAATATAGTTTTGGAGCTCAGTGTAACATCATAGGAAAAGGCATGAAGTGGGGAAGGATTGTTGAAGTAGTTTTTATAATTTTTACCAGGGCGGGTGGCACAGTGTTAGATAACGTCTCTTGCCCAAGGCGTTTCTCATTCGGATCATAACGAAGACTTGAAAAACATTGTATGCAGCTTTTCCATGCTCTTGCTCGGTGTTAACGGATGGGGGTGCAAGGGGAGGTTTCACGCACGGTGTCACCAGTGACTTTTCAACATTGCAAAACTCAATACAATATTAGGATAGTATCTGCCTGGCCCCATCTATTAATGCCACTCGTGACACTCTACCGGGGTTACAAATGGGTATAATGAAGCTTCCTCAGTTGGTGCCTGTTTCCATTTCTATGCAGGGCATATTCATTTTGTGCTCCCATGCGCTGTGTGGATTATTGTTTTGTTTTCTTGCTCTGCTTTTCTTTAACAAGAAATGGTCGACATTAGCAGTTATCAAGTCTTGGGACCGTATTGCAGTTGTCGTTTTGCGTTTGCGTCAGGTGATACTGCGTAATTTACATTGGCACGGCAATATCCCTAGCATGCTGAAATTGTAAACACTGAGGATCGATGTGGTCAAAGTCATGTTTATTCCTATATTCGATCTTTTGTTCTGTTGGGAAAACTTGCAGGCAAGAAGCGATCACGAGATCGTAGCTTTGCGTTGCAGTGTTAACCAACTGACTCAAACAAGGTTTATAAACATACTAAGAGTTAGCTTTTCGCAGTGCTAAGCGAGCAAGCACCTGCCACACATCACAACGCTTAAACTATACCTAAGTTTGAAGAACGCTTCGGACAAGATGATTTGTGGTTTTGTACGTGGCAGGGCGGCAAAATCTCATTCGGATACATATACGGCATCGGCGGCTTGGGTGTGATAGCAATCTACCTCCTGCTCAACGTCATGACGGTCTCGGGCGTATCTATCGGATGTGTCGCCTCCGTGATCGGATACTGCATCTTGCCGATGGTGTTTTTATCTGGTTTCTCGGTCGTGATGTCATTAAAGTAAGTGTGGGGCGTTTAAATTGTATGCGGTGGTGTTTTTATCGTTTGCCAGAATTTGCTTTAAAATGCCGTATCGCTCTCTTTCCTGTTACTTACTGGGTATATTGTACTTGGGTCACGTGGTGCGCGGTCACGCAACAGTGACACTAGATTTTTTGAGTAGAACTTGATTGGATGACACGTTGGATTGAGCTGGTAACTTTGATGCGATACGCCGTTTNGTTTCTTAAAGTTTGATATGAGACACCTTTGTGCCACATAGCAATGGTTGTCAGATTTGTTCGNAGTGAAGCAATTTGACAAGTTTTCGGGAGAAAACAGGTTCTTGAGCGTGATTGTTGTTCTCCTCATCCTCAAGTTTGTGGTNATGTTGTCCGTCGCGGCCGAATGATTCCGCAGCGAACTCCGCCCCCGAGGCCAATAGAAACTGACCTGTGGTTGNGTTTCAGGGGAATCACCGGGATTCTGTTGTCGTTCGTCACAGTCTCCTGGTGCAGCATGTCGGCGTCGAAGCTGTTCGTCTGCGGCTTCGCCATGGACTCGCAGCAGCCGCTGATAGCNTACCCGTGCGCGCTGCTGTACGCCGTTTTCGCCTTGCTGACTGTGTTTTGAATCANTTTTTTTTTCTTCCGCCGACCGTTCTTTGAACCGTTCCCCGGTTAATCCCCTGTTGTAGCGCGGCAGCGCACGAACCCTTGCCGGTAGTTGCTGCTGCGAATAGGGTCGCTTGTTGGTCGGAGATTGCTCCGTGGTCTGAGGAGACCTTGGGGCTTGTGATGAGACTTAGTGGTCAAATGCTGGCCAAGGCAGAAACAAGCCTATTGCATCCGGGGTCGAAATATCAGTTAACAGTTTGTTGTGATCGATGGAATTAACGTTTGAGTGAAAACATCACGTGATTGAGGTTGCGGAGCGTTTTCTGGCGAAGTTGTGTCCGTTTCGGACAAAAGACGTTTTTTGTTGCCTCGGTGCACCTTACTTTGTTAAAGTGAGTCGAACATTGCCGTTCGATAGAAGGGCTCACTGGCGGCAGGACGTTTAAAACCTGCTTCCCGACCTCAGCTTCCAGAGAAGAAGTGTTTGATCTCATATGCCAGGGGGGGGACATTCAGGGGGGGCATGGCACCCACATTTTTAGAATATCTAGTAATTTTGTGCTTTGATCGGCGGTATCCCAAGCAAATACTGTTGCTAGACTAAAATAAAAAACGTGACCCCCCCAAAACGTTTTGCGCTAGCTACTACGCCACTGTTTGATCTCATGGCGGATGACGTAAGCCGCAAGAGACTGAAAGTGGTTGCTATGGCTGTTGCGAAGTGAACTCCGTTCGCAGATGGCTTCTTCGCATAATGTGTATTTCATGAAGCCTTATGTTGTCACAAAGCTGTTTATTGTGGTTTGCGTTTGTACTGAGGATAAACTCGCCGTTAACTTCAAATGCGCTTCTCGAAGCGTCTCTAATCCGCGCTCGGTTGCAACGTAAACGTGGAATCTGCTAATAACGTATGTGTACTTACCACAGATATGTGGCTTGCAAATGTTGCGTTCTAACCAGGGATGTAATGCTAACAAAAAAAGGTGTGGAAAGGCACCCAACAAAATAGCCATTTTGGAACAGCTTTAAACTCATTTTAAAGCAAAACATGAAAAAATGTGGGAATGCCGTTCCCACGCGTTCCCGCCACACTACACCCCTGGTTGTAAGGTTAATGTGAAACCCTTGCTGTTTGCCTTCTCCTCCTCTGCTTGACCCCACGCACCGGAGTTTACTTTGGGACCATCGCGGTTGTGCTTTCCTGCACTCAGACGTGTTCCAGATTATTCTTGCATTCCCTCAGTTGGCTTCATTGGCGGGTGTAGGAGGTTATTTGATTGGCTGTTTGTTCCACGCATCAATGCCTGGTGTCCTTGCTCGTAGCTGGTTGCGCCATATTATAGGAAACTCGTTGCAATAAAGACGCTTGAAACGTATAACTGCTCGTTTGAACTTGTCAGCTGGTTCTCACCTTCAAAGCTGTACTGTGATTGCGGCCCTGGCATTCCAGCTCTTAGCTTCATTAGACAGTCATGGCTGGAGTAGACCGACGTTGCATCAGGTATGTGGGACTTCACTTGCTAACCCCACAAGGACGTGATAGACGTATAATGTATGAAAAGTAACGGCCCTGTCTTGTATATGTTGCTTAATTACCCCACTGGTAAAATTCACACGTACAGTGACTCGACATTTTCTTAACTTGAGCCAAACCAAAGTTATTTTTTATAAAATGGAACTCGATTCGAGTCGCTAATGCTGTGCATTATCAAATGGACCGATAGCCCTTTGTTTTAAAGAAGAAATTCACTTCAGTTGGCGATTCGTTTGCCAGACAGGCGATTAAGATTAAATTTTATACGTAACAGTATATTTTTGCCCCAGGAAAGCGTGCAAGGGGTGTCCTGCGGATACTTTTATTCATAGGTGTTGGAGCAAAATTTTTCGGACTGTAAAGGATATTTGCCCTAATTTCCCAAAACTTGCCCGAAAAATTTGAAGATGGTCTTCATGTGTTTTTCTGAAAACGTTGGGCGCCATTTTTTGAAATCAAACAACGTTGGACGTCATTTGTGCCCGGATTTTCAAGGGTTTTGTCCATATTTTCAGGGATCTTGCTCGGATTTTGATGGATTTTGCCCAGGTTTTCAACAAATCAAAACTTTTGGGGTGCGCTTGCGCCCCCACCTCCTGCACCACTGCTTTTATTACAACTTCAATCGTTGTATAAAACTCCTGGAAAAATATGGAGGGCTCCCCGCAACAGCGAAATGTGAAAGTATGTAAGTACGGTACCATCCATGGGTTGGATCAGAACCGTCGCCAGAAAGTTTTCAACAGGGGGGCTTTGCGTTTCTGCGGGGGTGCTTGACATTCTAAAAATTGAGCTCAACTGATTTACAGTGTGTCATGTTTCAATTTGGGGGTGTTTGGAGCTTTGTTTGGGGGGTGAGCCCCCAAAAGCCCACCCGGGTTGGATCAGCCATGGTACCGAAAAAAGATATTTTTGTCATCTTCAAAACTGCGCCAAAAGCTCGTACAACACTAACAGCAATTGGTCCCAAGTTGGTTCCTCGCGGCACACTGCGACGATGCAAGAAACCGCTCGGCTGTTCATCACGCTCTGGTTCGTTTGACAGGGTCTTGCCTGTACTTTATTGACAGATTTTTGTGAAACTTAGTTGTCGTGGAGCAGCAAAACGAACGTCGTCTTCCCGCGCGTTTTTCCATCACTCTTGTATCTCGGTTTCTTGGTGGCTCAACCTGAAAAAGTGCTGTTTACGACATGACCAGTTATCTACACACAAAAGCAGTGGCAGCGAAACATGGTCTCGACCTGACACCAAACAATGCAGAGCTTGTCAAAATCACGCGCGAAAGGAGCGTTTGCCAATTTGAGGAAAATTGTGTAGTTGGAGGGCCAAAAGGAAAAAAATACGGCGGAGAAAATAACACACATCAATTTGAATATGAGTAAAGATCTTTGGAAACCGATGTGCCGACGTATTTATAACGGGCAATTCCGGTTCGCAAAACGTTGATGATTTTGTTTACTTTTCACTGCATGCTTCGAGAAAAATTGAACGATTCCAGACGCAAATTACTGTACTAACGAACACCTTAGCCGCAGTAAACGTTAAAAATAGGAACAATATCAGACGTTTTAAGGAAGACAGTTTCCGAGACCTATGATAAACATTCCGCATGCCATGGGTGAAGCTGATGAGCAGCAAGGCCGTTGGAGCGATATGTTCCCCGAGATACTGACTCTACTAAAGTTAGTAAATACAGTATAAAACGATACAATGACGAGACTGCCTTACCAGAAAATGTAACGTTTTTTACTCGCTCGGTGATCACCATCACTTTATTGCACGCTTGCGAGCAAGGCGACAAAGATCGTAAGGTTAGCAGATCGGTAAACCCACAGCAAAGATTTCGGATACAGCTTTACGGCAGTAAGATCCGCAATGTTGCCAGGCAAGACCTCGCAACTAAGCAACTGACTTCAACTGAACAGGACTCACTGCTTCGACGTTCTTTGCTGCTGTACGTGTTCGGCGTTCGGCTTTTCCTCTGCACCGTGCGCAGCTCTTTGTTGCTGGGCGACTTCAAACATTCGCAGACGTCTGCGCAAGACAACTACTGTGTAACAGGAGCAGTCGCTTGTATCGCCAGATCACAAGTTACAAGGTTTTTAACTTCTTTTTTTCTTTTCGATGGCCACATCGGCGGCATTTAATCACTTTTGCCGCAGTAATATCAAACGAGGGCTCCATGCTGCAAATGTTTTCGAGGTTCGGCCATAGGCGTAGCCAGGGAAGGGCCCAGGGGGCCATTACCCCTACCACATATTTAGCATATCTAGTCATTTTGTGCTTTTGAGAAGCGGCGTCCCAAACAAAAATACTGTTGCTCGCCTAAAGCCCCCCAAAAAGATTTTGGGCTGGCTACACACCGCTGAGTTCGGCCTGATATGCGGTAAAAGTTTTTTCTTACGAAAGTCAAAATCACATTGAATGTGATTGTTTTGGCATCACGGACGGGCTCAGGTTCACGCGTCGCAAACATTGAACCCATGGGCGTCGGAAGAATTTTTCCAGGCGGGGCCAATAGTGGAATTTTCCAGCGGTAGCAAAAAAGATTTTCCAGGGTGGGGCAAAAGTTGTAAAATTTGATTTTTTTACTCGAAACCAAGAAAACGACCTTTTTCGCTACAAATTTATTAAGAAAATGTCGAATTTCAAATTCCAGGGGGGCAAGGCCTCCCTTCCAAAGCACATGATTAGCAACGGTGCTACGTCAACGCAGGAGTCGTTTCCTTCTGGGTCATTTTCAAAGACTCACTGAACAACGAAGCAGCTAAACATTTACGAGATAACAAATTTAACTCAATTTCAAAATAAACTGAATCTTGCCTCAGACTTTCTTCGACTTGACTTAGTTTTCTTCGCCCTGCAAAAATATTTCGAATTTATGAAGACGACGTGTAAAAGTATACATTCATAAATATGCTCGTAAGTACAGTTGTAATAAACAGATTTTCGCCGATTGGAAACATCTTCCAAGTTCGTTTCAAATTTGTTTGTAATTCATGCACTTCTGTACAGGCCCATCTCCGCCGGCGGTATTCCGGGCAGTTCTCCCAATTTTGTTGTGTCCAGAAAAAATTTTATGCAGTTTGTTTTTAAACATATAATAGCAACAAAAATCTTGACCCTAAAAATGCATTTTTACCCCCAAATCTTGAAACATGGTTACGGACCTGCTTCTGTAGAACAACTGAAGTTTAATCAGGTATCGCAAAAAAATCAGGTATCACAAGTTATATCGACCTTTCTTCCTGCATAGAAAGTTTGAAACTGGTGTTTCTGTTACATTTCCGTTAAAAAACGGAATGGTAGGAGCGTTCTGTTCAATTTTATCTGCCAAAAAACGAATGATAGAATTGTGTTCAATTTTATCTCAACAATTCTTTCTGTGCAGTGAGCTTCAATGCCAACATGGATGTTCGCGAAATATTTGTGTGCGTTGTTCCATGAATCGAAATAACCACGCTGCAAACCGTTCATGCATGGAAGCCCCACTTTTGACACGCGGCGACGTATTCACGCGTGAACGACGTACTTTGCGCCCGGAGTGATTCTACTCTCGGCGATTTGAAAGTCACATGTAAGCAGTTATCCTGCCTTGAGCTGGTGACTGGAAACTAAAGCTTCACTCACTCATGGGTGGGGCGTACCGAGGGGAGGCAAGAGGACACAATGTCGCGGGCGCCGGAAAGTCCCAACAATGTCGCAAGTACTTTCTTCAATAAAGTACATTTGCTCCCGAAAGACCTCAGGTTCGCACATGGGGCGCCAAACGTGACGCCCTGGGCGTCATCTAACCCCGGCGCGTTGTAGCAGTCACGCTAGCGCGACCGCTACATGTGAGCAAAGACGGCCAAAGCAAGAAGGGAAAGACCAAGCAAGCGACACTTATAAGTGACCAGGGGCGGCTCGNGCTAGNCGNGCTGCAGCCCTCGCTGAAAAATGTAANGCAAAAGATTCCGCCAAACGNCCAAACTCGCCTTAACTTAGGATTTAGTTACGAAAAGTTCACAACACAATCATTTTCGGTACTTCCGACACCATTTTTTGNTCAACGTTTCCTAGGAATCCAACAAAACCAATGTTTCGCTCTTTTCCAACGACGCCGCTTATGCGATGACGTTTTCAGCACACTTGCCGATGAAT
>JGI24158J21664_10010755_pt1 | contig 12190 bp, 8 predicted proteins | sample Ectturendosymbi3_FD_21664 | JGI IMG/M metagenome (IMG submission 21664) | reverse complement strand
TTGTGAAGTGAATAGCATAATGTAAGTGAATACTATATGCTTTGCTGAAAAGAATAGTTAGCTTCAGTCAAAGCATCAATCAGTCTCAAAACATTAGCCCTGATGATCAGCATCTGTTTGCTAAGGCTGTTAAAGGCACAACTGCTAAGTTTGCACCTGCCACATAAGTTCGCACAAACAGCTCAGATTTAAGTTGCGAACATAAACGGGAGATTGCTGTGCTTTCAAACTGTTACCATTTTAGTAGACAGCAGCCAGGTTTGATAAGTCAACCTCTGATAAAATCGGTAAGCTGCACGATGACTTGGTCTTCTATGAAGAACACCATGGATGCCAGTTATGCTTTATCTCATTCTCTCCCACTACTCATATCGCACGTTCATTCAGACTTGNAGTGCAACTTCACCATTTAATCCACATTGGGAAATGGACAAAACTTTTTCGCCAAGTTACTCTTCAAGTCAAATAACCTATGCGGAAGCGGTAGAATTTTCGCGCTTCCGCTTTCACAGAAAAAGGACCGCTTCCACATCCCTGCTTTGCGCACATGCTGCTCGGGCTTTTCCGATCGCAACAAAATGGTTCTTTGACCAGCATCTGAAGGTCGTGCTGAGTTCAGCCTTCACACAAAGAACGTGCGATCGGTGTGGTTCATTGTAAAAATGAGGGGATGTTGTTGCAACCTCTCAGGTGGTGTTGTGTTGAATGTGTGATTCACCACATACGGGATGTGCGCGAAGAACAACAACATATATACGTGGCGCGAACAAGCAATAATAGAGTGATTGCGGCGCATGAACTCTATTGTTGCTTACTGCCGTTGTGTGAAGCTTTGCGCACATGCCGCTCGGGCTTTTCCAGTCACAACACCTGACATGGAATGACCCTTAATTGATGTTGCGAAGTGGTTCATACTCAGTAAGTAGTAGTGCCTGATAAAAAAACTCCTTGGTGGTGAGCGAAAGCCATTGCCGAAATTTTTGACAGACAGGTGCAGTTGTAAGATTCAGTATAAAATTTGGCTAAAAAAAGGTAAGGCGTAGAAAACATATTTTTAATAATGAAACAGAGAACACGATTTAAAGATTTTGGAAACATCAGTATCGGCTATCGGTCCATAATTGACCGATATATCAGCATTGATATCGACCCCAAAAAAGCCATGTTGGTCGATCTCTAGTAAGAGTGCTGCTTATAAAAAACTACCAGATTAAATTACTCTAAAAAGTTTAGTATATTCTCTAAGTTTTGTGTAGCCTACTTCATATGTTTCATTTTCTATTCAACTTGAGGCACACCAAGACAAATGAAAATATTAATGTGTGAAAACCAACAGAAGCAAGAGGCCAAGCCATGAAAAAAGAGAGCTCCAGAGCCACACTCATAAAAACCAAGAGCACCGGAGTCACGTTCATGAACAGAAGAGCACTTGGAGTCGGAGCTGTGTCATTTGTATGACAGCTGCTAAGCCCTGATTTTAACATATGTTTGAGTTGGAGCAGGAGTTTTTAAGCCACAATCAGGAGAGGAGTTGCAGTCTAAAAAAGTGACTCTGCTCATCTCTGACCAACAGAATGAACAATTGTTTCTAAGTTGAGTTTCTTATTATTTTCACTCCCGTGCTGTTTGTTGCTGCCATGTTGGGGTTTGCAAACAGAGTCCTAATCCAGCATAAAAACCAACATATTAGTAATATATCTACCAGGCAGTGCAGACACTCATCAGTAGTGAGAGGTTGTTACTGTAGTTACATGGCAGTACTGAAAATAATTACAGAATGCGAATTAGTCCTAGATAAAATTATGCTTTAAGATCTTTAGCAGGCTCACTTTATCAACCAAATTTTTTTTGGCATACCTGCTTGACTGGGTTGTAATGTTTTATAGTTTTGGATATTGTTTGATTGATACTTACATTAAATGAGAAACATTAAATAAGAAGATTAATTTATGAGAGTTGTTTGTTTGTATTGAAGTCTTTTGTTATACTGGCAGTGGCTACAGATCTTCATATTAAAAACCTTATTGGACTGCCACCTGTAACGTGACAGTAACGCACGACAAGAGTGCAATAGGCTTTGCAGAAACCAGGGTTGCAGAGTGGTAAGGAGTCAGAGGTTTTTGGGTGGAGTCTGAGTCAGATTCCTAACAACACTAGGACTTGGATTTTTTTGTTTGACTCTGACTTCATGTGGTTCAAAATTAAGGGCATCTTACATATTTTTCTTCCCTTAACCGAAAGGTCTAAATAACACTTAGCTTTCCTTGCAGGGTTGCAGAGTCACAAGGAGTCAGAGGTTTTTGAGTGGAATTGGATTCCTAACAACACTATGAGTCGGAGTCAGATTTTTTTGTCCCACTCCGAAGTCCAATTGGATCATTTTTCACATCACACTCCTAAGTTAGGAATTCCTGTGGAAATGGTACAATTTTTTTTGAAACTTTTGTTGAAACAGCTTTCTTGCTGTGCACCACACTTTCCATTGATTTTAACAGCCAAACTCTATTCCCTTTATGTCAAAGAGTCCGAGTCAGAAATTTTGGAAAGGTTACAGTCAGAGTTGAAATTTTGGAAAGGTCGGAGTCAGATATTTTACCTCCGACTCTGCAACCCTGGTAGAAATGTACTGAATGTAAAAGGTAAACCCTAAACCTAACAGTAAGCCTAATCCTCACCCCTAAACCTACACACTGAAAATTTTTTTTTAAGTAAAGAAAAAAATAGCCACATCCTTAAAGATTTCTGCTTATAAGCAAGCACTTTTTCAAATTAATTCAAGTAATTATACTACTTCAAAGCTCATGAAAGTAGTAAAGAATGCCATTAGATACATTATTGCTATCACCACCCACACTAGGTGAAAGATCATATCACTTTCAGTGGTAGCAATTTGAAGTATTGTACACCAGAAATAACTCTGATATTACTGATGACTTTATTTGTAGAAATGGTGTCATGATTCTTAGAGTGCTTGAAAAACAACATGCCATGTTGTGTGTATCAAGATGCCATGCGTCAGCTTCTTCATGGTGAAAACCACTCATGCATGTTACACCAAAAACGTTTTGCATCACGCATGGTATGTCATCGATTGTTGCCACAGATTGTCTGAATTTTAGGCCAATCAGCACATTATGCATGTTACACCAAAATCGTTCTGCATCAGGCATGATATGTCATCGATTTTTGCCACAGATTGTCTGAATTGTAGGCCAATCAGCACATTTATCCTAAACCATTCAGTGTTTATAATTCATAGAAATAACCGTGAAAATGAGGTATGTTACACCTTTCAAATTTTTTGGATTTTTTTTTGGGGGAAAATCAGAGAAATTGGGTCCCTACAGGTTCATATTGGGTACCTAACATTTTCCTTAAAACTCTGGGGTAGAACACCTCGATTATTTGTTAATTACAAGTTTGTTGTTTCACATTTTAAGCCAGTGTCATCTGTATTATAGAATGTTGTGGTGCAGTCTTTCAATTTAAAACACAGATATATTTAAGGGGGTCATATGTGCTATTGAGGACAGTTCAGATCATGGAACTCAGACCCTTGTTTTGCATGGTTCACAAAGTTTAAGATGAATGCTTTGGTCAAGAAGTTTTATATAGAATTCCAGGTAAAGAACTGGTTGCATTTGGAGTGTAATGACAACTGGCTGACCTTACAGTTTTGTTTTATGACCACGATAAGATTTGTGAAAAAAAAAATTTAATTATTGCACGATTAGCTGCTCTTGGCAAGATCGTCAATCATTAATGGTAGAGCTGATAATTTATGAATGGTAAAATTCAACATGGTGTATTTGCTGTGCTTTGATCTCATTGTTGAACATATGAGAACCAATAAAGATACAAAGGCAAAAAAGCATTCAAACTGATATAAATCACTCAGTCCATATTCAAAGGTCTGACAAAAAACTACATGTTGGTTTGCATGTACAAAAACAAAAATACAGTAGCTTGATTCTAATGCAGTTATTGTAAAACTTAAAACACTTCAAGTGCAAGTATAGACCAGGGGTCACCAGCCTTGTGAAACTGAGAGCTACTTCTTGGGTGTTGACTAACTATGCGAAGGGCTACCAGTTTTATACAAACTTCTGAAATAAAAAAATTTCTCAATTTGTCATTAATTCTGCTGTCATTAATAAAATTAATGATATTCATCTATGCAAAAAACAATAATTATGTTAATGCTACTTTTAGATCAAGCCCACAGACAACCCATGTCCTTTGTGAGTGACCTGGTGCCTGCGGGTTCCATGTTGCTGACCCCTGGTGCAGACAGCCTCAGCTTACCATGTCAATTCAGTTTTTATTGTATTTCTGATAATCAAGCAGCCACAATCAACATATAGAAAAACTACTTTGGTCCGAAAAAAAGTTTGTTTCAAAGAATTCACATGTGACATGGCTTTGTAGTTTATCATAGCACAAAATAAAAATGCTTGCAATATCAAATACTAGCTTGACAGCTGGAACGTGCCTTGAAGTGTGCATTGTGCCTTACTTGGATCTTTGCCATGTTTAGTCTTGCAAGTGTTAGACTGATAGTAAATCGGTTTGTCTGTGACACGTGCAACATGGGACGTCGAGCAACTTCGACCACCAAGGGTGGGAAGTTCATGAACCCGACAGACCAAGCCAGGAAAGAAGCCAGACGTCGCGAACTGAAGAAGAACAAGAAGCAGAGGCTCGCTGTGCGCCAAGCAGTGATCAAAACAAAAGACCCACAGTTAATGATCACCGAGCTGGAGGCCCTCGATGATATGGAGCTGGACCCTACCAGCGATATGCAGTACAATGAAAAGGTTTGTTTCTTCCAATGTACTTGTTTCTTGGCTTGCAGACGCGAATGTTCTTGATGTGATTTATTATTTGACCACGGCAAGATTAGAGTTGTTATAAGAATTGTTATATAACCAAAATAAGATTTCCCATTACAGGTTTGCGATTGATTCCTTGCTTGTTTCACCTGTAGAGTGAAGTTACTTGTTCTTGATGTGATTTCTTTCTTATGGAAGTTTGATGTATAGAAATAACTTTAACGTGACTTTTACATAATACTGTACAGCCACTTTTAACTTTTACGTAGCAACGTTTAACTTAGTGCGTAATAACTTTTTACTTTCGCGTAATAACTTCTAATTTTTACGTAACAACTGTTAGTTTTTACGCAATAACTTTTTTCCTACAGGTCGTACGGGACAAGCGAAGAAAACTCTTGGAGACCCTGATAAGGGTCGTCGATTTCTACTTCAAAGAAGAGCCGAGCCGCGGCCGGGAGTTCAAGCTGATGATCGAGGCTTACAAGCAAAACCGCAAGAAGAAGGAAATGTACTACGAGTCGGTTAAGAACGCACAGAAGGTCGAGATCGCCGCCATTCCTCTCCCGGAAACGCCCTTCGCCACCCCGCAGCTCGGGGACATCCCCTTGCCGGGAAAACAGCCTCAAAGCATCCTGAAGAAAATTCCCCCCGGTCCCCCCAGCGGAGCACCACCGGGTTTGCGCGTGGAAGGTAGTCCCCCGGGACCCCCACCTGGTTACCCCCCGTCAAAAAAAGTGTAAGTCGATCGCTAAGACTGTTATCCTTAAATAACAACAGCAAAGACACAGAGGAGATTTTAGTTTACCCGTTGGAAATGTGCTTCAGACCTCCGTAAACGTTGCAGCAAGATTTTTTCTGAAAGCAAAGTAAGAAATACAGACTTCGTGGTGACTACAGAAGTGTAGTTCGGAATCTTTGGACGCCGGCGCGTTTCATGTTTGATTTGTGTGCACGGGCAAGTTCAGTATTTACGAATGCGCATTGAAACTGGTTTAGGTAAAAACTGTATTGGGTTGGTTTTAACGAAAAACTAACCTTCTCAACCAGGTTGGTTTTGAATGCTGAACCTCACCAAACGCAAACGACAGAAGAAAATCGTTTACAAAAGCATTTAAAAGACTGCGAAAGCCACTGTGGCTGTCATTTTGAGGCATAACTCACCGTCCCGTAGAGCTAGAGAGTCAATCAAGACATAAGATGCGCAGTTTCGTGTACTTACAAACAGAACGTGTGGATTGCAGGGTTGCGGTGTCGGTGGTTAAATGTCCAACTCCGACTCCTTAAAGTAACGTAAATGAAATTGGGTTTTCAACAGTGGCAAAGAGAGAAGCTAAATTATTTTAGAAATTTTAGCATTTTCTTACTGTCACTAGATACATGACTTAAGGCTTTGAATTAATCTATTTCTTTGAAGAATATTTAATAATCATAAAAATTCATTCTGTTTACTATGAGTAGCTACTATAACATGAATGAATTAAACAATAACCACATTAACATATGAACTACATTCAAGAAACCTTTGTCAGCGGCATATAGCGAGAGCGAGAAACTAACTTTAGGACTACTCTATATTTGATAACTTTTACATTTTCTCAATATAAAACAACAAATTCTTAAGATTTATTTTAGCTTGTGATCTTAATAGTACCTACTGTTACCACTCGCATTGTATTACTGACGAAACCAACGAATTAATTCGCATAACGTTCCTATGGACAGTATCTTTGCAGCTATTGTTGGTTTTCCTATTGCGCAAAATCGTGGTGCGCAGCAAACATTGTCTGTTTCAATAAAAGTTTCAAAAAAATTTTACCATTTGAACAGGAATGAGTTAGGACTCCTACGTCCTATAACTTAGGAGTGCGACGTATAAAATGATTCAATCGCCCTTCCGGAGTAATATAAAAAAATCCGACTCCGCAGCCATGATAAAGTCGACCTGGTGACGTCACACTGCGCCAGAAAATCTCAACTGCCGATTTACCCAATTTTCTTTGAAAGCACGAAAAAAATCCGCAATCTTATTGGCTTTCTAGCGCGATTGGTCGGTGAGGTACGAATGAGATTGCCTGAAAGTCATTGCATCGGCTTTTCGAAGCGGTCCCTTGAAAAGAGTACTTGATGTTAAACTTCGGCCATCTCGAGTGAACGTGGCGACGCAGAGCTGCCGACAGTATTGGCGCGTGCATTGCTTTTAAACACATACTGCGGGAAATGTCATCCACCATTTGTGCGCGGTTTCGGAACGGCTGTAACCAGCCCTTTGAAGGTACTGGTCTTTGGAACAATACGGTTGAGCTTGGCTTTCCACTATTATCGTGGTTCATAACGGGGTCTCCCGGTGAAAAAAACTTCGGTCCCCAGAGTGTTTTCTTTTCACCCTCAGATGCACACTCAACGACCACCGTTACGAACCGGTTGCAAGTTCTACATTTTCTGGTCATGGTTCGATCTGGCCAAGTTTTGATCATTCGACCTATCCACCAGGCAACGAAACTCCAGTTTGACGTTTCGGTTAAAGTTTACTGATAAATTAATCTCCCTATGTCCTTCCAGTATCGACTCAAAGCAATCTATATCAGATGGTAAAAACGTTTGCACCTCTGTGCTCTGACTACTAGAAATCTCACCCTATATGCCGTCTGGAGCAGACTTCAAGAAGCCAGTTACAAATATGAGAAAAGTTGCTCATAAACAATGTAACGCACCCCTTATATACCACAAGATCATTTGGAACACCTGCATAATGACGACTAAGATCGCGAATGTTGATAAGATAAATCTTGGATCGCTAATCGCTACAAAATTTCAGTCAGCAGCTCTTTGACTAAAAGTAAATTAGAATTTTTTGCTGTGGTCTTCATGATTAGTGGCGGGAAAGTTTCCAATGCTTATTATGAAGTAAATGTTTTGTACTTATAAAGGTCTTAGCCTTTCGTCGCATGTTGGCCATGCTTTTTGTTTCACTAATTACTTGTTTTTGTTGCAACTTGATAGTATGTTCTTGTCCCTCGCGCGTGGTGCCGTGTGCAACTAGTGGCACCTTTCAGTCCGTTCGTTTTTCACAACTTTTTATCTTTCTGCATTCTGGCCTTCATTACTAGTCACGCTACCGGAAATAAAACGATATTGCGGTGTATGCTGCCAGCCCCACATTGTGCCGGACAAGTCCTAAACGCATTGAACCTCGCAAACTGTTGAAACTCAGGTGAAAGCAATGTTGTTTTGCTTCCTCCCATCTGGCATTCCAGTTCTAAATAAGTTTGTGTGCAGTGGCCACAAGTTGCTTATCTGTTCGTATCACATTGTTTACGAGAAGCCAAGTCGTCTTTGAGGTGTCTCAGACCCTAAGACTGTCATCCAATTTAATTTTTTGTGTGCCTCAGGCCGGGTGTAGTTGCCCTCCTGTTCTGACTCGTGAGGTATTGCAAGGACTAGACCAGGGGTCACCAACTTTTTTGAAACTGAGAGTTACTTCTTTGTACAGAGTCATGCGAAGGGCTACCAGTTTGTTGCACACACTTCCGAAACAAAAATTTAATCAACTTGTCTTCTATTATGTTATCAATAAAAATTAAAGATATTCATCAATGTCGAGACACTAAACATGTTTATGCTATTGTCAGAACAAGCCCACGGGCGACACACGTGGTCCGTGTGGGCGACCTGGTGCCCGCGGGCACCATGTTGGTGACCCCTGTGCTAGACAATGCAGTAATGGGTACCTGACAAATTCTGGTGGTCACTGAAATACAGAACACCTGCGTTTTTACTTCCCTNCCCATCAACAAAAAGCCCAACCTCTATTCGTCGGTTNGCGTTTGGTGTAGNTCTGCCGCTCCAGTAAGCNGTCGCGCGTGCATGTCTNGGCTTTTCAGTGTGTAGCTGNATCGTTATACTCGCTTTTCTGTGTTTAGATTCGTCAGAGGAGTAAAACCTGGAGTGATACCAGGCATACCAGTCAGAGCACTTCCGCCAAGAACTGTCGGTCTGATCGGTAAGATCCACTCACTTGCCCCTCGAAGTGTCTGTCGTCATGTGCGTCGGAAGTTTTTCTAGGGGGGGAAATAGTGGATTTTTCCAAGGGGACCAACACTAGTGAAATTGCATTTCATCAACTCGAAACCAAGATAAAAACGTTTTCTACTGAAAAGATAGCAGGAAAATAACAAATTCAAATGCTTGGGGACTCGCTCCCCTTCCGACGTCCATGACTGTCGTGTTTTAGTGCCTCGCTTCATCATACCGCTTCTTTGTCGTCACAAAACACAGCACCTGTGTCGTCACAAAGCACTGCTCCTGTGTCGCTCAGATCGAGCTCCTCCGGCTGCTCTTGGGAAAGAAGAAGATATCGATGACGATGAAGACCCGTATGACCCGGAAGAGGGCCCGGAACTACTTGAAAAGGCCGAGGACGCCCATCAGAACCTCCCTGACGCTATGGACGATGACGACGACGACGAATTCCATCACAGAGATGACGACGACGACAAAGGTAAACTTCGTGTTTGTCAGGGTTTGCATTAACTGGCATCGATTAAGTAGGTTAGAATTATAACTTCAAGCATTTGGCGCCAGTTCCTGCCTGACCAGCGCACTCGGCAGGATTTGTTGTTGTATTTTTTTTCTGAAATACGCTTCTGTCAACTAAAGCTGTAGAAAATACGTGAAAACCAAGAACTTTAAATTGGTTTCGTTAAAAATCCTGTAATAGAAATCTGCTCTGAGCGAACTTAATTAGTTACGTCACTGTTGAGCGAATCTTCTTCTTTAATTTACCGGTTACATCCGAAGTGCTGTTCTCGAAACGTCGACAACAACTAGACTTGTCGTGAACCATGTTTTTTATATTAGTACGTTGCTGATGCTCTAAGGCACAGGTTTTTTTTAGCCTGTGGGCAATTACCACCAAAGGGTGTAATTTTACTAGAGATCGACCGATATGACTTTTTGGGGGCCGATACCGATATTTCCAAAATTTTAGATCTTGTTTTTTGATTCATTATAAAAAATATAATGTATTCTACGCCTTACCTTTTTTTGAAAAACTTCAAAAATCAGGGTTTATGAGCCAAAATTTTGTAAATTGCAGCAATTTCAATATTTTCCTATGATTTTTAATGAATCTGATTAATGGTGATACTTTCGTTTCGGTTGCGACGGTCGACGCGTGCTCCATGGTTCATCTTGTCTGCTAGTTTATGAAAGCGCACCTGCTAGCGTTGTTGCAAGATACAGTAACTTTCCTGACTTGCTTCGTTGTGCATTCTTGCGCAAGTTGTCTGCATGGGTGAGGAATGTAACAGCGTTTTGTTAATACCTACCGAAGCCGATAAAATCGGCCGTTTTGGCCGATACGGATATATCGGTGAAACCCAAATATCGGACCGATATGTCGGTCTATCTCTAAATTTTGCCTTCTTAGGGGTACCTTTGATTGCTGTTTTTTGAAAAGCGGTTAATTGCAATTGATGAGGCTTTTCTCAGTAGGTGGCGGTAATAAAAAGGGTATAAGAACCACTGCTCAAATAAGAGACGCCCTTGACCAGCGCTGTTCCTTATCCCAGTGGTCGAGAGTCCCATTCCCTTGAGCAAAGAACCGCTCCGTTAGCACACTGCTGCAGGCCTGCCAGCATCGTTGTCGAGGCACTTGCGCATGTGTCGTCGTGTGCGTGTACCGGACCGTGTCGGGTGCGTGCGCTGGACCGTGTCGTTTGCGTCTGCTCAAGGCCTTCTAAAGAGAACAGAAGGCCTTGTTCTCTCTTGAAGGCCTTGGTCTGCTGGACCCTGTCGTGTTGATCAACGCGATGTGCGCCACTGTGACGTGTTGCATCGCAAACAAAGCGCGTTGCTTGGGGAGTAACCTCCATCCGAAAGCGAAAGACGCGTTTGACTGTGTCTTAAATATCGAGTCCAGCAAGAGTGCGTAATGGCAGGGGTCCGGTTCGCTTTCAACATGTTCAAAGCTTGTTCCTTGGGTTATTTGTTCGCGGGTCTCTGTTTTTTTTGCGCTGAAATATTTCGGTCATTTTTGGTTGAGACATTTTGGTCACTGAAACATTTCGGTCATTTGTCTCACAGTTGTATTAAAACTCGCCATAAAAGTGTTCATTAGCCTATATTTTCAAACATTCTGACCGAAATTACTTGATTTTTTTCGGTCATTTCAAAAGCGTTTAGGTCTGTGACCGAAAAAAACCCAAGTGGATCTTATTGCTGATTTATTTTATTCCGACGGCTGCAGATCCAGACTCGGGTTCAGACGACGACGGTTACGTCGACAAGCAACGGTCCGTGCGCTTCGCCGGCGACGATGACGACGACAAACCGGAAGCTCTGCCCCCCCACATCACCCCCGTCCAGGCCATGATGCTTAAGCTTGCCGGCCAAGCGGTGCCGCCGGCCCCACAGGCCCAAGTCAACGAAGACGAAGAAAATGAGCCCAACAGAGAGGATATGGATGAAAAACGCGAGGACCTTGTTCGACCGCCCGGCCCCCCTCCAGGTATGCCCCCGGGACCACCCCCTGGAATGCCCCCGGGCATTATGCAACCGCCTGCCGGGATGCTTCCCCCTGGACCTCCTCCTGGTCGCCCTCCAACCTTGCCTCCAGGACCCCCGCCCGGTCTGCCACGCAGAGGGGTGCCGGATCCTGGCCGACGGGTTCCAGTCCCGAACCCGAACGTCTTGAGTGCCCCGCCCAGTTTGATTCTCCGCCCTGCCGCCAGCGACGAAAGCGAAGAGCCCCCGGCGGCCACGATCGTGGCCAAGCCCCAGCTGACCACGGTCCCGAAAGGGGAGACCACCCGCTTCATGCCCACATCGCTGCGCGTGCGCCGCGAGACCAGGCCCCGGCACGGGGCCGGCAGGCCCGGGACCGACGCGCCGTCGACGTCCGGCGGCGGCGTCGAGAAGCAAAAGGACAAGAAGCGCAAGGCGAACAAAGCGTCGGCCGCCGACGCCGCCTACGACTCTTTCATGCGCGAAATGCAAGGCCTGTTGTGATCCCGGGATGCTTGATCGGTTCGCAGCGAAACAAAACGAGAAGCGCTGTAGAATGTTACCGGCGAGCAAGTTGTTGATGTGCACCAACGAGCCCTGCGTGTGTGCGAAGCTGGCCACAGGGGTTTGTCCCCCCTGCGCCCGAGCAGCCACATTCGCTGCTGTGTTGATTCAGGGGTCGTTGAAACAGTCGATTATTTTCCACTACACCGTTAGGCGCAATTTTGTTGTAAAATGTGAGGGGGACAGCTTGGTGTGGAACCAAATATTATTACGGAACCTAAAAAGAAAAACATGGGGGACATTTGAAAAAGTGGGGGGACGCGTCCCCCACCTAATTGCGCGCATGC
>JGI24158J21664_10010753_pt1 | contig 12194 bp, 8 predicted proteins | sample Ectturendosymbi3_FD_21664 | JGI IMG/M metagenome (IMG submission 21664) | reverse complement strand
CCATTTACAATGTTCTTTTAAATTTGCATGCAAATTTATTCCGTGGTATTTGCATTAAGTCGACAAATTAACAAGCAAAAAGTATGCGAAAACAATTCATCTCCTTTGCGCAGGTAATACAATTTTGTAAAATATCAAGCTCAAGGGGGGGGTTTAACCCCAACCCCCCCCCTTGCACCATTTCAACAGACACGGGTTGGGATTCCAAACTTAGGAGTGCGATATAAAAAATGATTTAGTTGAACTTACGGAGTCAGAGAAAAGAAATCCGACTACTACGCTGACTCCTAGTGTTCTTGGGAATACGACTCCGTCCAAAACCTCCGACTCCGCAACTCTCTTTCGTGAGAGTTGAAGAGTAACTGAATCACTTGGAAGTTTTGGCAAAAGAATGCGTTTCATTTATGTGCTTTATTAATTGTACACTGACCCTACTGCAGGTAACCCACTGTACTTCTAATAAGTAGAGTCCATTGGTGGCAAGTACAGAAAAGCTTTTGATTTTAATTTTAATTACAGTGTTGGATGATCACATTTTGCCACAAAGTTTTTTGCATGTTGCATATACGTGTAGTTGAACAGACAAGGTTTTGAAACTCATGGCATAGTCATGATAAAAATGATAGCCTATTATACATGCCACATATACGTCTTCAGAGAAGGAAGCAGCTTTAGGCCTACCTCTGCTAGGTCTGAGGTTCCTTGCTGACAGCAACAGCTGGAATGTAAATGGAAAACTTCAAAACTGCGATGCAGATGCTCAACAACGCTGAGTCAGCTGGCATCTGACAATGTTCTTGCACAGCCTAGCGTACTTTTTTCAATGGGTTTATTAAGAAATAAATTTCAGGTGCCAAGTTTTCTATTTTCAAGTCTATGGCGACTTGGTAGAGAAAAATATATTGTAACAACAGTTACACAAAATTTGTAGGCAGAAAGTTTGTCGCACAAAAGTTTTTCGGGGAAATTCGGGCAAAATATCCTTTGCACCCCCAAAAAATTGCCTGCTCCTACACTTATCGCGATCGTTACCCTTTATTCTCTTTGATCGTATACAAACAAAACATTTCAACCCAACGAAACCGACTGCGTCTGCTGGGCCTATCTATAACGGCATAACGCTTTGATACAGTACGCAATGCAACACACACAGTGTTAAGCAGAAAAGAGTTTGTTTCGTTTGTGTCATGTTAAAGACAAAGATGAGTCGAGAAAATGGCAGCTTGTACGCAAATAAAAAAACGAAACGATTGCTTTTATCTCCTCCTCTTCCATTCTTGGCTTGCTAGCAACACCACGAAGAAAATTTAGAAAAGACTTATTCAAGAGGTCTATATCAAGAGATGTAGCAGGCGAGTGTTCTTGTTCATCAGCTTGTTGAAGTGGCGCTGGTATTTACAAACGCGCTCATTATACTTGAGGAACATGTTTCTTTCAGCACCTGACCGTGTGCGGGTTGTCGAACGAAGCCGTCAAGTACGATCTTGTCGGTCATTGTACACAGTAAACAAGAAAAACTGGATTGTTCACTGCTATACGGTGTTACCAACACTACTAACAACAACAGCAATCAGCACTGTTGCCAAAGCGCATGCAATTATTGCCAATGCCACTCTGCACAATTTTGTAAAATAACTATAGTCTGCTGTTGCACATTCCTGAGAATTGTCAAAAGCCACCGAGTGAATTGCTTCCCAGCCACCTTGTGATGCAATCCAGCTTAATAAGCCCTCTTCTCGAGCGAATTCCCCACAATAGTCTATTAAAAAGTTGACAAGATCAGCGTGGCCCTGTTGTACACAGTCGACCGCGAGTCCTGAAAAGGTAAAAAGAAGTTTAGGCTAGGACCTGTCTGCCAAAAAAATCTTTTATACAACGCCCGAAACCACTCAGTGAATGAAAATTTTGTCACTAAAAAAGATTTAACTGGGAATAATTGATTAAGTTTATAAGTAATATGTATTTGTTGCGACCCGGGTCTGTTATCAACGTGTCCGTATAACGGGTCTGTTATGAACATGTTCTGTTATGAACGTGATCTGTCATCAACGTGGTCTGTTCCTGTTGTATGTAAACGATTTACCACTTGTCTCAAATTTTAAAACCATTCTGTTTGCTGATGATACTGTTCTTTCACTATCAGCGAACTCAATGTATGAACTCACAATAAAAATAAATCAAGAACTTGAGTATGGACTGGACGATTGGCTGAAGTACAATAAATGATCTTTAAATTACAGTAAAACCCAGATTTACAAAACAAAAAAAAATCTATAGACACAAATTTCAATATTCAAATTAACAACCATCAGCTTACAGGAAATGGATGTGTCATGTACCTTGGAGTTATAATTGATGATAAATTAATCTGGAAACCTCATATAACCCTGGTTAAAAAGCACGTTTCGAAAGCATCAGGTATAATCTGCAAACTCAGGCACTATATCCCATTCAGATCTTTGAAAAAGGTGTATTATAGCTTAGTGTATTCACATCTTCGATATGCCATCATCAGCTGGGGATCATCATCTTTTGCTACACTCAACACCTTGAATATTCTTCACAATAAATTATTAAGAATCATGGCATTTAGCAAATTCAACACTCACGTATGTAAATTGTACAAAGATACCTAAATACTTAATATACATAGAATCTTTAAACTAAAAACCGGTAAATTAATGTAGAAAATTAATTTTAGATTAGCTCCCAAACAATTTATAGAACTTTTTACAAAAATCGAAGACATTCATTCTTATCATACACGATCAAGTATTGAATATGCTATTCCTCGGACTAGATTAAAAATAGCTCAAAAGTCATTTACATTCACAGGAATAGGAATATGGTCTTCCACAGAACCAATATGTTCAATACCAAATTATCACCTGTTTGTTACTAAATTGAAACAAACTTCAAGAAGAGCAATGATATCATCGTTGAAAATCAGTAAAGCAAACATATGAATTCCTCCAAAACACTACAACTACAAAAAAAATTTAATTATGAAAGGGCAGATGTTTCTTTTCAGATATGCTCTGGCAATGCATGATGTGCTACACTTAGTAATAAAATAACATTGTTAGCCCGGACCTTCGTTATTGAAATGTACTATTCAGCCTGGTCTTGTTTTGTTTTTTGTTTTGTTTCTTTTTTTCCACTCTGTTATTCATCAGGGCATCTGACTAGAAAACCGTGTGGTCGTTTCAGATGTCCTGGGAATAAAATAAACGCTGTTCTTATAAATGTGGCCCGCTATGAACGTGGCCCGCTATGAACGTGGCCCGTTATGAACGTGGCCCGTTATGAACGTGGCCCGTTATGAACGTGGCCCGTTATGAACGTGGCCCGTTATGAACGTGGTCTGTTTTGAACTTGGTCTGTTTTGAACTTGGTCTGTTTTGAACTTGGTCTGTTTTGAACTTGGTCTGTTTTGAACTTGGTCTGTTTTGAACTTGGTCTGTTTTGAACTTGGTCTGTTATGAAAGTTGTCTGTTATGATCGTGGTCTGTTTCAAGTGACCTGCTATCAACAGGTCTGTTTTGAGCGGATACCGTAATGACATCAGCGAAATGCACTTTCATGTCCATGAATGCCAATATGCAAGAAAACAAACACTTTCAGTGACCGTTTCTGAGTGGTGCCTTGAGTTTTTTCACGCCTCCCTGCCGTTCGGTTGTTCCGGTGTGGTTGTCACAGTATATTTGCTGCAACTGTTCTGGGTCTAAAGGTATGCCTGCGCCTAAGTGAAATAATTCAGATCTTCTGCCAACAGTTTATACATAAGTTTTTAGTAAATGGAACTTAACTATCGCTATAGCCACGGCGTAATGAAATGAACCAAGTGACTCATGACTATCTGTGCAAAACAAGTGAAGCCTAAAAACTCCATACAAGCGTATTTTACAAACACTCCTTTTAAACCAGAGGTATGTCACTGGTAGCTGGTGACCAAAATCGTGATTAAATGTTGAGGTGTTCGACGACTTTGGAAAAATTTTAGGTGCGTTAATTCCTAAATTTGTTTCGTTGATATTAACCTCGTAAACAGATTTGAAATCGTATCGCCGAAACAACCTGATCTTGGTGTTGCCTATAGAGTGCTATCAACCGATTTCTTCCACAAATGTTTTATGAATTATGGCGTGTCCACTGTCTCGTGGAACAATAATTTGGAAGTAAAATTTTTTCTGGGCAGGCTTGGGGATCACGACGCATTGTCCCGTAGTGATAAGCTTTGGATCCATTCAAGCTATGCAGGTCCGGACAGGAGCGGATCCGGGGGGGATCAACCCCCCTAAAACCTACCAAAGTAACTTTGTTGACCATGATTTTGTACAATTCTGAAAAAAGCATTCGCGATACGCCATTTTGCCGCCCATTGTTTTGTCATAGCAGTATTGTGAAGTATACTTCATCTCTCTTACAGTAGGCTAGTGAACCCGCGAATGAGATTTGACTACTAAATATTACTGAAATCGCCCCTAAACTTACTGGCTGGATCCGCCCCTGGGTCCGGAGTCTTTCAAACAGAAAATCACCCATGTCGCAGGAATTTGCCTAATGTTCTACTGAAAGCAAGAAAGAAACCAATAAATCATTGGTCAATAGTGTAGCCTCGTGACCTGCTTTTATTAATTAGACGCTGGTCACATTTTGACCAAACATCGGTCTCGGCCTCAAACGTTTGAAACAAGACTCAGGCGTATTCATACTAGACTACGTTACTAACCTGTGCTGGTCTGTTACAAGTGCTGGTCCTTTGAGACTTTGTGAAAAGCTATTTAAGGAGTACGTGCCCATCACAAACCTCCGCTTGCGTCTTAGCAAAATGCTTAAACACAGGTTCTGCAGTATTTTCAAATGAAACATATGCTTCAAAGTAAACAGAAGACGGTAAAGCCGTCGTCTTGGCGCAACAATCGGTAGCAGTATATTACTGTGAAATATCTGACATAATTGTAGCGCACATACTGAAAAGCAGAACTTCTAAGTACAAAGAAAATGTGTGACTTCTACTTTAACTTTCTTCCAGAAATACCCCTCTAAAGTAAAGAAAATTGAAACTTGAATTCGAGTTACCTCCAATAATGCCAAGGATGGCACAAATTCTTCCCCAAGTGATCTCTACGTATCTCTTAGGAGAGTTTAGTGATGTGTGGTTGTTAGAATCGCTTTTGATTGCTTCTTGTTGCTGAAAAGTACGCGATAGGTTGTGCGAAAACAACACCAAAGTTACCGGTTGTCAAGCAACGAAGCTTACGTTTTTTTCTTCTGTTGTTATTATTTCTAATGCGAGTTCAGAAAAAACTTTTCTAAGAACGTCTTCCGATCGCAGAGTCACACCAACCTGCATTGAGACAAATAAATTAATCAGCTTGCCTTGGTTGCTTCTTGCTTTCAATTGCGCTGCCTCATTTATGCCTCAGTCAGGTTAGTGATACCTGCCATTCCCCAAAAAATTTTTAAAAATATCTAGTCATTTTGTGCTTTGAGAGGCGGTGTCCCAAACAAAATACTGTTGCTAACCTAAAATCAAACATTTTCCCCTCCCCAAATTTTTTGCCCCCCCCCCCAAGATCGAAACCAGAGTAATACCGACAAGATTTTGTAGGCAATGCAGTTTTTTTTATAAACGTGAGGCTGTCACTTTTTTTCTGTCAGTAATGCTGTAGACTGTGTTAGTTCTCACAAAAACAAATTCTAGTGATGAGCAACACGCGTACAAGATAGGCGCAAAAAGCACTTACGCCGAGTCTGTGTGCAGCTACGTTGCGACGTGTACAAAGTCTTGCACCTGCATAACTCGAAACATTGCAGCAACAAATGTTTTGCGGGAGAAGGGTTTGCACAAAACGACGACTCTTCAGTGCATTTGAATTAGCGTGCCATGCTAAACAAGGTCTGGCTAAACGTTCAGGAATTTCACTGCCGTCGTTAGACTTAATGTTTGGTGAAGGATTTTAGATTTGTGCAAAGCGTTCTGCTTTATTCCGGTATTTATACTGTTGTCTGCAATAACATACATGGTCCAAACAGTAATAAAAGTTTTAATAGTGCTAAGGCCACATTGAGAAACCTACAGTTCCAAAGGGCCACATAAAATATCTGGTAAAATAATTTATCGTGCACAATAATTTTTTAAAGAAACAATTGATTTCTCAAATACTTACGAGTCTAAAGTAGAAACCTCACAGTAAACATATCTATTTCAAAAACAAAGTAACTCCGTAAGTAATAAAAAACAGTCAATGAGAATGGTGCATCTTACACCGGCCATTTATCAGTTTGACAAGTTGCTTGTACTGATGCTTAACCGTGGCTATAGGTTTGTTGTGAGTTGATGCAAACAATACAGATTTCATTTACTCGTTTTTCCAGATTCGGCCATATACTGTCAGATTATAATAAGTTGACCAGCGAAGCAAATACGCAACGAATTAAATATGACGGTGAAACGACGTTAAGAGTTTTAACTTTTCACTCACTGGAAATATAATTTGATGCGACGGAAAATAACGATGTCTAAGTGACCCTAAAGTACTGTATTACATCTGAAACATTTTCTCTGTAAGTAACGTGAGTAAATAATTCATATGTGGCGGGGCGCATGCTGGCCGAAAGGGGGTGTTTGCCCACCTTTGCCAGTAATCGACGCCCGGTGGCCGGCGACGCCAAATATGACGGCCCCGAAAGCTTTCTGAAAGATGTCTGTGNACGTCAAGAAAAAGAGATGTGGTGAAAAGCAGTGGCAGAGGACAGAGCNTACAAAAGAAAAACTGAGCCATGTAAAAAATTNGGGCAATAAATTCGCAATGCGATTAACATATCCGGTGTAAAGTTGAAAACTGTTTTTTCTTTATTTTTTTACCAAACTTGAAGGTCTAAGAGATTGGAAAAGTTTATACACAGGAAAAAATGCATGCTCGCGAGTCATAAACGTGGCCCATAATAACAAGATTGCCCATCGCTGACTATGAGTGGAGTACGGTTACTACAACTGAAGTGCAGTAACAGGGCAATTTTCGCGTCGTCCACGATTGCTGCACGCTTACGCGTTGTTAGTTCTGTATTGTTTGTATACTGCGGCTGCCTATAGGTCCAAGTGCGGAGGGGTGGTTCTGTTTTACTGCTGAATTTGCTGCTTACCTGCCGCGATATGTTTCGGTACAGTGAAACATTTGAACGATCCAATTCATTAACAATAAAGAGTACGTCTTCAAACAACCAACGATGTTCTGTTTGCTGCGGTCGAGAAATCTTGACCCTGCAAAATAAAACTCGTTTACATACAGACTGCTTGATCTTATGCTGTTAGGCAAAGGATACAATGTTAGCTACCAAGCAACCAAACAATCAACAAAGATTAGAAAGCATCCTAACAATTTCACAAAATCTGTGCATTTACATGCCACAACATAAAGCGAAGACGATATGCACAAAAAAGTTCGTTAGCAGATGCTGGAGTAACTTGTCCGACTACAATTGGTTTAAGTTTGCCTGAACATGTTTGCTGTTTTTCTCACTTGCTTACTAGATTCCGCTTGCGCAGTTTATAGACGACGTATTCGCGACAAACATCTTTCATCAACTCCAGTGTTTGCTGCTCTTTGACAAAGAACGCCGCTCTCACTGATCGCCTGAAAACAATGTGCAACCAATAACTCTTGGGGGAAAATTCTGGCATACGCATCACTTCGGGCGCTTTGCGAGAAGACGCTGAATTTGAAGTCTGGAACATGTACAGTGCACCTGTACACAGGCCCGTAACCAGAAAAGGTAAACCGGGCAAATACGGCCCCCCACCGAAATTTTCAAAAACATTTGAAAGCGTCAATAAATTTTTTAGTTGATAGGTACAACAACAAGTTACAATCATTTCCCCAGTGGTGTAGTGCTGCCGGAGCTCCGCCACCGCTACCAGTGATCATGGGTCTTTGCCTACATGCCCAGCAGAGCTCAGGAAAGGAATTTTTTCATGCCCAGCAGAGCTCCGGCACCTATAAAAGTGCCACTACACCAGAGGCGTAACGAGAGGAGCAAGGGGAGCATAATTCCCCGGGCGCCGAATCACTATGGGGGAGCTGAAAAGTCCCAACAATGTCACAAGTACTTCCTTCAAAACAGTAAATTTGCTTCCGAAAGAGGTCAAGTTCGACCATGGGGGCGCCAAACTTGCTTCTTGCCCCGGGCGCCATCTAACCTCGTTATGCCCCTGCACTACACCCCTGCATTTCCTCCCCTGAAAATTTCAGTTGGCTGCGGCCGTGTCTGTACATCTTGTGTAATAGCAGGGCTATGGGGTTTATAGGAAGTTAGGGCCTACGAAAACCTCGTCGTAGCTTCGTTCCGGAACAAAAAAATGGAAAATGCTAACAAACATAGCGCATCATACAGAAGCAGTGAGAGTTCCTTTTTCTGGCGGTTCTTGCGCGTATGCGAAATTTGTGTTTGTTAGAGGCTGAAACGAAGTTAAGCGAAAAAAAAGAACGAGAGTTCATGCAAGAAGACACGTGCATTTTCAAACGTTCACGCGAAGCATGCGATAGTTGAGATTAAAAAACAAGCTTTCACTTCAAACTGCACGCCTGCCTTCGACGAATGTCCACAGATACACATCCTTTACATGTAATTTACGTCCGATTTTAGATGTACATACATTTCTTCTGCTGTTTGTTCGCGGTGATTTTGTTCGGTTTTTGGTGCATATAGAATTTTACCGCTGTTTATGAAAAAGCTATTTTGCACTTGAACGAAATCAACTGTACCACTCTACCTTTTCGAACCCATAAAAGATGGACGACCACTCGATGAATAATGCACAGTTGCCCGCCTGCTGTGAATAGAGCGAATATCAGCTTCATGATCAGAAGCAGTGCCAGCAGTCGGTGGCATGACTGACGTTTCACCTTCTTCCATGTTGTTTAGTTTGGGAAACCTCGACCGGAAATCGGGCAGAATACTTTGTTCGGCGTCCGAAACCCAGTTAACGATTCCTACTTTTCGTTTGGAAGTGCGTGCTGGTTTGTTCAAGGCTGTGGTTATTTCAGCTTGACCGCCTTCCATAAACCGCACCGGCCGTTTTCGAAGTCCAGATACCTACAGGCGGTATTTTAAAGAGATAGTCTTACGAAGCAAAAGTACACGTGCTGTTAATGCAGAAGTATTAACTACAAGAGCGGTTCGCGCAACCAGGAGTACAGGCTCTCCTAGAAGTGCGAAGTGCTTTTGTAACAAATAATAGCTGGTTATCGAAATCCTCACTTTTTACGAAACATGCAAAAATATTTTAGAAAAGTGTACATCTTGAAACACTGCCAGTCGGTATTAGGTCAGAAAAATAGTGGTCAGAGCTGCAAGCTGCCGTGTTTTGTCATTTGTGTCTTAGCACAGCATATCCCAAATTGCAATCGGCAAACAACCGATGCGATCGGTAAACAAAACGTTAATTTAAACGCATTGTGACGTTTCACGCTTTCATTGGCCATCGCGAAATGCAATGGCAGAAAGCACATGTGCTGATTGCGAATTCAGTGTAGTCAACTACTACCATGGGGTGCGTTTTTACGGACGCCGGAACACTGGACGTGGGCATGGCGAGGGCGTTGTTCCCTGCCTTCGTCCACGGGGGGCATAGGGGCGGAAGTGCCCGTTTCTTAAATGAGACCATTGAACATTTCACCTGACTTCAAACAAACTTCAGCGTGTCACAAAACTCCAAAAATTAGTACGGTTTAACACGTAAACGCAGTAACTATTCCAAACTTTTAAGTTTAACACGATCTATCGAAAAAAAGTCTTTCATAGTCAAGAATCAGGCACTAGGACGTTTGCAGAACATATGTCCTGCCTACCAAGCAGGCATCTTCAGCTCTTATTAAAACAGAATAATTATATCGGCATTGAATATTTAAAATGGTCAACACCCAAGCTTTGCCATGTTCATTGCACAAGCGTGGAAAAAAGGGACAACCTTGTCAAAATCCGTCAAATTCTACTTCGGTCTTTGTTTAAACTTGCATTGTAGCGTTTCCTGATGTTACATTGTTCATGATTGTTGGAAAGCACCGTTTATGATTAAAATGCAGAAATGTGCAATTCCAGCTGAAACATGATGTCAAGCATAAAGAGTATATTTACAGTCAAGTCTCGTTTATCCGAACTCAAAACAACGGAATCCCTGCTATCCGACACAAAAGTGTTAGCAACGGATTTCTTCCAATGCATTTCACCCCTTTAATCCGAAAACCTCGCTGTCTGACTCCAACACGGAAATTTTGGAAGGGATATGTCAAATCAATAGAAAAAATCGCCAAACCGGATTATGCCAACTGTTATTTACTTGTTTATTAAATCACAATGGAAGTGTGAAAGTCAATTCTCTACGCACATTAATGTAACAGTAGCAGAACTTGCAGGAAGTGGTGATTCCAAAGGTGGTCTGGGTGGGCCATGCCCCCCCAACGATTTTTGCTTAGCCCCTTGTTTTCCCCCCAGTTTTTTCTTAATTTCCCGTTCAAGTTCGTTTGGTTGACATATACAGTAAAAAACTTTGGGCCCGCAATACATTAAACGATAGTTTAGAAACCCTCTAGCATGCATGCAATATTTCCCAAATGCATGATAAGCTCTGTTGTTGTGGTTGACGGTCGGGTAACTAGATTTGTTTATGACGACACACCAGTAGTTGCTCGGATCCCGCGTGAAATTTAGTCAGACCGCGGTTGTGGTGTTGAAAAATTCATTTCGAAACCAAGAAACAGTCGCAGAAATGGGGAGATTGATCTTTCGTGCATTTCAGCGTGAGATGTAACAGGATTATATTACTGTCAGCAGATTGTTGCTTGCCCCAGTAGCAAAAGGTCTGTGAAAGCATCAAGAATTGGTTTCAGTTAATTTTTCCCAGTTTTTCCTGGCTGCAGTATTGCGTTCTGCTTCCTATAATTGTTTACAGTATATGACTTCGAAACATCTTACGAAGTGGTTTGTGACTACAGTTTCAAATCAACTCACACATGTGCTGATAGCACATACAATTTTGTACGTGTTTTCTGTAACGATTCAGAGAAGCATTTCTTTCGCGAATTTCAGCTCTTTGACCAGGATGTCAAACATTTCTATGAGAAAAACACTTAAAAGAATTCGCAAATCATATTCATTTGGTGAAATTGATTTAAAACATGAAATAACTTTGGAAAAGAATTTGCTTCGGGTGGAGTCGAAGCTGCCTGTATCGCTCGAACAAGTGTTTTCGTTTACAGCTCGCCTACTTAAAAAGCTGCGTTTGATTGTTACTGGAAGCTGTAACTCTTTCCGTCACGAGCGCTTCATGCGAGAGAAGTTTTCCAAAAAAAAATTAGTGAAAACAATTCCCAAAAATTCCATGATCAATAAAAGATTGGGTAACATTGATCTACTTTCTGTTGAAAGGTACGAGCTGAAAAATAGATTTAGATGATTTTGTTGATGGATTTGACAGTCGACATGACAATCGAAGGATTAAGTTATATTGAGGTGATGAAGATATAAATTCAAACGTAGACTGTGCAAGGATCTGTGTGAGAATTATATTGCTCGTTGTCTATTTGTCTGAATCGGTTTAGGTGTAGAGTTAGCGCGTGTTTCACTCATGGCAAGATAGCCATAAACCAACGTAGGTTTGAAAAGTCAGCTTTTGAGGACCAGTCAGAGGAAAATTCAGTGTGAATACTGAAATGAATGACTTCGTTGGGAACATTCCGCAAATTAAGTTTTACGCCGGCTGTTACATCTTACTATCAGGTACACGCCCTAAACGCCGGTGCACACCTATCTGCGGCGCTGCTTTGCGACTTTAGATGCCACTGGTGCCGAAACCTCGCTGTTGTTACCTGCATACTACAATGAATAATCCTCACCCTATCAACGCTGCAGATGGGCACTACACTCGTAATAGTAGTTGCAAAACACTGTGATGGTTACACCATAATCACAGAATGTCCATAAGCTACTACAAAAACGGAATAGTCAGTAGTCACCAATCTGTTGGCAGATGGCTTATTTTCGTGTTTTGTAGTAAGAATATTTTGACAAAACTAGTTGGCTACCAACAGCCTACTTGTCTCTGTGTCAAGATGGAATTCGTGGTTGGAACCATTTCGCTTTCATGTGAATTGTATTCACTTTCGTGGAGCTGTTTTCGTTCATGTGGGGTC
>JGI24158J21664_10010749_pt1 | contig 12195 bp, 9 predicted proteins | sample Ectturendosymbi3_FD_21664 | JGI IMG/M metagenome (IMG submission 21664) | reverse complement strand
CAACGAACCACACCGATCGCACGTTCTTTGTGTGAAGGCTGAACTCCGCACGACCTTCACATCCTGGTCACAGCACCATTTTGTTGCGATCGGAAATGCACGAGCGGCATGTGTGCAAAGCTTCGCACCGTGGCGGCAAGCAACAACAGAGATCATGTGCCGCAATCTCTCTTTACGTAGGCTAGTCGTTATGTTCAATCGTTCACACGTTAATATCGGCAGAGCTACCGCGTCGCAATCACTCTTACTATTGCTTGCTCGCGCATGGTGTTATTCTTCGTGTATTATTCTTCACGCACATCCCGTTCGTGGTGAACCACACAATCAACGCAACACCACCGGAGAGGTTGCAACAAACCCAGCAAGCCGTCAGATTGGAGAAGAAATTAAAAAAGCACGAGATTAAAAGTGATGATTATGATAAATGGGCAACCAAGTTGAACGGCAGATGCTGAAATCTAGAAAATGCAACCGAATTTTCGCCAGGGGGCATGCGTAGATATGAGAAGCACGCTCTTTGATGACGAGAAGCATGCTCATTCGACGATAACCGTGTTCTTTCGACGAGAGATGTTAGTTGCCTTAGAAACAGTACATATTTCCAGACGTAATTCAGGGTAAGACAAAGCGTTATTTTAGAAGAGAATATATGGAAATATATGAAAGTTCGTGTTTAAGTTGAAGTCACCGAAGCGAGGGAACTATTTGAATATTGCGTTATAACAGTATGTGGTGTGCACTAAGTTTACCATGACATGCAAGTGCAAAAAAATTTTGAAAGTGCCAACAGCCTTTTCAGTTGATAGGTAAAGCAACAAGTTACAATCACGTTGGTCCCCACCCTAAGATTTTAGCTGGTTGCGGTCCTGGTGTAGGCTGTAGTCTAGCCTTGTGTAAAAACTATTGCATGCCTCCAGCGAAACGCAGCTACAAAGTTTGGCTTAGCAAGTGTGATTAGGTTTGACAACTTGATAGCAAAAAACAGTATCGGCTTTCTCATTTAGGCTATTATATTTTTATGGACCTTTGAATGCACATTATGACGTCGTTTTGGTGGTGTCTTATTCCCAGCTGATTGCAAGCTGTAATCTGTTACTTTTTGAAAAGGGGTAATTGAAATCCATCAGGTTGTCTCTGGGGTAATGATATATTAAAGGTTAAGAATCATTGCTTTTTGGATAATCACTGGCCACACGAAGTGTCTTTACCTTAACCGCCGTTGCAATTTATGGCGTGTTAGAATATTTTGGCAACCCATTCCAACTTAGAAATTGCGTATCATTCAGAAAGTTTAGCTAATTCATTCGTGGTTGGCTCAGTCATTAAAGACTACAGTGTTAAATCAAGTCAAAAAAATTAAATGAATCAAGAAAATGGGCGTAACGTTTGAGATGTTCTTAGCACGGCAGTAAATTTAACCTATTTAATTTATTTATACCATCGTGCGCGTAAGAACAAGATTAGAAAGCCGTTTTCGTCGTTATATGTTATTTTCAAGCAAATGTCAAAAAAGCTTATGCTGGCGCGTTTTTCAGAGGCTTGATTCCATCAGTTTGCTTAATTAAAGCTGCGCGCACTTGTCACTTATTTATGGGAATATCGTGTGGTGGCCTTGCCAATGAATCACTTCGATTCAGCTTGCGTAATGACGTTGGCTTTTGGGGGCAAAAAAAACGAAGCACACAGCACGTTATGGGAATATTATTTTCTAGCATCGCCATGGTATCATTTTCAATGCAGTTTTGTGGAAGATCTTTGCTATTACAGCATATAAGCATAATTAAACACACTGCGTTTGATAGATAAGGATAAACTGGACATGCTTTCCGATGCGATTCGAGCAATAGAATGTTTGCTATTATCAGCAATATTTGAAGCACACAGCGTTGTCGGGTACACACGTCACAACCGTCGCTAATGCAAGAGTTCATTGCAGTTCCACTTGTGATCTTTACTAACGTGAGCCGTAAATCTACCCATGCTGCTTTACGGGGAAACTCGACTTTACTACCTCTGCGTCGCACGAATTTCCGAACTGTTTGCCTTATTGCTTTTCATCACGCAAAGGAAGCTCGCACAAGCCACGAACGTGGCTTTTAAGGTTAATATCGGCCATAACTCGCGAACGGATTGCGGGTAGAGAGTCAGTGAAGACATCCTTGGATTTGGAGGACAGCAATCGATTCGATGAGCTTAGAAAAAAGGCACCTTTACACTTCAAAAGTTTGAGAAAAATGCAAATTTTTGATTTTCCGAAAGCGATTTTTTGAAAATTTCTGGAAAATTAAAAAATCTCTCACACTTACCTGCTAGCTTTTTCAAAACGCTTTTTTTGCGTTGGACTACGTCTAAGGACCACAACTAACCAAAAATCCAAAAATGCCAGCCAAAATAATTCAACACAGTTTTTTTTTTGGAAAATGTTTGGGTGCAAACAACAATTTTGTTTAATCTAAAAAAATTCTATTTTTGGCTTTTACGCTTCACCGTTTGAAAAAAAGTTTTGTGGAATACAAAATTGAAAAGAACGCAGCAAAATCCCACAAACAAAATTGGCAACTTTTTGACAAAAATCTGCAAACAATTTGTCAATTTTTGAAATTAAAAATTCCATTACTTCTTTTTCTCACAATATTTTTATTTCAAATTAAATACGATATTGTAGGACACCAAGGGCAACCTGTTTTGTAATTTTCAGATGTTTCGTGTGTTTTGGATTGGTACAACTGACCTTTCAAAAACAAAAAAAGTGAAAGCACCTCTTAAACGTAAGGTTTGCGTCTCATTGCACCCCAAAACAGAAGGTACAGTCTTTTCAAATTATATTCGCAAAGTTAAGGTTATGACTGACGTTTCAAACCATTTTTTTTCAACGTGCGTGGCTTTCGCTATAGAGCTATGTTTGAAAAAAACAGCAATTTTTTGGCCCCTCGAAAAACAGGTTTGCCCCTCAAATGCGTCAAATTGACGTCACAACTACGCGAAGCATACCACAAAAAATGTGTTGCTGTCACAGCTTTCCGACAATGGCTTACATGTTGACGTAGCTTCAGTGGTCCGGAAGGGGCAGACGGAAAAGTCGTTCTGCTGGGTTTGCACGTGAATTTAGTTACGCGCGGAAACAAAGCGGCTGCGGCAGGTGCTCCGTTTGCCTGTTTACACTGACGATTGCTATTGCCCGGGCAATGTCATCCCGCGGGAGTTCAACCCCTTGAGCTGATGAAGGCTTTCAGCAAGGCGGCCGAGATGCAATTATTGTGGGCAATGCTGCTGACTTTGACAACTGATATTTTAAAGGTTGTGTTTCATTGAAACTACTTATGTTTTGCTGCAGGTTAATAAGTAAATGGTGGGCTATTTGCCTATTCACTAACAACTGAGTCTTTACATGCAGGATGGATGCATAGGCCTACACCAGAATCCATTTTGAGAAGCTGTTACAGAAGAGTTAGCGATGTGTAGTAATATTTTTTAAGGACAACCTGTTAAACCTGGATACGCGTGTCACAATTAGGGAACCGCTGGTTTAGGAGGCTGGTTGGTTCAACGACATTTGAATGTTTAAGTTACCCTAGGCTCACTTGGTTAATTCCCTGATTAGCTTCGTATTTCGTAATGATAAGTTTTTAATGCTACTGATAATTCCATAATGAAATAATTTTTAGGGTAGCTAAAATTTAAACTTTCATGTCTTAGATTTGAGACAAAGCAAGTGATATGTGGAAGTAAATGTGTAAGGATTGGGTATAATTTGCAGGTACCCATTACATAATATGCATGAAGAGAAGTTAAGTCATGAAACATCCTCACATAGTAAAACAGTTACTTCTCATGAGTGACCATTCGTGACAAAACTAACTTTCACTACTGGTCATGTCAAACCATACCCATTTCAGAGCACATGGCGACGTTAAATAAAGAAGACTGCCGCGCGGTTCTCCGCGTGAAACTCCCTGGTGTAAACCCAGCTTTTTAGGGACCAACGTCTATTGTGCGTGCCTTAAAGGGCTCCATTTCGCATAATATAGAAACGATTTTTGCAAGCATCATAAGAACTGTTTGAAGAATGTTATTGCTGAAGGATTTTAGCTCTGCTGTTTTTGTACCTTTCATGGTTTCAATTGATGTTTGCTTCTATGCAAAGTTTGTTTAAGTGCGATACGGCGTGTTGGCTTTGCTAGAATTTTTAGGATTTAGGTGATTTCGTCGATGTTCTGATATCATTATCTGCTATTTCCCTAATGGTATCATCACCAAAGTGTGAATGTGATGTCGTTGACTCCTCGTGACGTCGCTATTTAAAATTGATGTCCCAAAGTTTGCGGGGCATGTTCTCTAATAGACCCAAATTTTCGACACTTTAAAAACGACACTTTCTTCGATCGGTTTTAATTTCCGTTGTGAAAAAACACTATTCTGTTTGTTTCACAGCAATTAGGGTCGTGATTTTCCTATTGCTGCTGTTTATACAGGAATTTCGGTTCCGAAAGATTTGATCGCTAAGATCGGCAAACCTCCAACAGAAAAATGACATTTCAACCAACAGGTTTGGCTAGCGGATGCTGGGCAGTTACCAAACCGAGAGCTGTTCACTCAGGTGAGTGTTTAAAGTTGTTGATGCTTGCATGTAGCAAAAAATTGCTACTAGCATCAGACTATTCTTGAATTAAAACTGGGCAAAAGTGTACAGATTCGGCAGTGTCCAAGGGCATAACGAGGGGGGATAGGAGGTACATTTCCCTGGGCGCTGAATCACTATGGGGGGACGCCAAATGACTGCGGGGGGCAACGAGTGGCTGCAAGGGGCGCCGAAAAGTCCCAACAATGTCGCAAATACTTTCTTCAATACAGTGCATTTGCTTCCGAAAGACCTCAGGTTCGGACATGGGGGGCATCAGATTTGCTTCTTGCCCCGGGCGCTATTTAACATCGTTACGCCCTGGTAGTGTCAGATGTGTTTTACCATCGTCGATCGATTTACGTAAAATAGGCTGGATAAAACAGTTTCATGTTTTATGTTTTTGCCGTCATCTTGTACCGCATGGTCAGCTTCCCAGCAGTTGATAGCTATCATAGAGATCACACGGCACTACGAACCACTAGGACAGTGGATCTCAAACTTTCATGGTTTGTGGCCCCCTTCCAAAGGCTCTCAACACTTGTGGCCCCCTGCTCATCAATAGGGTTTTGCAACATCACGGCAGAGCTATTTAGTAAAGGCCTCTGTTCGTGGACCCCGAAGAACCGTTACGTTGCCTTCAAAGGGGGCTTTGGGCTCCGCTTGAGAAACTCTGCACTATAGGAAATAAACCTCAGTTGAAATTCATAACGTTTCATGTTTTAGTTGTTTAGTACGCAACAAAAAGTGTTAAAAATTTTTTCTAGTGAATTTCACAAACTTGTTTGGTAAGTGCACGTGCATGGAACAAATGGACGCCTTGTTTGTGACTAGATGCGAGATTGTAGCTTCGTCTCATGTCAGTCAACATCCTAATTGTTTTTCCACTACAGCACGACGGCAAATTGCAGGCCTAATCGAGAAAAAAGAAATCGTATTTTTTCTAAACTTTTTTTTATTTTCCCGAAGGCATTGTGCCAACTCTACTGCTTCACTATAATTAGACATAATGGCGAGGGTCCGCGCAATTTTCCTGCCTCGCACACTTTCACAGACTCGCACAATTTCACAGCCTGGCGCAGTTTCACTGCCTCGCACAATTATATTGTCTCCCACTATGACTAAGGCAACCAAAAATCAAAAAAGTCAAGATTTTCTCTGCTGTTTTGAAAGTTCATGAAACGTCCACAAACCAAATTTCACGCGCATACCATGAGGGAACCCCAAGTTTTCATTTCAAAAAAGTCAAAATTTATCACCAGGTCAAAATTTATCGTTAGGTCAAAATTTATCGTTAGGTCAAAATTTTCTTGCAGCAGTGTTTTCTCTCTTCATCTATATTTTATTGCAACTACAACAACAGATATTGATATGCTTTTACAAGTTTAGTTGCAATTATATAATGATAGTGTGTTTGTTGCGATTTCTGGCGTAAAAATGTTGTTTCGCCCACTACTGCACGATTGAATAGTATATAGGATAGGCGTGGTAAGGCAAGAAACGTGATCTTGCAGTATTTGGTAAACGCTCAATCCATTATGCATATAACGTTTCAACTTTCTGATGTTCTCAGGTTTGACTCCACTGTAGTTATTCATGTACTTATCAATACATCATCCCCAAAGTGAAACAACCAAATATTTTGAAATTTCGAAGCATAGAGTGCATGAATGTTTCTGGGCTACCCTCAAACACCTAAGGCTGAATTATTTTGTAGTTGCAAACGCGGAAAGTTTATAGGTCAAAATAAAGTCAAAATTTGTAAATTATAAAGTCAAAATTTTAAGTTTTTAGGCCAAACAACTGGTTGCCCTAGTTATGACCGTTAACTCTATCCTTACGCCGAGGTGTTCACAAGTAGGGTTTCCCGTGGTTGAAGGAACCATGTTTACAAGTGGTGTCTGCCCTGTTTGAAAGTAGTTGAATTTTACTAACTTTGCATTTTCAGCGTAATCTGGGGATGCACTGGTAACGATTGTGTTGTTTTTTAAAACTTGGCGAAATTGTCTTGATCCGAGCTAGCAATCTTTTTCGTTATAATTCGCTGAAATTTGAAGAGGCAAGCTTTGAGAAAAATTGGTTTCTCATCCTTGTTTTCTCCTGCACGTTACAAAGGTGCCCCTCTCCGTTTGCTTTTTGTAACGTGACGGCGCATCTTCCTTGCCAAATATTATGGCTTTGGTACGTTTTCCTGTTCACATATGCAAACCTCATAATCTATGATATTTTTTTTCTAATGTTTTTCGAAAATCCAGTGCGGAGACAACTTTCAGTGCTGCCCAGAATAGCATGCGCTTATTTCGATGTTTGTGCACATTCAACGTTTGAGGCAATGTCGGCGTTTCACAAAAACGGGCCCCCTTCTCAGTAGCGCAGTTGCACTGCTTGCCGTGCGAAAATTACTGCCGCAACGTTTTAAATCATGACTACGGGCCTGCTCAGCGTACAACTGACATAACTGTAACATATTGTTTGTGTGAAACGCAGTCCTGTCAAATAGCAATAACGCAGGCTACACGTTTTTTTGGTTGACACTATATTTCAATGTGTGGCATCAGTCAACTGTAGCCACTGCAGTTAACCGTAACCAATATTGAAATGAATTGCGAGACGCAGGTTCTAATTATTGTCACAAGAAGAGGCTGTTCAGGCGTTCTGCTAACGCAATCCTTTTAAACTTCATTAGCACAAAATTTGTTCGGTTTGCAGGGTTTGGCCATCAGGCAATCATTGCAAACAGTGGTGTGTTCAAGGGAAGGCGAGAGAGGCACTTCCCTAGCCCCCCCCCTTGTTAGGGGCCCCGTTCAAGGTGTTTCGCGCACAAATATTCCTCATTTTTGGTGAAAAACGTGCTATCCGCTCATATGTTTTTCGAACCACATCACTATTAAGTACTCTGACTTCAATGGGGACCCCAAAGCAACTGTAATGTGTAACTAGGTTACTCTGCTTTCAAAGGGCCTCCAATAATAACTATAATGTGCAGGTACTCTGCATTCAAAAGGGCGCCCAACAGCAACAGTAATGTGTAAGTACTCTGCTTTAAAAGGGCCCCCAACAGCGACTGTAATGTGTAAGTACTTTGCTTTCCAAGGGACCCAACAGCAGCTGTAATGTATAAGCCGTTTGTTTTCAAAGGGGCCCCCAACAGCAGTTGTAATGTGTAAATACCTTGCTTTCAAAAGGCCCCAAAAGCAACTGTAATGTTTAAGTAGTTTGCTTTCAAAGGAGCCGCAAACAGCAACTGTAATGTGTAAGTACTCTGCTTTCAAAAGAGCCCCCAACAGAAATTGCAATGGGTAGGTAGCTTATCCTGCTTTCACAAGGTCCTGACTAGCATCTCTAATGTGTAAACAAGGAAACGGTCCAAACCAACTTCAATACCTTTCAAAACGACTGTGGGTTAATATTTCTTCCAAAAAGTTCTGTAAAGACCCTATCAAGTAAGAGCAAAAACTTATATTAAATGATAATTTTTTTCATTGTCAGAGAATGAAGTTTCTCACAATATATTTTGGACAACTGTGAAAAAGGGGCCCCAGGTTAAAAGCATATGTAGTGCATATGAAATCCCAAAAGTTTAGTTGCGTTCAAACATAAACCTGTTTTTTAAACGGCATTTTTTAGTCAGTGAACACTGGCAAATTTTTACAAACACTGCACAGAGCTCGACAAAGATTTCCCGCCGAATTTGCCGGGAAAACGAACACTGAATCTAACCACTATTCTAAAATTTAACACTAAAACTAGCTCTACCCTTATGCTCTACCATAACCCCCAATGCGGTATAGAGAAGTGCATAACACCGTCGTCCGCATATCCCCATTCTACAGGCTTAATCAAAAGGTCTTATCACGGTTGGCTGAGCATAATGTCGTCATCAAAGGGTCCCCTTTTCAGCCTTGCCTCGGGCCTCCCCAACCCTAAGTCCACCGCTAATTGCAACTGCTAGTCCAAGTGATTGCAGATCGATCCAATTATGAAGATGCAGTTGTGGAGATGTTAAGATGTTTTGCTCCTCTCAGTGCTGGTCATTTGCATGCACCATTCCGTAATGCGCATTCCTGTATGGCTAACCATTTTTAGTGCTCTTGTGTCTTTGATTTCGTCTGTGATATGGACCACAAGTCTGCAATAACAATTTATTATTATTACTATTATCATAATTAGTTGAATGTTACGAGTTGAATTAAAGCCAAAAAACTAATATAAACCTTGTACCTAAATCTGAATTTATAGAATAGAAATTCAAAGCGGTTGAATGTAAGATCGAACTTGTGGCTTTCCTAACGCGTCAACAGCTTACTTCTTTGCATATTGGTTTTTGTATTATTTCTGTTAATTAGCTGAGCCACACAAAACAATAAATCAACCAATCAATCATCTGGTATATTCATTCCAGATCCATTTTGAGACTTGAATAAATGCCAAAAAATTTAGCATGAACGTAAGTTTTTCAGATGACACTACTTACGCTTTCACGTTTTTCCAAATGTGAAAAATTTAATAGATGGTGCTTGACTAGCACAAAATTTGAGGCCTCTGGTGATACCGTTATGAAACTTCCACAAAGGTAGTTCCTAACCCCAAAAATGGCTTGAGGTCTAGCGATAACACTGGGAAGCTCCCGAAAGTTTAGTTAAACACCGAACAAATTTGCTAAGGTTAGTTAAACACCGAACAAATTTGCTAAGGTTAGTTAAACACCGAACAAATTTGCTAAGGTTAGTTAAACACCGAACAAATTTGCTAAGGCATTACTGGATTTTGTACTTGCGGTGTGCAAAACAGGGAAAGGTACACTTTATCCTAGATTTCTAGAGCAAAGTCAAAATTAAAGCGCAAATGTAAAACTAGCGGTTGGATGTGAACAGTGGCGTATCTAGGGTATGGCAGGCATGGCTTGTGCCATGGGCGCCACTCTGACGGGTGCGCAAAAATTGCCTAACAAAAATAATTTTTCTGACTTAGTGCTTCTTCAACCTATATTTTGCGCCCCATACAACCTTCAACTGCAAAGCTGCATCAACGCAGCGCCCTTATCTAATGCATTAAGTTGGGCAAGTTGCGCCAGCACCACCAAGCATTATGACAGAACCATAGTATTGTGGCACAGCATGACCTTCAGACATTGTGACAGAACAAGAACGCTCGCTTGTCATGCTCGCATCTATCACTTCGTCCATCTCATCTGTTTTTTTTTGTTTTTTTTGCTGAGACATGTCAGTCATTTGTCCTAAATAGCTTAAAAACTTTCTGTTGTTACTTCATTTTAGGACAGTTTGGTATGACTAAAAAAGGCGTTGTCACCGATTTGATTTAATATTTTTCGGTCATTTCAAAAAAGCTTTGGCGAATGACCGAAAAATCACAGAAAAAGCCCAACTTCCCACTCTTTAGAAAAATGTGTTTCATTTTTGGAAAGAATTTGTCGTTTGCAGTTGAAATACGTTGCGTAATCTTTTGTAAGATTTACAATATGGTCAGCCAGTACTATGTATGAACTATGATAAGATTATTGTGTGACTTTTTTGATATCCTTTAAAATAACACAAATGAGAATAGAAGTATATTATGGTCCTCATGAATAAGTTACAATTTCATTTGCTCAAAGCAAAATAAAGATACATTTTCTCTTTTGAAACATTTATTTTCTTCATGGTTTATGCTTCACAAAAGTAGTGCTTATTTTTCATATTTTAATTATGAAAAAGGGCGCACATTTAAACTTTGCCCTGGGCGCCATTTTGCACAGATACGTCACTGGATGTGAAATTCATGAGTTTTTGATCAGCGCCTTGAACAGCGAAATTGTTCGATTTTCTGCCCTTTTCAAAGGATTTTGCAAAAAAAGTTTTTTTCGATTTTCCGACGTTTTCTGTTACTACAAAGTTGAACTCCTGGTTCCAGAGATCCTTTCTGTTTGATCGGGATCTATGTGCAGGCGATTTTCGCGCTGGAAAGCCTGATTCTGAAAGTTCGCATGTTTCTGCAGTGCTGCTTTCTGTTCGTTTCACCCATGTTTTTAAATTAACAAACCGAATCCGAGGCGGTGGATTTGCTGAAAAGCAAATGTTGTCAATGTGGGTTTTTCTTTTCTCCGAGACATTTCGGTCATTTGTACGCAATCCTGTAGCTCTGGGGTGTACCACCTTTTTGCTATTGCCGGCCGCATTGCTTTTATTTATATGAAGTACGGCCGCCAATGGGTTCGAGTTATAGTCATGAGATATTGCCAAGTGCCAAACAACACAGAACACATTCAAACATAAATTGCGTATTCATTCTGTAACTCTTTGTGACATCACCAGCCAGATTATTACGCATCGTGTCGACTTAATTTCTTGCCTTGCGTTTGTTTTGCTTCAAAATATACGCCAGCACGGCGCTAAATCTTATATTTTAAATTACATGTGGACGGCCGCAAATTTCATTATCGAAGACCGCAGGTTGTGCACCGTTGCTGTAGCTTAAAAACGTCCGCTATTTTTTCGTTTTCAGATATTTTTATGACTGAAATAAGCATTATGACTGACTTTTGACTTAATTTTATTCGGTTATTTCGAAAAAAATTCGGTCAATGACCAAAAAATCACCGACAAAACATCAGTAAATTGAAAGTGGTGGTTATGAACTGCAAATGGTTAGAGCTTGCGTGTGAAAACTCGAGAACACATTGACACTGCTCTTATAGTGGATGCAGTGGCGTACGAGGCGGGGGGGCTGGGGGGTGGCCGCCCCCCCGGCTTGAAAAATTCAGGGAAAACTCTGTTTTCAGGGCAAACACAAGTTGCTCAATAATCATGAAAGATAAAAAATATTTCAATACAGTGAAAAGTTTCAGGGCAAACACAAGTTGCTCAAAAATCATGAAAGATAAAAAATATTTCAATACAGTGAAAATTTTCAGGGGAAACTCTGTTTTTCAGGGCAAGCGCAAGCTGCTCAAAATTCTGAATAACAAAAAGTATATATTCAATACAGTGAATTCAGGGCCCACTCTGTTTTTCAGGGCAAGCGCAAGTTGCTCAAAATTCCTGAATGTAAAAAGTATATTCAATACAGTGAGAATTTTTAGGGCAAGCGCAAGCTGCTGAAAAATCCTGAAAGATAAAAATATTTCAATGCAGTGAAAAATTTCAGGGGGACCTCTGTTTTCAGGGCCAGCGCAAGTTGTTCAAAATTTTGAATGATAAAAAATCAGTGACGTGCCATCAGGAGAGAAAAGGGAGGGAGTGCCTCCCCTACCACAATCATGAAATGTGCGAAACAAATTAGGGATCCGAAATAACAAATTGAAGAGACATTTGCCTTTTCATGTTGAAAAAGTGCAATTATTATATGATTCTAATCATTTTCATAGTCAATACATCTGAATTTGCGTATTTCTTCTTCAAGTTAGGGGTAGCCTAAGTCACGAAGGGAGGCAGCAACTGCTTGTGCCTCCTCTCACCAGGTGGCTTTCGCATTGAGCAGTTTGTCACAAACTGTGTTGGTGAGGGCTTGCCGTGCAATTAGCTTTATGTCAGCTCTGTAACCTTCATGTCAGCTACAGTGTAATGTTTGTATACACTTTT
>JGI24158J21664_10010748_pt1 | contig 12196 bp, 8 predicted proteins | sample Ectturendosymbi3_FD_21664 | JGI IMG/M metagenome (IMG submission 21664) | reverse complement strand
ACCCAAGAAACATTGAAAAAGTGTCAAATTAAACTGCCACGCGCATGTATTGGTGAGGTTGTTCTGTATCTGAATGAAATCAAAGAAAGCGATCAAATTCGATCTCCGGAAACTTATTAACAGACAAACGCAAATGCTTTCCCAGCTTCGACGTGTATAACGTCATGTCGCTTATTTGGAAGGCTGACCTGTCAACGTGTAGGAACCACTACAATGAGAGTGAAATCGTTTTCATCATCGGTAGCCTCCACTATACAGCTTCCCTACGTTGGCTTCCAGACCCATTTTGTTTTCTAGTGCAAGTTTCAAGCAAGCTATCCATTATTCTAATCCGCATTGCTGAGAAGGTGAACATTGCCTGAATTACTTCAAAAATCTGTTCGACGTTCTTCAGACACCCCAAAGTCGTTTGCAATATGACTTATTACTGCGGTTTCTCTTTTGTTTTCCAAACGTTTCTGATATTTACTTCGTACGTTCCATTCTCGGAATCCTCGTGGAATATATATTGCGCGTAGCAGAATAAGTAAGAGCATTTTTTTTCAATCAATCATCTTGCTTTCCCGCATAAAACCCAAACACAGCTGTTCATAGGCCATATGAGGTCATTTGATCCGGTTAGAACAGTGGCTTGGCTGTTCAACATTTTAAACATTTTTTTCTGTTCGCTCGGAATGAACATTGCTGTTGGTGGCCACAAGCTGCTATTGCGTTTTCAAGCCGCTGCTTTTACACAGGTACAAGGCAAAAGTTTTCGCTAAAACAAATAGGTAGTTACATCACACGTGTTGTTCCTTTATTGTTGATTTGCTCCTTCGGCTGTTGATTAGACGATTATATGAATTTTTATATCTGTGTGACTTGATTTTGTGCTGTACTGCCAAGGCATCGTTCAGAAATATGTTCTTTATTAAAAATTTTTGTCGACATGTGCATTTCCAATTAGTTTGCGTGAACTCATTGTTTTACGGTTAAAATGTCCCCTGGTTTGCATCTCCAATGTTAGTGACACGTTTCAGACAACCCACCAGACCCGGATTAAGTAGGAGGCACAACGGGGGGAATTGCCCTGGGCCTCCGCTGCAAGGGGGCCTCCCGAGATGAAATTTATCTATTTGAAATAAAATATTCGTTTGAAAAATTTGTGATTCAGAAGCGAGACAAGAATACAACTCTATATTATATTCCCATGTTGCGTTATGTATCAAGAACCCCCAACAACAACTGATTTCTCAACAAGATTGACTGTCTGCCGGTTTTAGTAATCGCTACTGAATAGCCTATAAGTATTTTCGGTTTTGTTCAACACAGATATATTTGATTTCACTGGTAACGTTTTCCTAATACACGTTCTTTTGGCATGGGTATGACTCTCTACTCGTGCATCACGCCTATTGCACAAATGTCATGACAACGTTACTATTTGCGTGCTAAAGCTAGTGGTTGCTGACTGACTGCTTTTTAGTATCAATCGGTATTGCCACTGGGGTCAGTCTCGTTAACATAAGATTGTTGCCTTCGACATCAGATAACATCAAACGTTTACGTTACAGTTTCATACGAGGTAAATGCTTCTAACAAACTTAACAAAGTGCGAGTACCCTCCTTAAATCCGAAGCAGAGCGAAATATCGCCATCAACTGGAGAAGTTGTTTATAATTTAGGTAAAATGTTACTCTCCACGCAACGAAGAGAGCTTCTTTAGTGTAAAATGATGACCAAAATACATTAGGGTGAGAGCTTGGTGAAAGGAACTTAAAGATCATGAATCTTAACTTATTTTTGTCCTGAAATGAAAGTAAATGTGGAAAAAAGAACAACCCAGTCAAAATCAGATTTGTCGCCACAACATCAAACATCCGAAATTTTATCTGAGAACATCACATCACATCACATCACATCACATCTGTACTCATGTTAAAATGTCAGAAATGGCAACACTGTTATCAATGATTCCGAACTTCTGGTGCAGTCGCGAGGTAGCCGCAGCCGAACTGCATCTTTGTTCCGTCATAAAGGGTAACTTGTGGTGGAAAAGCACTTTTCTTCTGAGGGTTACTATTGTTGTGTTACATCATAAACATGTGAAGCTGTGCAAGCCATGTACACCGCGTGTAATTGCACGGTCCGTTGGAAAAAGTTTTAAATCAGTCCATTCGCAGAACGAGAGAACAGAAAACGAGATTGCAGTGTTTAGCTAGCGCGATGCCGAAACCTGTAATGCCATCAGGAGATATAAAAAACGCTAAGCTTCTAAGATGAAAAAGCGCAAGGATATGGCAGTGTTAAGCCAAAACGCTGCGACTGAATCGTTTTTTCAAGCAAAACTTTCAAGCAGCAACTTTAAGGCAGTGGCGTTAACCAGAGCACCTGAAAATGAAGGTGAAAATCAAGATATTTGCTTGGAAACAATTTTCACGCTCAGACTGGCGGTCATATTGACATGTTCTTTTTCCGGTGTTTTTTGTGATCTCTGGTTTCTGCTTATTGTTCAACTAATTGTTGTTTTTGTTGTGTCACTCTCTATCCTGTGACATATTTTTTCTTAGTAAAAATACACCATAGTATTCATATCATAAAATCTCTTTTCGCAGCTAACTGTATGTGCATCTGAGTAAGCACATTCTGGACCACCGGAAAAAACAAACGGAAACTTTGCGAATCAGCGAAAACATAACTTTTAACTTTTACTAACGATGACGTCATGAATTACGTCATAGGTCCCTCCAGTAAAAATTNCCCAGGGCCTCCTACCCTTTAATCCGGNTTTGCAACCCACCCTTTACTTTNCTTTTTAAACGCAGTTTACTTTCTGCACGATCAAATCGGAACCGCTGGCAGCTAAAACTACTTCCATAACACATGTTGCTCAATCCAAGCTCGATCACTTCCGCGACACTGCAGGCTTTTTGCCCTGGGAAAACAGCTACGCAACTGCCTGCGCTCCGACCCCAACCGCCGAAGAATATGGCCGCTGTGGTTACGGTAAATGAGGCTGTACATACCAAGAACATGGTATCTAGTAGTAGTCATGCTAAACACACGTTTATAAAGCTTGCTGGGGCTCTAGTGCCAACATTTGTTGCAGACTCTGGCTTTGCTAGTGCTTCTGCAAGTAGTGCCAAACTTGCAGTAATCTCAAGAGCACAAGTTCAGCGTTTTTTTGTCAGATTTAAGGCTACCGTGGTCCAGACCTTTAACTTAACGGAGAAACAAGTGAACACCATATTCGGGTGCATAGCAAGTGTCATCCACTCGTACCAAAAGCAAAATGTGCGTCAGGGCGCCACACAATCTGAGTTGGGTTCACGGAGGTCACGTTATTACATTCCAATTTCCATGACGACCCCGCAGCTCATTTGGCACACAATTTTATTCGAGCTCCCTTGCGCAAAAGTTCGTTTTTACTACATAATCTTTTCTTGGATTTGTTCTGCGCATACCATCTCTCAATTTTTTGTTTTTTCATTTTTTTCTGGTTAGATTTTGGTTTCAACTTTGGACGAAAATGTTTGAAAGCTTCGCAATTCCTTTGACAATGTTTTGCTGAAACGTGATAACGCAAAGTAACTTCCCTCAAAATTGGAAACTCTCAAAAGCTTTTGCTAAAGAGAACTGCGTCCGTTTTTTAAATTTAAAAACTGCTCACAAACGTTTTTTGCAATCAGAAATGTTTTTCGGTGAAATGTGTTGTTGTATTCATTGCAGTTAAAATGTCCTTTCAGTGCGTGTGGTCAAGAAATGGGCGATCTGTCTAACATCCTAAAAAATGTCTGCCCGGGCGATCGTCGGAAGCACTCGAAGGACAATTCTTGTGTTGCTCAGTCACATTGTCTGTAAACTTGTACTCGCAATTGCTTTGTGCAAGAACTTTCCGCAAATGTTCGCGTGTCTTTGCCGTTCTGATCGTCGCTCGACGGGATGGGCCGTGTGTGTATTTCATTTTGGAGGGAAACTGTTCAAATATCATAAAATCACAGTTTTTGTCTTGCTAGAACCATGAAAAATACACTCATGAATGTTTTAAATTGCAAGCTCACTTCCAACAGAATGTTCAGAATCTGCAAAAACTTTCTTGGGAAACGAATAGCGAATAAATCATATTTTCTTTGCAACTTTTAAAAAATATGCATCGTGCTAATGACACTCCTTAAATTTTACTTTGTTAGTTATAAAGCAAGTTAATTATAAAGGAACGGTCCTGGAAGTTATCCAAACCTAGGCAGTTAGTTCCCNCTGGACGTTGAGTTGCATCAGCACCACTGACGGGAAACAGCGTTCCNTTGTTCACGTGCACAAATCCCTGTTTGCAGGCGCATTGAACAAGTGAATCAGCAACATCAGTACAACTAGCGTTGGCATGACATGGATTGCGACTTGAACTGCACACGTTGGATACTGAAATTGTAGTAGAAGAGTCATTAAAATCAAAGTAAAAAATATAAAACGTTTATTAACAAATAAGAAAATTGGCAACAAAGGCTGTATACGTCTGCCTTTGTGGTTGGCCAATGTGTCTAAAAAAAGTAGAAAATCGAAAGCGTTCTTCAAGATTCGTAGTTCTAAAAGTGCATATTCTTAATTAGGTTTTAGAATGGCAAAAAAACTCAATACAGACCATTTTAATGCAGTTGACAGATTATAACAGTTGTTTTTAGGTCCGCTACATTTGAGCATCGCGAATTACGAATCTGCCTGGATGTGAGAAGTTGAATGAAAAGGTTTTATGAGTTAAACAAATGCAGTTATAAAGAAAATAAAGATTCAATATTTCATATAGTCTAGCTCGGATAAAGTTACATGACCAGCGTATTTTAGTGCTAGATTTAGATTCTGATGTAGTGTGACAGCAAGACAGTTTAAATTTCATTTTCCCCTTTGGAAACTGTTCAGACTTGAAATTCAACATTGTCAAGTACCTGTTACTTTAAAAATGAGAGAATAACATCATCATCTGCATTTTACACTTTCTAACGCAACATTTTACACTTTCTAACGCAATGCCTCAGACATAATAATATTCATCAGTGATGGAGTCTCGAAACATATTTTTGCGAGTCTCGATCTCCGTCTCGAAAGGCTGCAGGTCTCGATCTCACACCTATGGCCATGAGACTTGGAATACTACAACGATATGGATCAGGAAATCTTCTGTAACTCAACGTGCTTTTTGCCTGCTGTATCTGCAGGTAAGAAACAACTAAAGCAGGTAGGAAAAATGCCAGAAAATCCAAAAAAGTTCAACGTCGAAGTGGTAATGGCGTTTTTATGAAAAAATATGGGCATGATCCACAAAATGTCAAGTATCGAGTCTTGGTCTCGGATTTTTTGATAAGGTCTCGGTCTTGAGGTTTAAATCAGGTTCGGTCTCTAAGATTAGGTCTCGACTACATGTCTGGTAGTCATAGAGGAAATCNTTCAGCAAAAACAAGCTNTAGAAGATGTTGCACTAGCTATAGCGAGTTTTGTTAAGTTATTAGCTAGCTTGCGGTGACCTCCATGAAAAGGAATTGAAATTTTGTCGTAAAGGCTTTCGATATTTGTTACATCAAATGAACAAATTAAATTTTTGTCACGTTTAGCGTAGCTTTTCCCAAATTCCATTTGAAAAATTCAGAAGATAATTCTCACTTCTTGCAGATCCAGGACTTCCATTGTGGAATAAAATAAAGCGCTTTTGAGAAGGTTAATGGCCTGTGGATTTGCAGTGTTTTGAGTACCGGATACTGTTTAAATACTGAAACAAACTTTTTCTTTCAAATCTTTAATCGTTCACACTCTGTTTACAAAAAAAACACTTAATAATGCGTACCGAAGATGACTCAAACGCAAAAACGTACAAGCATATCTAATATTTATTACCGCCTTGTGTAGTCTTTAGTAAATTCTTTATAAAAATTTCAAGGGTCTGCGGTTGCAATTATTCTTTAACTGTTTTTGGCAACATATTCATGATTCTTTATTTGTTGTTTTTTAACATTAAACCTTGCACTTTCCTTTTAATCAAACCAGGAATTTGACATAGTTCCGCTTTATATTTCCTTATTGTAATAGACTTTTGTCTGTTTAGATTGCATTAAAAAAGGGGACATCTTTGGCCAAAAAGTCGTGTTTCCTGGTTGATTTTTACACAAAATGTGTTTATAAATTTTTAAAACAATACAGTTTTGCTATGTTAAACGATTGCCACTGAAATCGATTTTACTGTATTTCGGTATCAATACATTTGTGTCCTAACTTTTGCAGGTAATGGTCACCTCACTAAAAGCAGCATATACAAAAATGCGAATAAGCTTGAGAAATAGTTGAACCTGGTAAACTTACTATTTATGAAACTCGGAATGGTTTTAATATAGTTGTTCGCCGCAGCCACGCTTGTATATGCTGAAGTTGTTAATTGAGTCGGTACACCACCCGACGTAATGTTACCAACGACGATGGCTAAAAAAAACAAAAGTGTCGATCAATGATTATAGCACGAATACAATTTAATATCCTCTTAAATTATTCATATAAAATCAATATTCAAATGTTTGGTAAACATCGAGATATCAAGCATCTTACTGTCTTTAGCAGTTGCTGGATTCCAGCACAGAAGAATCAAACACAAAACTAAGAAGAGGCTTTTCATTTCAGTCAATGCTTTTTGTCCCACAGAAGTTAATTTCCAGTTCACAGCCTTCGTAAATATTCGAAGAAATTGTAGAAGATTTTATGAGCGGCAAAAAATATTCAGATTAGAATATCGCTATCTTCGAGTTTATTTTGCTCTATACAGTACTTGTTCATGCAGGCACTAAGATCTAAATGTTCAAAACCAACTTCAAAGTCTAACTTCCATATGCGTCAAGTGCAATGGCAATGTCCTGGTAGAATACCAACTTGACTGTAAAAGAACGGACGTCCCATTATATATGCTTGAGAGCAACCCTTGNTTTTTTTCTCGTTCTATCCGATTTGACGTTAGCAATTCTGCCCAAATTGTGACCTCACTACAGCCACTATAAAAACAATTCTTTGCTCTTTAANGACAATGCATNGGTAAGCATGGGTGGTCCCGCAAGGTTCAAATATCAGCCCACAACGTGGCGTATCGAAGCTATTAGCGCTTGGTAAAAATACGTTTTTCCACCTGACGACAAAGCAATTGCTTCACCACGCCTTTCAATTTGAAAGGCTCTTAAGAAAAAATTCTTCAATTGGCACTACAAATTTAATCAGTTTGCCTTCGTAATACAAAGGACTATTTTGGATGAGACAAAATTGAAAATGCTTGCTCAGGTTTTGTCGCAAGCTGTCTGCTTGAAATTGTCATGAGTAAATTGATGCTTACTTGTTTCAACTATTGTTTAGGTTCTAACGCAGATTTATGAATTGTCACTCTCTACTTTCTTCTTAGTTTCTTCATTAGCATGATTACTGCTTTTTTACTCTTGCAGTGTAAAGAGTTAAAGAACTTGCAGGAAAATTTTTCAGATTTCAAAACCTCAAGGGAAACATTTGAAATTTTAAATTTATGTCTGAATATAGAATTGTGTTTATTTTTCACACTGTTACTCAAGAGTGTTTCAAAACCAATATACCAACTACTTTTTTACGTAACAGATAAAATGAAGCTTCAAAAATTTGTGACAAAGCAAGTTTCAAAATTTCAATTTGACTATAAAGAAAGCAAGAAATAAAAACATTCAAGGTTTCCCACAAAAAGGCCATAAACATATGATTGTATCACCAACTTGCTGCTAAGTTTAATCAACAAGCAGTAGCTCAAGAAAAATAGCATGTTGTGCTGCCTTCAGCATTAACGTCATACAAAGAAAAAAAGATTTCGTGTAAACGTCACTTAAAACCCACGGTTATCTTCCTTGTTTTACAAAGTTTTACTGCATTCTGTTTGACACGTCAGTGCATTTTCACGCACCTGAACGTTATGCGAAAAAAATTCGCTGAAGTGTTAAACAAAAGTTAATACTTGCCTTCAGTGGCGTAGCCAGCCCAAAAATTTGAAGGGACCAAAATGTTTGATTTTAGGCGAATAACACTATTTTGCTTAGAAAAACGCCTCTCAAAGCACAAAATGGCTATATTGTCTAAAAATTGGGGGGCATGCCCCCCTGGCTACGCCTATGCTTGCCTTTGCTCTTTTCGGACGCGATACACGTTATTCTCAAAAGCGTTGAAATGCGTATGATGAACATGTTCCACATTCAGCAGATGGTGCATGTATGAAGCAGAGATGTATCGCATCACCTCGTGGTGTTGCGTTCGCGTTCATTCTGCAAAAAAACGCAATGATTTTGTGTGTTAAAATTTTCTTGTTTCGTTGAAAAACTCTGTTTCTTTGATCGTCGCATATTGTGTGCGTTTAAATTGGACTAAGTCTCCTTGACGAACAACATCGTGTTTCTTCCGCTTAAAGTATTTTCAAAAGCACCAAATCGCGTCACAGATCTAAGGTGTGCGCAGCACCAGCGACAGTTGAGGTATTTCGATTGTACATACGTCATAGATCGCCGCCGCAACGGCGCGCCTCATGTGACGCGTGGCGCTAAACGCAAGGAACGTGTTAATGAAATAGAACCTGAGAATATTTTTAAACATCCTTCCCGAACATTGTCGATGAAATCTATTTTAATCGTTTTTTTATGGCCAGCTGTCTGTTCAAGGGTGATCATTCGTTTGAACTTGAAAAAAACATGGGCGTTTCTCATTTTTAAGCGTAAAATCTAGTTGATGAGCGAGAAAAAGTTTGGTCATTTTTGTGGTATGAAAGCACACTACACCCGAAATACAACAGCAGTTTCACCTTTCTTGGTGTACTGTATATGGTACTCATTAGCTAAAGATTATCGTTAGGCATGTGTTTATAATCATAAAAGCTGGAAGTTTCCAGCCGGGGTCTTTACACGTATTGAAAGGCGCGCCCTTGGTCACAGCAATGTACGTTTACGTCAAAAAGATGTAAGAACTTTAAACAAAATTTACTAGTTCACAGTGACCGTGGACATGACTCAAATTTGTGCAGTTACTTACCTGTGCAGTGAATAGCAAAACTTTGCAAATCGACTGGGTACAGCAGGTTTATCACTCGCGGGCGTCCCTGCACTTTACGATATTTTCTGCACTTTACCATATTTTCAACACAATTTGCTGTAATGAAACCTGTACTGATGAGTTTACAAAACAATCGTACTTCGTTTGCTACATGCGTAAACGAAGCTGTTTTCAATTTTGTGCCGGCCTTGTACGGCGTGCTATTACAATCAAAGTTTTGATTTCCTCCTCGCTTTCAGTAAACCAGAAGCAATCAACATAGCTGTTCACAGCAAGAAACTTGTTTACTCAGTCATCTGAAGAGATGTTTGCCGTTATCCTAAATTACATGCTATTTCCAGTACATTTGCATGCTACTTGGCTCCGTTCCAGTAGTAAGTGCAGTTGAGTGATGTTTTAGAAAAGTTGCAGCACCGCTTGAAAATTTTCTCTTATTTGACGTTCCTTGCGGTTGGTAGTCTTTATCAATTTTCTAAAGGTAATTTTATAGTGTTTGAACAGAATCGATATATAACTAACGTGCTCCTGATATTATGTGCTGTTGGCAAAGGCATACTAAGACGCAGTAAACTTGTCGAGAAATGTTCAAAGAGTGATTGTTACGTGTCGAAAAAATTTTGAGAGCGCAAGCGGACGACGCAAAACCAAAATGGTTTATGAGGACTTGCGGAAGCCGAAAACATACGAACCTTTTTTCTGTCAGATATTCTTTTTTTCAGACATACTGTATTGTTTGTTCAGAATCAGTGAAATGTACCCGCATTATATACATCAGCTATCACGAAGGACTTCACTGGGTGAGACGAAAATGCAGTGTGAAAGTTGTTGTAGGAGCCACTTCACTGCTTCGGTCGTGCTCCAACAGTGAACTTGACTTGAACGAACCGGTTGAAACCAGTCTGGCAAAAGGCATCGACGACAAATCAGAAACCGTTAACACAAACCCGAATGAAAGACAAGGACTAAGCCGTCAACAAGGAACAGTAGTATCACATTTTACCAACCTTGAGAGGCGTTGCATCAAACTTTTGAACGGAAAAAATAACTGAAGTCTGGTACTCGAACTGTGATGGCAGGGAATGCACAGACAAATCGAGGCATTTAGCGGTGACGCCACGATTGCCCATGCTTGCCCAGGTGAACCAGTAGGCTGACTTATAAAAAGCAAACTGACGCTTCAGAAGCTGAACTGGGCGTCACCTAGTGCTGGGGAATGATATTTTTATTTTATGTGTTGATTAGGGTTGCCAGATCACTTGAAATTTTTTCGAGGACATTTTGTTTTTCAAGAGATACGGTGGACTACTTTCATGGGTGTCCACAGCGGGGGCAAAACGTGTTTTTACCCCCCCCTGGAAATTGGGACTAAGAACCATAAAATGTTAGAAAATCTGAAGTCAGCATCTCGATTCCGATCAATTTAATTCTTGCAATACCGGCAACACTTTATTTACCGGTGTAGCACTTACACTGCACAACAGCCAGCTTCACTGTTCTGGTGTGATGAGCTTGTAGTTCACTCATTTCCACTCCTTCACCTGCAGACTCACGCTGCGAAACTTGCGAGCGCATTTTTCTACTGTTTCTCGTAGTTGCGTAACAATAACATGGCAATGAATCTTCAAAGGTTCACTTTGAGTTACAATAATTAATGCCACTGTTGACCTCAGACATCTTTGGCAAGTGATACAGCGACTGCTGATAACGGTAAGACGCGTTGTTTCATACTCCAGTGTGAAAAGAAGCAGGGGTGAATCTGCAGCAATGCTTCCGCTTCCACAAGTTTCAAAAATCGATTATAGCGTGAGATTGTGAGTGTGACCAATGTGCCTGAGTGAATAGCTTAAGCTACGCTTACGCAGGCTTCTTTTCACGCGGTATGAAATTACGCGGCTTGTTAGAAATACCTCTGTAAAAGGCTTTGGAAATATGTCTTAATCGTTAGGCTTGTACTAACTGCAAAGCTGTATTCACGGCACTGGCGAGTTTTCATAATTCATCTGCTTAGTTTTTACGCCTGCCTGGTGTTCTAATTTTAGTAAGTTCTGAAGTTGTCCGATAGTCGTGTTGAGATACAGTGAAACAGTTTTGGGAGAGTGTCTAACTTTCGTGTTTTTACCTCTAATGTTGATCTGAACGTTGATTATTCTTAAATTATGACTTATTTGTAGAAAGTGCTTGCAAAAATGGATGTTAGGCAGTTTATGGAAAGCAAAAGCATATCTAATAGCCGAAGTGTAGAAAACAATCCGGACAAAAGATTTCAGAAGTGAGTTCTTTTCAACTAGCACAGAAACATGAGAGAGCCGCAAATATAGTTGCTGATAGTTCACGTCCATTTCAGACCAGTCCCATCGCCACGGGCGGGCTTTGGTGGGCTTATCCCCCCGAACAAAGCTCCAGGCTCCCCAAATTGAAACACGAAATACTAAAATTAGTGGAATTTTTGTCAAATTTGAATATCAAGCCCCCCGACACGAACGTAAAACCTCCCCGCACAAACGTAAAGCCTCCCTATTGACGAATTTCTGGCGACGGTTCTGTTTCAGGCTCAGTTGTGTGGATTTCACGATGATAACGACATTTATGCGCCAATTCACCAAAAGTTGTAACAGATGACTGAAAGTACACCTATTGTGGCAAACTCGTATACCCTACAGCTCCACTTGAAAAAGATTTCAAAATAGATGCGAATGGAGCGTGTGCTTTCATGGGGAATTTCGTTTGTGGTGTGGAAACAGAACAGCGTTTTGTAAACGTCCATTTGCATTGCAATGTCAGCAACCTGAGAATAATAAGCAAAATGTCGACGTTGTCCCACTGTAAAAGTTTCGTGAGACGTCCATGGCAAGTTGAACTCTTTCAGCAAGCTTTCATGTATGGGGAAATCAGGTTAAGCTAACCATGTACGAAATTGAAAACTAAACAAAACGTATTCAGACGACACAACCGTTCTTGAATAATTCACTTTTTACTACTATGCATTGTTTAAATGGAACAAATCTATACATTGTTCTATTCATCTACATTGCTTATTGTTCATTATAATCAATAGGTCAAAAATGAACAGTTTAAAAACTATTCAAGAATTTTCAAGGACGCCGGAATATATTCAAGGACAACAAGTTGTTTTTCAAGAATC
>JGI24158J21664_10010747_pt1 | contig 12197 bp, 9 predicted proteins | sample Ectturendosymbi3_FD_21664 | JGI IMG/M metagenome (IMG submission 21664) | reverse complement strand
TTTGAGTAAGCACATTCTCGACTACCGGAAAAAACAAACGGGAACCTTGCTAATCAGCGAAAACATAACTTTGACAAACGATGACGTCATGAATTACATCACAGGGACCCTCCAGTAAAAATTGCCCCGGCCCCCCTATCCTTTAATCCGGCTCTGAATATGAGTCAAATTGTGACGTCACAGACAGCACGCACCAAACACGAATGACCACCATATGCCACTGAGTAAAACCCCCCATGAAAATTCTCTGAGTACGCCACTGCTGTGCTTATATTTTACATTCTCACACTGTTTTGGTCACACATATGTGAAAGAAAATTTTGCAGCGTGTCGTGACCATATAGTCGTTAAGTTTGTTGCATTATCAAAATTACGTGTAGTGTATTTTGACACACACAATTGCTTGGCTTTCCTTGAATGCGCAAATCCGGCTGCAAGCGTACACATGTTTTCAGTGTATTTGATGACAGGTCAATTAACGCAACCACCCAAGCAAGTTTAGTGAAAGTGCGTGTTTGCGTCGCCTCAGGCGAAAGATCTTCGTTGTCTCGTGGAGATTAGACATACGTAACGGTCACTGACAGCTGAGCAGGCAACAGGATTACACTGGTGTACTCAAAAAGAGAAAGTAGATTCGTAAAAGGAAAGCAAACGCTTTTGTGTAACACTCTTTGTTGTGTAAGGTTTGTTACACTGAGAAACAAAAAATATTCATTTTTTAAATATATCCAGTTCAGATTGATAACCTTTAAGTTACTATTAAGTTAGACAAGCAACTTTCAACAGCATCATGTCAGTTCAAATGTCACTGCCACCCAAGTCTCCCCAGCCTCCTCCTAGTGAAGTTATGTCCAATCCCGATTCAGTAGAACTGGAACAAGATCCACATGAAGAGTAAGTTGTGCCCAAACCTTATCAAGCTGTATTGCTTACAATTATTTAGTGCTTTGACTTTAGTTAGCGTATTCTGAAACCATACCTACTACAGTACATAAAAATACAGTACAACGCCGTTATATATTCAATGCCAAGAGCCAAAACAGTGGCCAAAAAGTCTTCAATAGGGGGGCTTTACGTTCGTGCAGGGGGCTTGACATCCTAAAATTTTACAAAAACTCCACTGATTTATAGTGTTTCATATTTCATATTATTTAAATTGGGGGATTAGAGCTTTGTTTGGGGTGTCTAAGCCCACCAAAGCCCCCTCGTGGTGACGGGACTGCCTATAGCTTGCTGTGTCATTCTATTCTATACGTATGTATTTGTTGATTGTGCACAAGCTGTGGCTGTGAACGCTCTCAGATGTGTTCTTACTTATCTTGCCCAATGCCTTGAGCGTGCATACTGCGATATTGATCCTAGATACAAGCGTTATACAATAGTTTTCTCTCAGAGAGAGACAGAGATAGAATTTTGCTTCCAATCTGTGCTTGCAATTCTTGTAAACATGTATAAATGACAAAAATCCATTGTTTTTGAACATTTTACTCTTACCGACGATGCGTGGAAGCATCACGTTTGCCGTTGTGTCACTGGTGAAGCTGAATAAACCCTTGTGACTCAACGTAAGCTGTAGATCAAAGTATGCATGAACCGTCAAGGGCCAGTAATTTGAAGCTTGTGAGTGTGACGCAGAGGAACAACCCGTTGAACATGTTGTGCTTCATCGTTCAATCCACCAGCGACCTCCTATGAAGCTCATGGCCTGCTGACGCAGGCGCGCAACCAGTGGGAGGGGCGTTTCGGCTTTTTCTAATCATTTTTAAGAAAAGTCTTATTTGAATTTTATTGTCCTACTGGTTAATTATCTCCTTACATTACAAGATTTTTCTTGAAACAGGTCATTTGATCGAAAATTTTGAAAATGATTGGTATTTAACCACAAATATGCTGGAATTGTCAATAGTAGGGAGATAGGTTAAAATGTTGGTATTTGTAAGGCATTCTTTTATCCTTTTGTTCGTGTAACAACACTCTGAAAATTTTCAGAAATGCAGTGTGTGTGTAGGCTAATTGCTCCCGTAAAACCTACGAAAGTAACTTTTTTCACCATGATTTTGTACAATTCGGAAAACAGCATTCGCGATATAAGGCCATTTTGCAGTCAATTGCTTTGTCACAGCAGTTTGTGAGATTTACTTCATCTCTCTTACAGTAGGGAACCCGTAATGACACTTGACTACCATATATTACTGAAATCGCCCCCCCTAACCTTACTGGCTGGATCCTACCGTGGGTGACAGAAACAACTACTACGTTCACAATGTGTTAGCTTTATGTTTGCCTGGGGTTACTGTAGGCTATTATTTAAGAATTTTTGCATTTTATGTTCAGTGCTTATAACCGCTTCTGGGCTTTCACAGCCAAGCTCTAATGTTGCAAGGGAAGTTCAAATTTCACGAGGGCCTCAGTGTTATTTGGTGTTGTTTAGGATGTCCTAGCAAAAGTGCCGAGGCCACCCACATGTGGTGGCGAGCGTGGCCCAACCATTCGTAATAAAGTTCAAATTGCATTTCCTGTCTGAATTCCTTTCAAAGGTGTTTTAGTTGGCAGTCGAAGTCTCGTATCCACGATTGAAACAATAGCATCAGTTATTAAATATATCCTAACATTCATACCAGTCTCTTGTATCTGACAACTTCACCATTCGCAATATTGTCTGCAGAATTATCTCACAGCAAATATATTCAACTGAAGTTTCAAAAATCTAGATAATGGATTTGATGAACTTGCTGAAGCAAGACGAAAAGATAGGCAAGTTTACTAGTAGCCCATACATCTGCCACATTAAAGCCATGACTGCACCAGTTGAGTACGGAACCAGGTGTTTGTATTAGGCTACTAATTTTTACTCTGTATTAATCGTTCGGTCTGCATCTTGATTAAAACTGAAAAGTTCTTATTTTCGGAAATGTCGCGAAGAGAACTTTATCTGTGATCGTTTGCGAAAAAGTTGTACCACGGTTGAATAAGCACGATGACGCCAGCGAATGAAATTTCATGAAAATTGCCCCTCCTCCAAATGAAGAGCTTGTTGCGCCCCTGGCCTGACCGTTCTTGATGACGAGACAATCGAATGACTGCTAAGACCTGCCCCTATAGTACGACCAAGCAGTGGATTACAACAACTGGCTCGAACGAAGAAGCAGAAGAATTTGAAGCGACATCTAAGAGAGAGCACGCAGATGTTTATAATGAAGTCGAAGAATCAGACAAGAAAATAGAAGAACCACCTAAGTCCTTGCGATTCGAACAGATAAGCCTTCATTGAGTAGTTGTGGCTTTAAAAATTTTTTTCCGAAGTGAAATAGTTACAATTGCCATGAGTGCAATGAAATTTCGCAAAGGAACAATTGATTTGGTTTTCCACAACTCCGTTCCATTAAGTTTTTTTCCACACCTGCATTTCAAAATCTGAAGGGCGAAATGGCATGAACTGTTGAGATTTCTTTGAGAAAAGCAAGATTAGAAATATGGTGATAGAAGAAACATAGATATAGAACCAGCACTGAAAAAAGAACTTGCTGAAAAGTTTGCGCACTTCAAAATGGATACATACATAAGGATTCGAGTAAATTATCTTGCCATAAACGTCCGTTGTTTTGGTGAAGACGGTAAGGTCAAAAATAAAACTTTATCAGTTGCCGATACGAGAAACGAATATGAAAGTGACGTACATGGAAGTAACGGCTTATATAAGCTCGTGTCGGACGTTCTAAAAGATTTTGAAATTGAAAAGAAACAGGTTGGATGCGCCGTTACCGATTATGCATCGAACATGGTAACCACGATAGAGAAGCTGAATGAAGAAAATGGATGTCGTGAAAAATTAAAGTTTTGGTTCTGATACAGATGAAAGCGAGCATGAAGGCTTAGAATAAATAGTTTACTTTGAGGAGTAAGTAAGAGTCATAAGATTCACCACATGCGGTGTGGTGTTCAGGCCCGTAGCCAGGTTTTAAGGTTTGGAGGGTCAGAATACATTTTAGGTGGGCAACATTTTTCTTTTTATTATAACATTTTTCTGGGCACAACAAAATTTGTGGGGGAACAAAAAAATTGGTTGGCGAGACACTGTCCCCGAATGCCTCCCCTCCCCATGGCTACGGGCCTGGTGGTGTTCATGCACTTCAACTGCAATATGTGATGTTTCACGAAGTGGGCCAGTTATAAGACTTTTGACAAAAATTAGGCAAGTGACAGCTGCGGCCATAACGCCCAAGACAGACCGCATTATCAAAAGAAGTGGCGGAAAATCATGGCAAATTTACAAATCCATCTGAGTAATACGCAACGGGTTCGAGAGAGCGCTTTAGATGGTTTGTTGTTTGGCGTCTAATGACATAAGTGAAATGTGTCTCTTACACTTGTAGCTATTTCTTTGAGCTTGTTTTGCCCAAAATCAACTTCACCGTCTTCAAAGCACAAGGGTTCACGAACCCTTCTCCGATCGTGCGACGCTTTTTTTGCTTGGCAATGCGTAATGGCTAGGGAAACCAATTTTACGACCTAAAAACTTAAAATTTTGACTTTACAATTTCAAAATTTTGACTATATTTTGACCTATCAATTTCCTGGGTTTGCTAAAATGCGGAATACAAAACATTATTAGAAGTAAAACTGGTAAATTAAAAACCTTTAGTCTGTTGAAATGAAACAAAATTCAAAGTGTGAAAGACCCAACGAAACTAGAGTTATGAAACCATGGACGGAAATCAATTAGAAACCACAAGGGAAATATCCAGTGTCAATAAATTCCTGAACTCACTGAGGAGGTTCTGCATTGCTATACTTCAACATCACGTACTGCTTCACATTATTGCCTTCAAAGTTTGTACATGCATAATGGATTGAGCATTTACCAAAACAAGTGTCCTAGTGTAACACCACGTTTCTTGCCTTACCACGCCTAGCCTACTTAATATTCAAACGTACAGTAATGTAGGCAAAACAACATTGTTTTGCCAGAAATCGCTAAAAGCCATTATATCTCAAAATTGCAACTGAACTTGCAAAAGCACATCAATGTGTTGTAACTTTAATTAAATATCGATAAGGAGAAAAACTCGACTACAAGAAAATTTTGACTTAACGCTAAGTTTGAGTTTTTTTGACCTAATAACTTTGGGGTCGCTCCTGGTATCAGCGTGAAATTTGGGTTGTGGACGTTTCATAAACTTTAAAAAAGGCAGAAAATTTTTAACTTCCTTGACTTTTGGTTGCCCAGGTAATGGCACTTCGAAAGAGGCCTCCACGCCTGCATTGCTTTGTTGGTGAAATTATCCACTACATCCACGATAGTATCCAGTTTGTGCAGTTTCAAAATTGTTGATTTGGGAAGAATGACAAGTCTGGGTGTGTCTGCTGCAAGTGACGCTTAAAGCTTTGATGGCTTCGTTGCTGAGGACAGCATAACATAAAACCCATTGCGGTTTTTTATTGTCATTGTCTGGCACTGAATTAAAGCCCATATAACTTTGTGCGTATCTTCTTTATTTAACCATACTGGATAAGAGTTGTTGAACTGTTTGGTGTACTGAACGCTGCTCACAACAGTTAGCACCAACTTGGAAAGTGAGCATTTGTAAACAATATATGTGACGTCGCAACACGGGTGTAACGTCACTAGTGCGAAAAAGTATTTGTCCAGAATACGAAACATAGCATACACTCTCGCCTAATTCTCAAATATCAGAATGTGATAACTAAGCAAACATACCGTGCCTATTTCAAAAACTGGTAATAAACACATTATCTTCACGGACTCCCGGGCGAGAACCGCTGAAACATGACGACTGTAAGTAATTTTTCCACATAACAAGGCGTGTGTGAATGCTTCTTGCCATGGTACTTATCCGCAGTTTTTCAAATGTTCGCTAGGGGTTTGGAAAAAGTGCTGTTCAATCTATATCAATAGACAAAACCAAAAATATCGGTGGCATTCAGTAAAGTTACGATTGCGTGCGTGTATGGAATATTTTTTGTTTGAAAAGACTTTCATAAAACTTTTGTTCAAGAGCATTACAAAAATGCAATGCATGGGCGTCGGAGGGGGTGCAGGGGGGGGGTTGGAAAAAATCCTCCCTACACCCATGATGCAGAGTGCTTTGTTTCAGGTTGAGACGTTGACCCATTGCAGTAAGTTTTCGACAATAAATGTTTACTATAATTGTAAATCACTGGAAATTTTGACTCTGTGTTTTTGGATTGCGTAAGAAACAGTTTAGGTATTTCCCAATTCAAAATATCTTCTTACAGAATGATGAAAATGAGACTCGGGACTTCGCCCCACCACACCAACCCTCGCTCGCGAACTCTCGTCGGGTGGAAAAACACTATGCCTTTGGAAGATTACAGGTTTGTTCGTGAACAGAAGAGAAATCAAAAGAATATCCCTACCACGTAAGCAATTTACTGATTCCTTTTAATTTTGCCGCGTGTTTATAGCTTAGTTCTAGGTGTCTGTCGTTAACGCATATTGTTATGCTTTCTGACAAGCGTTTTGCAACTGATTTTTAATTTGACATCACGTTGTGTAGAAGACTACACTGAATATGGTTGTGGTAAACCTCTATTTTGCGTAGGAACCCGAGAAGACGTTTGATTTCCAAGTTGTAACCTTACCTGCTAAAGGCTACATGTCAAAGGGCATCAAACTGTTTTTATCGCGTCATATTTTTTTTTTGAAGTGCAATATTAAATGCACAGAAATTCGATATAATAAGAAAGTGGTTTGGGAAATGGTCTGCAGTCACTACGTGATGTTTTCCAAGGAAGCATTTGGTCTCCTGTAGAACAAAACGTTTATCGATGTATCAACACCCAATAAGACTTTGAAAAATCGAATCGTTAAGACCTGAAGGCAATCGGGAATTTCATATCCAGTGTTTTGAGGGACCGAAACGGTCTCTCAAAATTTTTTCCAACGGTCTCTCAAAATAGAAATGAATCTCACTGCATAATCACCACCAAAATACACCAAAACCTCTTCATGACCATCTCGGTATTCAGATGAAATAGCTACGGCCTCTCAAAATGCCTTATTGGACACCAATGTCAAATCTTTAAAAAAAAAACCTGTTCACGTCTAGCATTCCAAATTCGATGTTGAACCTTCAAATAAAAAAACAGGGAAAGTAGACAAAAAATGAATTTTAAGAGGTAGTAAAATATCGACTTCGTGGTGCCGCTTTTTATAAGATAAACAACTTGAGATCCCACCTGCACTTTTGCAATGACAGCGCAATGGTTGCAGTAGTTTTAACGTCAAAAACGATTTTTAAAAATGGTTGAAAAAGCACGTGTACCGGTAACTCGTTTGTCCGGTGTACTACCGCTTGGTGTGTTGTTGTTACTTCCGTCGAGACACATTGTTTTATGCATATTAAAGTCGCAAACAAGTTTAAAAAACAAAATCGACTTGAAAATAATTAGGAACCAGACAACGTTATGGAAATAAGTCCATCGAGCAGTGACACACAACCTAAAAACATTGAAGAATAAAATCTATAACCGTTGAATACGCAATTTTCGAATGTCAAGTGGACCACACGATTTGCTCCAAAAGTAGGTATCGTTGAACGAATAAAGATAGTTTACCCTACAAAGGGTTGTACGAGCGAAAAAAAGAGTTAGTCAAAAATATTGCATATCATATTCACTTACTATTTTTATGCTCCGGAGAGAAGCAATGTGCAATCTGAAACAATGGATAAGATGCTCACTGTGATTGATAATCACTACTTTAAAAGTCGAAGTTTTAGCACACTAAATTTTTTTCTCTTTTGAAACTATTAAAGGCAACCCATTAAAAGAATCTCTCAGGAAACATGTTAGGTTTAATTACTCCCGTGTCCCTTACGGACAGCACTGCAATCTTATACTACAGTAAGTCTGTGCAGTTCCACCATGGTTTGCACATGGCATGCAGTGTGAGATTAGAACAAATAAATAGTGAGGGCATTGCAAACGCATGGACGGCTTTTAGACAAGTTTGGTCACGAAAACACAAAAACTGAAAAGAAGATGAAGATAATGGAACAAAAGGTTCAGAATAAAGGCATTTTCAAAGTTCTTGTCGTGTGAATACATTTCAAAACAAATTGAAACAGATAACTAATTCGTTGGTGTATTCACAGTAAAATTGTTTCTGAAACTTTGCCTATCGCTTGGTTGTAGGAAATACGTTACTGTTTGGCACTGACGGTATAAAAACTTGATTCTGCAAATTGTTTAGGCTGCGTTCCTGTTTTCAACGTTAGCCTAATCGTTGTAGAAACATGAACATGATAAGACTACAAAGCTTTAACAGAGAAGGTCACACGTTAAGTTTCACCAAGACAGTCAGTAATTCTTTCTAGTCCGTTCTCATCGCCGAATGTTCAGGTCCCTGAATTTGAGTCTATGCAGCAAACCCATACAAGAAACCGCCAAGATTAGTCACTTAACAAAAACTGCTTACAATCAAGGCCGGACTTACTTACTTGTAGGCCCTTGGCCAAGTTCATCAATGAATCGCCGCATTAATAGAAATGTGGCATGTCTGCAGGAGAGAGTATTTGTTGCAGCGAGTCTGGAGATCGGTGTTTCCCCAACTTTTTCCAACTTGCGCACCTCTGAGTAGTTTAATTCTTCTCGCAGACGTCCAACCTCCAAATTATAATCGTTTAAGAAATGGCGACTTCTTCAAAACTTGTTTTTGTTTTTCGGAAATTTGATTTCGGATTCAGCGAAACTGAAATCATCATGGCAGTACGATTGTTAGTTTATCCGATACGCAAGTGATGTCGACTAATGCTATCAATATCATACAAAACCAGACTGTAACTTTCGGACCATGCTCCACATTCGCTGACCCCTTGGTGTCCGCAGACCCCAGGATGGGATCCATTGCTCTAGATGCCCGTAGGCCTCAGGCCAATCGCTCACAATGCCTATTTGTATATGCGGTCGCGCTAATGTAAATTGTTCGGGATCAGCGCAGTTATTTTTAGCAAGTTGTGGTAAATGATTAAACCAGAGATGCAGTGAAAACGTAGCGTGCCGAGTGCGAGGAGATAAGAAATGAAAGTATGTGCTAAGTCTACATCATTCATAGAGCTTTTTGTGCTATTGACTTGAGGGCAAAAACTTCACTGCAATTTAACTCCCATAGCCTGAAGTGCTACCGACTTTTCATCACATAGTAAAGAATAAAATAATCTTGTTTCACATCTTTCTAAAAATCCGGGTGTTTTTAGTGGCATTTCAATAATTTATTTATAAAATGCACCCATTCAAAACTACACACCGTCGCTGCACAAATTTAGTTAGTTTCAAAATTCGCAAATTTTGCAAGATAAGAAGAATAGCACAAATATTCTGTTTACGATGACGAAAAACTATAAAATGCCGCAGTAGGTCCAGTAAACTTCATTTTTATCTATTTCAGAATAAAATTTCATATCACATTAATTAGGGCATTAAGATCAATTACCCCTTCTACTCATTTTTTAATTCAGTGCATATATTCACACTTGGAAACAACTATAAAGGCGTAAGTATTATACACATGAGTAACTGACGCCTAGCCGAGAGTACCTTGAAGTCAGCACCTAAAAGACTTCATCAATTTGTTTTTATTGCTTTAATTGTTTCTTACTTTGAAAAAGTTATCATGTAACAGGTTGTTTAAAGGAAAATGTTAGGTACCTGGTATGGACCTGTAGGGACCCGAATTCTCTGATTCTAGAGATCCGATTTTGTCTGATTCTAGGGACCCGATTTTCAATTCTAGGGACCCGAATCGGGTCCCTAAAATACCTTAAAAAAACTGCATGTAATGAAGCCATAGAAACCTACCTAAAAGCAAAGGGAATTTAACTGCATTGTGAACTGTAAACACCTGCATGATGCTCAACGATCCTTTTTTCAAACATAAATTTTCTTTATGAAAACGCAAGAAGCAAAGGTCACCAGACTATGGATGGAAATAACAGATAAATTACAGTGTTACGTATACCAAAATATCCATTGTCGGTTTAAATTGCGTTTTGATCTGGAAGGACATGCGTACAGAAGAGTTTCTACAAAACCTTTTCCAGTAAAACGTGATTTTATTTTAACGAAGACCTTTTTGTTCATTTATTTGCACCAGTGTTTTCCAACCGCTTATTGTTATCTGGCTCAGAAAGCTTTTGGATAAACACGGCGTGAAATGTGAAAATGTCGAACGACATTTTTTTGCGCGAGAGGACACAGTAACTTGCAGGACAAGGGCCTGGACAGGACTAGGGCATATGGTCCGTCCTACTTGAAACGATAAAATCTGTACCGAGGTTTGGTGAAAATACGCTTTGCATACCATGCGCAATACCACAGACGACTTGAGGAAGACAGGGTCCTACCAATAAAGTCGATTTTGCGGTGGGGCCAATTTATCAAATATTTTCAAGCAATTTTGTGCGAAGTAGTGATGATTCAATTACCGGTAGTTCCAAAACAATAATTATGACAGAAATGTAGCCTATAGTGTAATCCAGCACTTATACATCAGAGAAAAAAGCGAAGTTCGATCATTCTCAAAGCAAAAAATGAGTCTTGTTTATTGAATTTATGATAATCTTCTGAAGACAACACTTAAAATTAAATTGTTTTCTATTTCAACTGCCTTATCAGACAATATTTGGCATTCTTTTATGCGACAGAGAGCTTTCCAACACAGGAAAATATAACGCTGGTGCAATATGGTCCCCAACCTTTTCCGACTTGCGGCGCCCTGGGTGGGTAAATTTTATTCTTGCAAAACCCCAACCGTCAGTATAGTGGTGACTCTAGGGCAGCGGTCACCAACGTTTATGAAACTGAGAGATATTTCTAGGGTACTTTTTATTGTGAAGGGTTACCAGTTTGATGCACACTTCAGAAATAAAAAATTTGCTCAATTCATCTTTGATTATGCTATTATTAATTGATGATATTCATCTATGTGAAGACATTGCTTATGTTACTGGTATTTTTAGAATAGGTCCGAGGGCGACCCACGTGGTCCTTGTAGGCGACCTGGTGCCCGCGGGCACCATGTTGGTGACCCCTGCTCTAGGGAGATTGGGGGCTCAAGCCTTCTCCAATATGACTCGTGGAGAAGTACAATGACACAGTGATTCAAAATCAAAAAGAATTGCAAGGTACCTTTCATGGCACGGTCGATTTCGGGCTAAATTTTTAACAATCATTTGCAACATTGCCGTTAACGTGCTCAGCGAGGCGAGAAGAGCATAAATTCAAGGCAAATGACTTCTTACACGCAACGTAGAGTAAACGCTGTTTCCAGCTCTAGAGTTGTGCTACCGTTTCCATTACGATGGCAGTAACGATACAAGGCTTATCAAAGACCATGCACAAATCCTCAGTTGCATCACATATGGAACCGATCGTATAGGGAGAAAAACATTCTGCACAAGAAAGGAAAGCAGGATGAGATAATTGCGCTATTGCTTGTGTGGACATTTGTCCGGCTTCACACCGGATTGTCCGGCATTCTAAGCGTTTGTCCTCTGTTCTGCCGGACGTATATTCTTTTCACATCTTGCCACATATTATTTATAGGATCAACTATACCCATTAACATTTGCATCCAAGACCTAAAAAGTAACTTTTAGTATGCAGTGTTGCTTAGGGCTATTGGAGCCAGTGACACTGTGGAAGTGTTTATGTGTAAAAATCCTGAATCATTTGCAGTGGTTTACTTTGATGGTTTTCTGGCAAAAGAAAGCTCATGCCATGCTGCTGTGTTGCACGAGATTATGTGCGTAGGTTTGCTACTGAGGTTCAAAAAATTGTGGGAAGCGAACCTGAAGTATGATTCTAGTCGAGGTCTACTATTACATTTTTGTTTCGTCAGGGTTTGTATAGCAAATACTGAATGAATAGCGAAATGTTACAGTATTTCAATGATTGGCATTCATAGCAAATCAGATAGAAAGCCACCAGTGTGGAAAACAAGCAGGTTATGCAATGGTATTGACAGAAATACAGCAGTGCGATTTGATGAAGATTGATAGCGATGTTTCAGCTCACAGTGGATGCAATCTATTTTGTTAATTTTGAATGCTTGAATGAGCGCAGGCGAGCCAATGGCAGCACCGCTCCCTTGCACCCATGCGTGAACGCCGAGAGCGTGGTTGGAAAGGCCGCAACTATTCCGTTTTTCAAGTCTT
>JGI24158J21664_10010746_pt1 | contig 12198 bp, 9 predicted proteins | sample Ectturendosymbi3_FD_21664 | JGI IMG/M metagenome (IMG submission 21664) | reverse complement strand
GCTGTATCAGGGTAGCCTCGTCATGACTAGTTGCTTAGGCTTGTGCTGTATTCGTGAGCTAGTTACATTCGTGCTTTATCAAATTATTGACATATCAAGCACAGTTGCTAGCGGCTGACTAAAAACAGTAGCTTTGAGAATCTGATTAATGATAAATTTCCGCCTTGAATCCCACAAGCTTTGTTCCGCGCACATCGAGATTCAAGCTAATCGCGGCAAAGCATGAATGTGACACTATCAGTTCAGCAATTACCAGTCAAACAGATAGACGTATATTTTATAAAGTCTCAACTTTGATTGAATCTTGTAACAACCTGCATGCTAAAACAATGGAGTAAATTTTACTAGTGATGGTCACTTAAATACTAACGCTTCAGTCTTATGCTTATAAATACGTAACGCAATTCGAAAAGATTGTAGATCATTTCACTGCGAATATTAAGAGAATAGAATTAATAATTGAGTATCATGCGAGCGTTGTAACATGTCGAGAAGTGTTTGAATACTATGATACATCGCATATTGATACCAGTTTATGTCAATTGAATATATTTATTGCGATAAAGAAAAACTATGGAACCACAAATTATGTGATTTACTAGTGTGTGTATTTTATAGTAGGGAACCATTGAGAATTCGTTTATATTAGGGCAATTAATGAGGGCTGTTTAACAGCTTAGTTTCTGCGAGAACGGTCCCTGATTCAGTAATGAGAACCCAGGCATGAATGATTCTACTGGATCAAAAGCACATTGTTATGTCACCCTTAGGGGCTGCATCTTGTGTAACACACTCGATGGACGGGTGAGCGCTGAGTGGAGCAGATGTCCAGGCTCCATGGCACGGCGTGCTAGAGACAGTGTGGCTCCATTGCGACAAAGCTCAGCAGGTTGGATGCCTGCGAGGATTGGAAATTTGTCCGCTGGTGTAGGACGCAGGCATCCAGTCACAATTTGCAAGGCGTCATTGATGGCGAGGTCGATGAGGCAGGTATGAGCACTGCGACACCAGACAGGCGCGCAGTGCTCTGCAGTTGAGTGCACCAAGGCTAGGGTGGATATTTGCAGATTTTTTGCTCCAGCGCCCCAACCGGAGTCAGCAAGCCGCCTCAGGAGCGTGACGTGTGATGTCAGCTTGTAAAGTGACTGTTGTCAGCTTCTTGTGAAGTGACTTTCACTGTTTGTCATGTGCAAACACCTATTCTGCAAGCGTTATGGCTAACCGTTTTTTGTGCTCTTGTGTTATGTGATTGCGTCTCCGAAATGGACCACGAGTTTGTAATAAATTATTATTATTATTATTATATAACAAACACTGTACAATCCTGAGAGATTTGAGAAACTCCACTCAATCAAACTTTTCACTGAAGTAATCTGCAGTCCAGAAACTTAACTGAAAGTTGTTTGAAACAATATTATCAAATTCAGATTTAATCCAAATCCTGTTAAGCACAAGTTATAAAATGAAAATCCAATCCACATCCATAAAAATGCTAAACACCTGTAGGATTTAGATTCAGGTCCATGTTCGTCTCTGGTTGTTTTTGTGACATGTAAAAAACAAGGAGACATTTTTTGCAGCAGGGTTTGGCTAGGATTGTGGAATTGATTGAGAGTGAATAAGAGGAGTAAAATGAAATATAAAAATGCTTTCACCAAATACTTATGCCTATTACTTGGAACTAAGGAAGCTGGTGACAAAGGTAGTGAAAGAATTGCATACCAATGTTGGGTGCCATTTTGTCGCTCTATTGTTGGGCGCTGTTTTGCAGTTCATCGTTCACCACTTTGTGTCAGAAAAGAAAAACCCAGAGAAAATGTTGAAATTCATTTGACTCGAGCTTCAAACCAATGACTCGAAGTGACTCGACAGATTTTGTGACTTGACTCTGACTCGACTCGAACAAACAACACTCAACTCTCACTACACTTGATAAATTTTAGATGACTCTGACTCTAAGGGCTGATGACTCGACTCGTTTTTCGACACTTATGAATCGGCCATATCACTGAATATTAGCAAAACGCTGTATAAATGCGCAAAACTGTCTCATTTGCAAAGTTATATTTCCATTGCAGTAAAACCACTTACCTATTTTGAAGGTAGAATATCAATGAATATATCGATTTTCATTTGTCTGGAATTGAGTGGAATTAGTGAGACTTTGAGTGTAGGTAATCAGAGGTGGCCACAGAGCCGGAGTCAACCCTGCAGGATTCTTAATTTTTTGGATCTCGTTCAGGTGTCAAGCGAAATTTCTAACTTGCAAAATTTCTGACTTCATGCTATGTTTGCATGCACAGAATAATATTTTACATATCAAATACGCTGAGAAAACTGATGGTTAGGTCTTAGGGTTTGGTGTTTCGGTAAGTGTGTCGGGTTAGCGTTCAGGCTAGGTTCGTAAAGGAAATAATAATTGAGGTCTAAGACTAAGTACAACATTTTTCAGTGGTAATAGTTATTCCCGTACTGTAGTTTGTTGTGGATATTTGACATCTATCTAAAAAGTTTTAATTTACACAACACGCATCAAAAAGGTAATCGCCAAACTTAATTCCTTTAAGAATGCTGTTCTTTTTGCTACTCATGTTGTTATTTCGTAGCGTTTGCCTCCAGGTTTCAAATCAAGCAGATAAATTAGATCTTCTGGTGGTTTTTCAATATTTATNATTAAATAGAAAAAATGAATAAAAAAATAATATAATTGATGTCTAAAACTAAATAAAAAAAATCGCCAGAAGATCTAATTTATCTGCTTTATTCGTTTATTCTGAAAAGCAAAGTAACTGACAATAGAGATGAGCGAACTGTCATTTTTTGCGATCCAGATCCAGTCTTGGGTTTTTAAAACTAAGTCCAAGATCATCCAAAGTCCAAAAAGTTTGAGAAATTCAAAATCCAAGTCTAAACAAAGTCCAAAAAATACAGCTGTTTGATGTCAAAAATTAGGCAATTCTTTTCCATTAACTCAGCCCAAATCAGGTCCTGGTCCTAATTTTTTTATGCATTTTGCAGTCCGGTGTCAAGCGAAATTTCTGACCTGTTATTGTTTATCAGTTATTTTGGTTCCCAGATTGCAGGAATAAAGCATGGCCATTGCTGTTTTGATGTGTGTTTTGTAAATTAAAACATTTTGGTAAGATGTCAGATACCCTGAAGTTACAGTGCGGGAATGGCTACAACCACTGGAATACATTGGATTTAGTTTTAGACATCAATTATATTTCTTTTTCTAACCCCAACATAAACTCTAACACGACACAGCTACCTAAATACGTAACCCTAATCACTAATCATCAATTGTCTCAGCGTATTTGATATGTAGAATATTATTCTGTGCTGTGCATGCGCACATGGCGTGAAGTCAAAAATTTTGCGAGTCAAAAATTTTGCTTGACACCGACCACCCTTATGACTGTCCTACGTGATTTGCCTGGACTTGGAACTTCTTTCAGGAGTAGGTAGATCAACAGTTGGTTGAAGAACGATCCGAAACGTTCCGAAGCAAGCATGAATAGATTTATCTTTTTATTTTTAATGAAGTTGTTTGGTTTGTCCCAGTTTTGTGCTACAAATATCGTTCTGAATATTTTGGTGTGAAGTACTGGTGAACATCGAATCCTGCATGACAGCGAATTTTTCGCTTTTGTTTCGCAAGTGTGTTGGGTGGTTAGTGTGAATTAGACGTAGCCTATACAGTAGTTTGTTTTTGTTTTCCATTTGTGTTGCTGCATTACGAGCGTCCTGGAAGTCTAAAAGGTGAGTTTAGCCGAAGTGATTCTACATCTACTCTGGTATCTTCATAGCATAAATATATCTTTATATAAATGAAAATATTTTAAGCCGTGAGGATGTGATTACTATTACAGCAGTTTGCCAATTATTAATATTATTAATATCATATGGCACTGGTCCTCACCGACCGTGAACATCGTTTGATTTGACTTAGTAAAGTTTGTTGTGTTTCCGTGACTCAATGTACAGTAGCCTAGTAGGCTGCTTACTGACCTGTAGGTCGCAGATACTAGATAGGTCTGTGTTGATTGTTCTGCTTCTGAGACTGATGTTGATGTTCAACTTCATTATGATTATCACCATGCAAATGCAGTACTACTGTACTACTACAGTTCCAAGCGTTGGATGGTTTTGAGTTTATTGTCTCTTTTACTTTTACTGTGGGTTCCAGGCTTATATTTTTTGGTCAATTTTTAGCTGAACACCAAATTGGAGGATAATGATAGGCAGTGCCTATAGATCTGTTGCGATCGGAAAAGCCCAAGTGGCATGTGTGCAAAGCTTCCCACTGTGGCAGCAAGCAACAATAGAGTTCATGCGCCGCGATCCCTTTCCGCGTACGCTAGTCATCAAGCTCAATCGTTCACAAGTTAATATTAGCAAAGCTTCCACGCCACAATCACTCTATTATTCATTATTGCTTGTTCGTGACATGTATATTGTTGTTCTTCGGGCACATCCCGTTCGTGGTGAATCACACATTCAACGCAATGCCACCAGAGAGATTGCAACAATACGACTGTGGATCTTGAAATTTGAAAACTTATTCATAGATACGCCACCTGTGATGTAACAACAGTAACGCACGGTTGATGAGAGTGAAGTAGGTTTGGTAGAAACAAAGTAAACGTAAAAGATAAACCCTAACCGTAGCTCTAAGCTAACCCTAACCTTAGTCTTAACCTAATGCTAACATAATCCTAGGTAAGGCTAACCTAATGCTAAACTATCCTTAACCTAACCCTAAGCTAATGCTAACCTAGCCCTAACCTAATGCTAACACTAACTTGTAAAGATAACACGTAAGCCTGAAAAAAAGTAAAGTTGCTTATGTGAGAATTGAACTAAAAACCATTAGCATAGCAGTCGTGACGCATAACTGCTACACCATGAGACCAACGCCATTTGAATGACAAACAGACCCATTTCAATTGCGTCAAGTCGGGCGTATCCCATTTGTAGTCACTTCCATAATGATAGGCAGTGCCTATTCTACTGCCAAGATGAAGATACCTGCAGCAACACCAACAGGCCTGGCAAAAACGAAGTAACACAAAAGATAATAAACCCTAAAGCTAAACCTAACCCTCAATCTTATTGCCTAACCCTAAAACAAACCCTTAATGCTAACATTAACCCTTATAATGCTAACCCTTAGCACTCACCCTAATCCTTAAAATAGTAACCCCTAAGCCAAACTCTAACGCTAAGCCTAGGGCTAACCCTAATGCTAATCCTTGATGCTAACCCCTACCGAACGCTAAGCGTAACGCAAACGTTAACCAAAGCCTAAACCTAACACCCATGGCAAAAGTTTAGAAAGTTATGAAAAAAGGAAATCGCCAAGGTGAGAGTCGAAATGAAAAGCAATGGCATATCAGACTTGAAGCATAACCAATACGCTACGAGTAGCACGCCAATTGCATGAAAAACTGATGTTTTTATTCAAATTACGTCATGCCATGAGACCAAATGTTCGACTGGTAGCACAATAGCTCTAGCCGATCTGTTGCCGCCAGAATATTGGCGGTAAAATAAACACTACCATAATGATAATGAACATGTTGGTGCACTCATTACCAAACTAACAAAAAATTGATGCATGAAACCTGTCGGACATGAAGTATTTATGAAGTTACTTGCAATGAAAATGTCATGATACAAGCTAGACCAGGGGTGTACAACCTTTTTCTATTGTCAGCCGCATTACTTTTTGTTTATGAAGTACGGCCACCAATGAGTTAGTTTGAGTTATATTTATGAGATACGGCCAAGTGCCAACCAACACAGAACACATTCAAACATGAATTGTGTATTCATTCTATAACTCTTTGTGACATCACCATCCAGATTGTTACGCATCATGTTTACTGATTTTCTTGCCTTACGTTTGTTTTGCCTCAACATACGCCAGCATGGCTGCGAAATCTTATATTTTTAATCACATGTGGATGGCCGCAAACTTCATTATCGAAGGTCACATGCTAGACCAGAGGTGGGCAAACTACGGCCCGCAGGCCACATGCGGCCCGTGAGGGCATTTTGTGTGGCCTGCAGGGCAGTCACACGTACATAGATAGTACATATTTGGAGTCTACGTTAAAGTAATTTTATCGATTAGGTTAGAATTATCAAGATTTTTTCCACACGTTTCATTTGAAACCACATTTTTACTCACCCGGAAGTGACTATTGCTACCTTCATTTTATGGTAGCTCATGTAAAACTTTTTTAAATTTTCAAAGCGATTAGAGGTATAATATATGTAATACCAGCATGCAGCCCTCGGTAGCAATAAAATCTTCAATGTGGCCCTCCGTAGAAAATGTTTGCCCACCCCTGTGCTAGACCAATCACCTACTTCCACCAACCATGCACAGCTATAACAACATGGCAATAACAACGCTTGTGAGAACCGCAAATTCATCACGGCTGGTAACTAGTCGCCTGTAGACGGCTAGTAATTTATGACAGAAGTGGACAAGGATCCGTTTTCTGCGTATTTCCTTCAGACACACATCTGGAGTTGAAATTTGAAAACAGGGGTAGGGTTTAGGGTGTGGGGGTTTAAGGGATAGGTGTTATTAGGTTTAGTATTAGGAGTTACGTGTTGAGGAATGGTTTTAGGGATTAGATATAGGGTTAGGGTGTAGGGATATGGTTTAGGGAATAAGGGTTAGAATCCTAATACTACCGTAATCCAGGGGTTCCTAACCTGTGGTACACGTACCACTGTACACGGAGGTCTTCAAAGTGGTACGTGAGCAACTTAACCATTTTTTCACAAAAACTTGGATTCAAAGCTTTCTAGTTTATGTATTGGGTTTTGTTTCTAACTAAATAAACTTTCCTGTAGCCTACTGTTCCTATTGTATCTCAACATTGTGACTTGCGATGTGCTGTTAGCAAATTTACACAACACATCGACTAATTGGTGGAAGGTAAACAAAAGCAAAAGTTTCATTGAATTTAGTTGTGGTCTTTTGTTATTATTGTAATGCATATTATTCTGAACAAACTAAGATTAGATCAAATTAGTTGTGCTGGAAGAAATGGTACATATTGATAATACGGGTAGCCCAGGTAGTACTAGATCGCATTATAAAAAGGTTGAAAACCCCTGCCCTAATCGATCTCACGAAAATTCAGCAATGTGTTAAACTTAAGAAATTATACGCATAGGCCATAAACCATGAAGATTCCTGCTACTGCTGAAAATAAAAAGTTACTCTGGATCCAGGTCTGCTTTTTCATAAATTTTTGACTTCAGATCTGAAAGAAACGCGCAGAGAATCTTGCCAGAGTCGACTCCGGCACTCTGGTCTTTGCCAACCTCTGTCATAAAATTGTTCGTTGTTACTAGCTGTCCGCAGATGACCAGTTACCAGCCGTAAAGACTCAGCAGTTGTTAATCTTATGAGCATTGTTGCTGCCATGTTATTTTAGCTGTGCATAGTTGGTGGAGGTAGGTGCACGCAATTTGTATCAGCTTGAGCTTCAGGTAACATTTTCATTGCATTTAGCTTCCCAAATATTTATTTCCGACAGGTTTCATGCATAAATTCGTTGTCAGTGCATGGTAACAAGTAGCCTAGACGTTTTTTTAACAACAATTACGAATTTGGTACTCAGGTAAAAATTGACAATTTTTTTGTACATAGTAGGGTTTGTTACACATCAGAGTATAAATAACAACAAAAAAATGATGACCAGTCACAGGCAATGATATTGTGATTCGCAAAGCGTGTGAAGCTAAGTAATCGAAAGTACCATTGCAAAAAGCTCATTATTTCAGCGGTTTTCATATTGGAAGTGGCTATGCATCTGCCTTGCATGACACGATTCGAATAAAATGCTGAGTTTGTCACCCAAGAGGAACCGTCATGGTAGCATAACAGAAGCATTTAATTCTAATGTGCCAATGGTTTTCAGTTGTGTTCTCACCTTGGCAAGTTCTGTTTTTGTAGCAGTGGTTGCACGTTTCAATTCATGGGACCACTTTTTCTTCATTTTTTTCAAACGTTTCTAAATTTTTCTCTTCAGATTTATAGTTAAGGTTTACAGTTTACGTTTGGGCTTAGGTTTAGGGGTTAGGTTTAGGTTTAAGGTTTAGGTTTTACGTTTAGTATGTTTCTACCAAGCCTACTACACTCTTGACATGTGTTACTGTCACATCACAGGTGGCGGATGAATAAGGTTTCAGATATGAAAGTCCACAGGTGGACCTATAGCCACTGCCTTTCATATTAACCAATTTCAAGACTGAATTTAAACAATTTGATTTGGAACCCGTTTTTCATAGGTAAAGCTTTATTTTTATAAACAAAATCTAACATAGCCTATGTCTTTGTTTCATGTTTCATTGCCTAATATATGTAAACCGGAAATGGGATGTGTTTGTCCAACACTACCAACCACTGGGACAAAAATATCCCTTCCATCTTCATTGCACAAACATCGTTTAATGTTACCAAACAATTTTTAGAAACAAAAAAGTTTTTATTTGACAGCAAAGCTGATTTGTTTCATCTAGTTACATGTGATTTACGGTAACATAGTTTATGCACAAGACCACATTGGGATTTTGGCACAATATCCACTTCTTTTTTCTATTTTCCTTGCGGCATATCAAGCACACACATCTTTTCCTTTTCACTGGCAAGTAGTCTTCCGTGTGTGCTGTTGCACGTGCAACATTTGATCGTCTGCCAACTGCGATCATACTACAATTAATGTTTGTATGCGGCAGTTCACTACTTCTACTTTTTTTCCATAGTAAAATTTTGAAGCAGCTAGTGGCATGTGGGAGTCGTTGAAATGAAACTTTGAAAACAGAAGTTTGAAACTGCCCTTAGAAATTGCATTTCATATGGATGTGTTGACCATTGTGTTCATTGTTGACCAGTACATGTGTATAGGGGGTAATTTGTTATAACCCTATATCACTAAGGTTTTATTTGAGTCTATCAAGCTTATTTCACTCTAACGATCTGATGATGTTCAGCAATATTCACTGCTCTTATGACTGATATGTTCATCAGAGTCACTCAAAACAACTTCAGGTTGTATTTCAGTTGCAATTATTATGTTCCTCATCTTTCTGGGCATTTCACTTAAAACATTACTGTGCATTTCATTTGAAACATTACTGTGCATTATCAAAATAACAATTTTCTGATGCAGTGCAACCTGTAGTTTTGAGACCAATTTAGCCCAATGTGAAATACTGTAGAGTCAAACATATCCCAAACTACAACAAAACATGTAAGTCATGCGAGCGTAATCACAAAAATTGTATAAAAACCTTACTGGCTTTCAGCGCAAACAACGAAGACTTCCACTGCCACAATAGAAATTAACATGACAATTTTACCCCAAAAAGTTATAAAATTAACTCCGTTTTGCCAAACATCTGAACCATGGGGTCCACAATGAATGTAGCAGGTAATGTGCAGTCAACTGTAATGGAGTTTGGCAGACAAACATATATTGGTAGCAACAACAACAATGCTCAAAAGACTGGGTTACCCCATCCCAATGTTATTTGAATGCAAAATTTGGGCATAAGTACAGAAGACACCCAACAGTCAAGAAAAATAACCCAATAGTCTTGAAAGGGTTAATAAACAAAAACATTGTGAAGGGCAAAAAATATACAAGAAGTACATAACAAAATTGTTTTACAGTACATACATAATAGACATCACTGTAACACAGATAGTGGTGGGCAAGCAATGGATGAAGAGTTAAGGCATGTATAGATGAGCACTGAGCAGGTGAAGCAAGCACATAGGTGAAGGAAGTGAGCAACAATAAGGGTTATGAGGCAGAGAGCAATGCATTAAAACACAACATTTCATTACATAGCAAGTAGCAGGGGCAGAAAACAATGTTTATACAAATGAATCATAAAGAAGTAACACAATTGCCCACGGACCATAATGGAGTGAGTACCATGAATGAAAGTATGTCCCACCAGACACATGGAGTCACCAAATGATGTTGAAGAGACAAGGGTATAAACAGATTGCAGTAAGTTTAGCAGCAAGGAGTAATCCAATGTGTGCAAGGTACATGATACACAAAATAAGTTAAGTTGATGAGCAGAGTATTTAGTTCTAGAAAGGATAAATATTTCTTTCATTCATAATGTCTTCACTTGTGATGTATATCCACCTATCACACCAGTATGATTGGCATCATTTCATTGACACCATAATTCAGGTTTACAGAATTGTGGGCCTAGAAATTAAACTGAAGGCAATGTGTATGAGTTCCTGGAGGTTAACATCACTTTGTTTGCTTCAACATCCTTATAGTGCAGCAAGGGTGCTCCTCAAAAAGGCAAATCTGAGCTTTGTTCTTACATAGGTCATGACAGTTGCATATGGCTCCTTACTTTTTTTAGCTATTTTTTTAGCCAAAATTTTGTTGACTCTAGTGTATTCTGGTGCCATCCCACCACTTGTAAAGACAAGGGGATTGAATGAAGACTTCTCTATGTCAATCACTCTTTGGTTGTACTTATTCTTCTCTTTTTCATGTTGTTGGTAGACCTCTGCAAGGGACTTCCCCAGAATGAACTGTGACATAGGATGTGTGATCCATATGTCAAAGAACAGTTTCTCAGAGCTATTCCACAGTCCTCTTGCAAAGATATCCAACCTTGCATTGTCAGCAGTGTTGACTTTCTTTCAAAATCATTTTCGTTGATTGGCAAAAGTGTGGTTTCGGTCTGAACATCTCTACAGACCTCTCTCATTATCTGTGCCTCAGAGTATCTCACTGAGTTGAAGTATAAGCACCCAGTTTACATATGAGGCTGTGATCCACAGAGCATGTCTCACCACAAACACAGTGGCTGGGTATGCCTTTCACCTTCCATGTCTCATGCAGATGGCATCTGTTAATTCTTGTTTGTTTAGTGCATATCCAATTGCTTTGATTGGCAAAGCTGACAGCTAAGAAGATGCTTCTTTTATAAGTTGTTGTGACTAGGGAGTCAGTCCCTCTAATAGTTCATTACAGCTATTTCAGAATTTTGTGTTCTTTTTTTGTCATATTTTGTTTTTGTGTTTCTGGTATATTGCTGGACTGAGGGGTTGTATTCAAGAGCGAGTTTTTGATTGTATATTTTGTGTGTCAGTTTAGCAGTGATCAGAGTGGAGAAATCGCATTCTGTCTTGGCAGTTAAGGATTTGTCAGATCTAGCCCACCATGCCTGAAAGGAAGATCTGGTAGTTATCTTCCTTCATTACTTACCTCTCATTCGCCCTATCAGAGCGGGAATCAATTGATCTCTGATGGCATTTTCCAGTGGTTCAAATAATCACTCATGTCTGGTACTGTTCTTTGGAAATGGGTCCATCTGGAGCATAATCCTTTGGTGAATGCTGAGTATGCTGCTTGAGGATTATCTTGTGCGTAATTTGATAGCAACTGACGGTCTTTTCTAACCAACCCTCAAGTGTTTTTAATGTGCTGTTCCCTGAATGATTCTATCCTAATTACTGCTCCGAGGTGGCATTCACTTGGTCTGTGATTTTGATTTTAGGGTCATTGAAACTTATTCATATGATATTGCAGGCCAGTAAGCTGTGTTGACGACTCAGCACTGTCGTGTGTTAACTTTTATGCTAACCAAATATTTATGGAAGTGTTTAGGTAGCCGGCAATGGCTATGCAAGGTCAACTGCTAGGTAGATGGCACTAGGGTTGCCAACCGTCCCGGAATTGATGTCTCGCGTCCCGGGCTAGGTCACTTTTGTCCCGGAAGTTACTGACAGCTCTTTGTCTTAGCGAGAGTTCATTGATTACTATATTTCCATAAATTAACTCTTTGGCGTCCGCTAAGATTCGGGGATTTTCGCAAAAAAGACGCCTAAACGCACGTGGCTTTGCGTGGGAATTTCTCCGGTCTGGTATGCTCTGCAGACCCAGTAAAAGTCTCAAAAAACGCAGCAAGTCTTCTAGTCTGCACTCGAAAAAAAATTTTTGCTTGGGGGGTGCGGGTTTTTTGTGAGTGACGTCATAAGTGGAGGACTTTTAGGCCACCTTGGCCCACTTTGCCTGGCCCTGGGTGCTAACCGTTAGGTGGTAGTATTTCACTGAAGTTTTTACTGGAAACTAGGCTACAATCCGAGTCTTTTGATACTTTGGATGACCTGCTGGGGTTTCAGGT
>JGI24158J21664_10010745_pt1 | contig 12199 bp, 9 predicted proteins | sample Ectturendosymbi3_FD_21664 | JGI IMG/M metagenome (IMG submission 21664) | reverse complement strand
AAAATGCTTGCCCCACTTTATTTGCATCGTTTGTTCTTTGTACCAATGTTTCAATAGGCGCACAAAACACATTGGCACCTTTCTTTGAATTAGTTTCTCAAATAATTTCATGTGTAGTACTCGATCGAATGCTTTCGAGGCATCTAAAAACACAGCACACTTAAAAAAGACTGGATTTGGATGGAAAAAATCTACATTTTTACTGCTGTTTCGATGCCTGTATCTCACCTAAGATATAGCCTACCACTCGCTTGATGTGCTTAGTTGTTATTTGTTAGCCGTCTTTCAGGGCGCACCGCGAGGTGGTGTGTGTGTTCAAGTTAGGAATAAAACCTGAGAGAAAAAGCGGAACCCTGTGGTTGCTCTATTGTGTTGGAAATGATGCTGTGCACCGTTCTTTGAAAGTGCGACGAAACCAAAGCTGTGGGCGTGCATGCGTTTTTTTTCGAAGCGCCATGAATTGCGTGGACCTGTCATGTGGGAAGGAATCTTGTGCTATTGCTGTTGATCAGAAAACTTTTGCAGCTTTGCAACAACAGGGCTTTGAGGTAGGCACGCTTGCTTTGTGATACTGATTACGTGTTTCTAGAGATTTGAACTGTAGAAGTTGCGCAACAACTTCTCCACCGTAGGCTTATTTTCCTGAGCGGTGAGTATTGGAGTGTTATGGTGCAAAAATGAACTAACTCTTCATATTTAGAACCACTCTCAGTTTGAGGACGTTTTCTTTGCACTAGTAGTAATCTGTTCGGGCCCAGCGTAAGTAAAAATCTTAAAACTAAATCCCGAAAGGTGTACGGTATAGTAGTACACTACTGTAAAGTTACCACTTCGGCAAGCACAAAGGCTATACAGCTGGGTTAGCTTAATTCATTATTAATTGTGCAATTGATTGACAAAGCAAAATAAAAGAATTAATGAGTGCAACAGGCCAGCCTAGTTGATATGTACTTATGCAGTCTACAGTACCTGCTTGCTGGGCCTTTAAGCTGTCAGTAACCTAGACTAAAAAGCCCCACTCCTATGTTGTTTTCATGATGTCAGCATTTTTTGTTTAAGTACTATTGTCTTTTGTTTTTGTTAGATCAGCTGATGCTGTAAGATAACAGTAAACCAAATATTTCATCTGAAAAGAAAGCTTTGATTTTCATGGCACATGCTTAAATCAGTTGCAAAATAGGATTTTGTGGAAAATGGTGACCACCATTGTAATTGTTAAAGCAGTGTAATTGTTTGAAATGAGTTATGTTGGTTCAATGTTATATTTCAAGAGTTTTGATCTTAGTCCATTTGGACCCATGCACATCTTGATCATAACGTGCCATTGGCATGTGGATATACGCAAATGTTTTATTTTGGATACTGAACATAACCTCTTTTTAGGCAGTGGCAACAGGTATGCCTCTGGATCTTGATATTTGAAACCTTCTTAATACGCCACCTGTAACATGACAGTAACACATGAGGAGAGTGCAGTTAGTCTTCGTAGAAACATAGTAAATCTAAATGTAAACCTATACAGTCCCCTAACCCTAACGCTACCCCTAACACTACCCCTAACGCTACCCCTAACGTTAACCCTAAACCTAAAGTTTGCAAAGTTTTGAAAAAAGTAAAGAAAAAGTGGCCCCATGAGTTGAAACATGCAACCACTACTACCAAAATAAAAGTTGCCAAGGTGAGAGTTGAACCGAAAACATTTGGCACAGCAGACCTTAAACACATCCGCTATGCAACAATGTCAGTGCTGTTTGAGTGACAAACTCAGTGTTTTGTTCGAGCTGCATCATGAGAGGCATATCTGTAGCCATTACGTGCATAAGCATGCATGTATGCAGACTGTGAAGCAAAATAAATGATTATTGAAGAGATTGCTTTTGCTGTCGATTAGAGATTGCTTCAAGACATTTTTTCAATACATGGCCAGTGGTCATGCTAAGTGTGAAGTTCATGTTAGTACTTCTGGTTGTCTTAGAAAGAGTTGGCATGTTGCAGACAGTTTGTGGGTCTTATAGGAAAATTGTTTATGAAATATTTTGAGAATGATTATGTCCTTGATGATAGAATTCATGTATCATTTTACACTGCTTTTAGGTGCTTTGAGATAGTATTGTTGCTTCAATAATTTCTGAACGCAAGTGTTTGGAAGTAGTGTTCTTTTTCAACATGACCATGCCAGGCTTGCTGCAGTACTTCTGTTGATTGTACAAATGTTTTAGAGGAGTGGTTCTCAACAAATGAGCCAAATCCAGATTTACAACTTGGGTAGAGAGCCGCACTGAAGAAATTTTAACCCAAGTCAGTTGACACATTTGGTTTTGTTGCAGAATGAAGTCTGTTACACAAAATATTAGATGTGTTATTGATTTATTGAAGGACTGCTGAGGGCCACACAAGATGTGATTGAGGGCTGCATGTGGTTCTCAGGGGTTGAGAATCACTGTTTTAGAGTGTTGCAGAGAAATAGGGTAGGAAAACTTGTTTTGCTTTCTTATCCATGCTTTCTTCATGCTTGCTTGCATTTTGATTATAAACACTTCTTAGGCTATCAGCAAAAATCAGGTGAAATTACTGAAAAATTGCAAAAATCATGCAATACCCTGTGCATTTTTTATCACACACCACCTGGTGTTAAAAATAAATGTATTTTTTATTCATTATCAGATAATCGTTTCCTACGCTGGTTTTCACTCAGCCTTCCAAAATTTTGCACAGTGTGCAGGTTGTTGCACTTTGCATGTTTTGCACTAATCTATGTAGATGGTCTGTTTTGATAAGATGTCAATTGTTGCCTCATTTTGAGAGTATTTAGATTCTAATTATTTACTCATAAGGAGTGAGGTAAGCAATTGAAGACCCTCCCATGAAAAGTGCTTAAGTCACATTTTTGGGTAAACTGAAGTACACAGTGGAACGTGTTCTTGAAACTTTCCTCAACATGCTCTCAAAAAATCTAGCATGGAAAAAGCATCTAAAGGTTAAATCTGCACATACACATTCTGCTTTATCCAGTGTTTCATATGCGAATTAAAAACTTGAACAGCACAGCTGTTTTCTCGAAACTGGCAATTTGTGACTTAGGCACTTTTCGTTGGAGGGTCTTCAATTGGTTATGTCTGCAGCTGACCCAAGTAACTGGCAGAGGACATGTTTAATAAGAATGTTTGGGAGCAGTTGTTTTGTAACCCATTCCCTGCAAAAACTTTTATTCGCTTTCCCAAGTGATGTTCCTTCTATAGTTCAAAGTTATGTACTGTTGAATGTAAAGGTGAACTACTGCAAATTATGGCATTGGGGGAAATAAGTAGTGTATCCATCTTATACCAAGAGTGAAAATATGGCCATGAGTGTGTTCATGGAAAATCTAGTTAAATTTCAAAGCCACTGAGAGTGTAAAAGAAACAACAGAACTGAAGGTATTTCTGGATATTTTATAGATAGAAGAAAGCTTTGCTTAAAGTGCACAAATGTAATAGTTTCAATTTTGTGTTCACATTTTCCTTACTTTTTTCGACCAGTGTTATCAATTTTCTAGTGATTCTATTTAACAATAAGCCAGAAGTGCAAGAGGGAGCATTTGTCTTCTTCCAGCAATCATTAACATACCACTGATTCACAAACTTATGCAGATTTTTTAGTTGGATTGTGGTGTGCTGGATCCAATTGCAACTTGTCAGTTAACATTGTAATGGATGAAAACGTTAAAAGCATATTACTAACAAGCTGCTAATGCTTAAAAATTTGTTGCATTAGGTTGGACAGTGTATTGGTGTCACGACCACACTTGTTCAATGTTTCGATTTCAGCCTATTTTGTGTACAACATTTGACAATTAGAAGAAAAAACTGATTGCACTTTCATGATTAGCACTGTAAACTGCATAAAGCTAGTCGGAAAGGCACACAGTCGCAAAATGATTGCAGCATGCTAGATATTTGAATTCAAAAGGAATTCTAAAGCTCAAAAGAACAGAACAAATAATGTTGCTTCTGACAATCATTTTGAAGAACTTGATTACTTGATTCCATGGTCATTTTCATGCAGCTCTCGGGAAATCAACTTGGCAGCATTAATAATGCATGGTCAGTGTGACCCAAAGCAGTTGCGTTTCCTTTGTGATGCACTGCCTTTTTTCCTTGGCTTTCTGCAAACTTCTTCAAGCCGCTTTTGTGCGTTGAAGTCTGCATATCAGCCTCGTGCTGTTATTGAGACAAGCAGTTCGTTCTAGAACTCCGGCGAGTTAGGTGTTAGATCCAAGAAGCTGTGCTGTATATTGCAAGAGTTATGTACATTATTCTGGCAATATTCACATACTTTCTTTAACCCCATCAACTCTTTATATTTTGCTTCGTTTTTCTTGTAAGATTCTGTAAGAACGATTGTACTCTTCGGTCATATGCGAGCCACCCAGCTAAAAAGCACAGGTATTTGTGGTATAAAGCAGTCGTAAACAAACCTGTTGACAGCTGTCCACTGTGTGCAGGCTGTTTTAAAAGTTGACCAGATAAACTTAAAAGCATAAGCTGTTTTGCTGCCAGCGTTTTGTCCTGGTCGAACTTCGCCATGGCAACAGTCGTACGTGTGAAGCGCAAGCGACACGCCGACCCGCCGGTCGCGCTTCTGCTTGCAAGCAAGAAAATAAAAAATGACGAGCATTTCAAGGGTAAGAGCGGCATGGCCGACGTGATAAAGATCGAAGAAAACGTCTTCCGATTCGCAACGACCGTTGCGAGCTCGGGCATGGACGAAAGCGTCAAGGACAAAGTGAAGAGCGTCATGAAAGAGCACAAGAAAACGAACTCTATTTACCACTTGCAACCGATCGCCGGCATCAAAAGGACATTCGACGCGCGCAAGTTAAAGCCTGAACACGAACGCTACAAGCTGGTCAGAAAGGAAGACGAGTTAGCGCGAAAGTCGACCGAGAACTCCGCGAAAGTTGGGCGACCGGTTGTTTGTCGCGCCCGGTCCTGCTGCGACGATAAAACCGTTTCGTGCTTTTCTTCGGTTTTAGACGTGGTGGAGAAGGAGGCTGTTTCGCCGTCGAAGCCTGATGATATTATCTGTAATTCGGTAAAAATGTTCAGGGAAAAGCTCTGTTTACCGGAACCATATGCTGCAAACGACGAGTACGTGTACGATCTTTACTACTGCGAGCAAACTCAGCGAGACTGGAATGTCAAAGACATCTTGTATGTCCAACCGTGCAGGTAAGTTTGCTCACGAACAGTCGTTGCAATTTATAATTAGTGATTAAATCTTACTTTGCGAGCAGCTCGTTTCTTTTAAGTGGGAAGATACATTTTTTTCTTTCACGTTAGATTTGCAATTATTGTTGAACATTTTCAGCGTAGTTGCCGTTTCAGTTTTTCCATCATCTTCAGTCTATTTCTACTTTTTCCAAACTGCCCAGGGTCTAGGAAAACCATGTTGCGAACTTGTGTTGTTTCGAAAGTTCGCGCATTGCGAGAAGACCTGCTGCAAGTATTACTGCGCGGGCTATCAGTACTTGCATTACGTTAAGAGCTAGGCCTAAACTCAGGCGACCTGCAAGTGTTGCGTTGGTTTTGCTTGTTACATCGTTTTATTCGTGCGTTCATTTGCAGCTAGACCAGGCATTCGTGTTCTTGTAAAGCTTGTTGTTTCTATGCAGAGACCTCAACCTCTGTTATGACGTTAAAGAGACCCCAAAAAATTATTTCGAAGACGAAGATGATAGTAATGATGAAGATAACTGGCGCAACGACTACCCTGACGAAGACGACAGGTATATCGAGGCTACGTGCTAAACCTTGACTTAGTTCGAAGTCATACCGTTGCTTAGCAATAATAAACGTACCAAACAAACCAAAACTGCAAAAATGGTTTGTTGGCTCTGTCCTGCCCCGCCCCCAAGTATCTGTTTTTGAAAACCACTATTACCAGGTGTTGACGGTGGAAAGGTTGCTGTGAGAACCCGTATTTATGTCGTGCTTGAAATATTTCTCGTACCCAGGTTGGTTCGAAAAGCGCATTAAACCTTAACCATGACATTTGAGAAAAGTTTTATGCAGAGCTTGATGCTTCTTATCTTTGTTTGTCCGATGTTGTTTGTCTCATTCGGATTATATCAATTGGACAGTGGGCAACCGCACTCCGAAATTTTTCAAGTATTTCCCTAAACGTGACGCTGAATTTTAGAACATGTTTTATTGTTTCTGGTTTATTTATTACTTTGATCTCGCCTTTGAAACATGAACAGCAAGCGTTGCCGAGGAAATTGCTTTCGGCTACTGCAGTGTCGATCACTTGATTCGACAATGCGTTGCTTTTGATGCGGGAAGACCTGCGAAGTACTATTTTAACACAAAATGGCGAAGCGTACGGGGACCAATGAAACCAACTGGCCCTTAGTTTTTCCAGAAATAAACGAGCACTGGTAAAAACTATACTCCATGGAGATTGTACTTAAGGAACGCGGCTCATGTTCACGGTTTCGTCATCGTTGACGCTTCCGTTGCTTCGTGTCCGGGTGCCACTGTTTGCATTTTCAAACAATAACCTTGGGTCGGGGGAGCCGCAGGCGTAGGCGTAGTCAGGGGGGAAAAGGGGCCATTGCCTCCCCAAATTTTTAGCATATCTTGTCGTTTTGTGCTTTGAGAGGCGGTGTTTCAAACAAAATACGGTTGCTCGCTTGAAGTCAAAATAATTGCCCCCCCAAAATGTTCGGGCTGGCTATGCTACCGGCCGCAGGACGTTTTTCTGGGGAAGGGCACGAACAGCCTCTGCACTCTGCAAGATACAGTTTTTTGTTAGTGTAGTCCAGGGGGCCATGGGTGTTTCTTGTCTGTGCAAGGGGGCCACGAAACATGAAAGATTGAGAATAACTATTCTCGCGTTTTTCTGTGTATGAACTAATATTATCAAGTGCTTGTTTGATCTCATTTGCCCTTTTGACTTTCGGTAGCGTCGACGAGAACGACCGGCGGCTGATCTTTGACGAAGAAGAAGATCGCTACGAGAGCGACGATTTTGACGCGCTCGGCCGTGACAACAGCGATGACAACTGCGGGCTGTTTCTTGGCAACAGCGACGTTGTCGAACGCAACTATGACGACGAAATTCAGGATCTCGATTACGGCGATGAGCTGGACTACGGCGACGACCTGAACTTCCACGCCGAGTGTTACGCCGACGAGTTCGATGAAAAGGCTTTTGATGGTGAAAGCAGTGAACATGACGATTTTTTTTGAGGAGCTCCACCGAACCAAAGTGTTTGTTTTGTTGCAATCGCCTTCCAGGTGTAGTGCTCGAAAGTTTTTTAATGTATCATCCTCTTCTCAAGGTCAAGTTTACTCTGTTTTTTTGCGCTCTATTATTACTATAACAGTTGTCGGGTCAGTGGTGTTTCGTCAGGTCAACGCGACGAAAGTACGTCGTAATTTTATGGGGACGCCCCGGTCACCCCCTTCCGACCGAAGGAATCCGCACGCCCCAAAACGTATTATTCTGTGGAAAGCTTTTGAAGCGTTTGAAAACCTGCAAAATTTTTAAATGTGCGGTGATTTTTAGGGTTAAGATAAATGCATGCCAGAAATTGTCGGCCTCGTCGGTCCGTGCGAATTATTCAGCAAAATTAGATAAATAATTTTAGTGTGGGGGAGGGGTTGGTGCAGGCCGCGTCATGTCTAAGAGGACTCTTGTCTTTACTGCTCTATTTCATATGCACTATGATGACGTTGTATCCACTGCAGCTTCGCAAGAGATTTTGCCGACCTACAGATCGTCCCGTTTTGTTGGCGATCCAACATCGGTCGAGACATTTCCAACAAAAACCGTGGAACAAGGCAAAAAATACGAACTTGGCGTTTCACTCACCTCCAGCGTTTCCTGCGAACGCCCTGTTCATATTCTGTCGCTAGAGGAACCTGCTTGTTGCCGCATTGGCAGCTTCTGGCATCACACAGCCTGTACAACGGGGCGAGTCAAGATAATCGATTCTTACCCGCTTTAACCTCGTAAAGTGCACGGTATGATCATGGATATATAGCTACTCTTGTCGAAACTATACTTGCGACTGTGTTTTTACGAGTGCCATGTGTAGGAGCTCCAGCGTCTTCCTGTTTACCTGCTGCCCTTGTTTGACAAACAGACCGCTTGATATCCAGTTACTGTCACAGGTTCCGCTGATAGCACTTGGTCCAAAACTAATCCTTTAGCGTTAACGGCAACCAAGGTGCGAAAAATATTTGCAGACACACCAACAGGAGGGCGCATACCACTTTGCCCATGCCTGGTCTCGTTCGTGAAGTTGTCGAGTTATAACAATTAAACATACTCACAGACTAAAGCTCTATTGTTGTATTCTAATTGGCAATTTTGCTTGTGCTACTTCGCGTCTTACGGAAAAAAAACTTTGTGTTTTTATATTTAATAAATCACGCAAACAATCTCTAAAGATATACTGTCCCGATTTTCATTCGTTAGCAGGCATTACCAAATGTTTAAAGTAAGGCAGGAATTCGCTACTAATGGAAAGATTCTTTTTAACTGCTGGCAGTTTTTCAAACGCTTGGCGGTTTGATAAATCGGATATATTCGGCAATTTCCGCGTATTTCCGGGATTTATTCCGAACGGAGGCCGACTTTCACATAGGCGTGCGTCCATTGCTTGCGACGTTCGCATAGCCGAGAAGAGTTCGACGAATTGGTCCGTTCATGAATCGTTCAACCAACGAAGGCTTCTCGCCGTGCACGCACTACTCAACTTGTACGCATGCTGCAGAAAATACAAAATATTTGCCAGCACTGCAAACAAGAAATGCAAAAAAAGAGACAACAAAAGGACCTGTACGACATGTAACCACGATGTAAGACATGTAACCTAATCAAACTGTTTCCAGCAACCTGTAGGCTGCAGTTCATAAAGATCTGTAGGCTGCAGTGAGTGGGAACAATAACCACTTCGTCCCGATACTTGACTCTTCGTGCTTTTCTCGGAGAGAGGATGGCTTCTTACACATTCTGTCGCACAAAAATAGTTCGAGACATGATAACTGTGTAGTAGCACTTTACTAACCGCACGGGTGATATTCATGTAACGAAACCAGCTCGCGAAACATACCAAGAATTGTTCTTAACTTTGTCTTTTGGTCATAGAATGTATGTTTGGTCACTTCGGTGACGAATAGAATGTTCGCTGGCTCTTGAACAATTTGATAGTGAAACAGAATACTGAAAAACGTGGTTGGGTTACGCCTCACGTTTTTTTGCAGTGAACTTAGATGCCAGATCTCAGTGACAACTATAGGCGCAGCCAAGGGGGAGGCAAAGAGGCCATGCCCCCCACATTTTTAGAAAATATAGTCATTTTGTGCTTTGAGAGGCGTTTTTCTAAACCAAATAGTGTTATTCGCGTAAAATCAAACATTTTGCCCCCCCAAAATTTTTGGGCTGGCTACGCCACTGGCGACAACCAGCGGTTTGGCGAACCTTTTAATATTGTAAAAGAGGCGCATGACGGTCCCTGGGGAACTATAGCGACAGTGAGTTTTCTGTCAAGGTTCCGTTCGCTGCCGCAACTGAAAACAGAAAAGCTCAAAGCACGCGCTGACGTTTTTGGATATTTTTAGAAATCTGCTTTAGTGTCCTTCGCATGCGCGCTGCGTCGCAAACAAAGTCGAAAACGCCGACTGCTTAACCGCGTTACGTCGTCGATACGAGCGAAAGCGCAATAACCGCATCGCACGCAATTGGAGCCGAACGCAAAGCGATCAATCGACCGGTTGCTGCTAAGTTTGCAATTGGGTGTTGTAATGGTTTCAGCGACGAACCTATACGTACAAGCGAGCGTACACCTCGTCCTCGAGGAAACTTTTGCGACTCGGCCAATTTCGGCAATCTATTCCCGGAGGAAGTGCTGCGGGAGTTGGAGATGTTAATGAAGGTCGAGGATACGGTTGAACCGATTTGCATAATTTAAATCTTGAATCGATAAGTTGCCCTAGTTACTGGCTGTCGGGCACGCGCCAAACCGGAAAACTTTCCTGTACAGATTTGTGAGTTCTTACAATTTTTGGTGTTTCATGGTTGGTTGAACATTGCACAAGCGCACAGAAGGATATTCTGCTTTATAAAGCTTCGTATAGCTGCTAAGCACAGCAGGCCTAACGACTGCGAAATTTCAAGAGGAAGCACCTCCTTATTCTGGTGTGTTATGGAATCCAATTTTTTCGGGAATTTGGTGAGCAATAGTCTGGTTTATTCATTTGTACACATAGCGCTTTTCACAGGTGAACGTAAAATAGGTAATCTTAATTTTCAGACGAATATTTGTAGATCACATTTTCGGCTCGTTTTAACCAGGTGTGGGAAGCCTTCGGCCAGGGCCAAGCTTGTGTTCCAGGCTATTTATTTATACAGTATAAGGCGCTCCTATTTATTTATTCATTGATTGCATCCGGCCTAATTGTACTTGATATGTCGCCAGAGGAAGACCAACGCCTCCTTTGGTAATGGTAATAGTTCATTCATGCATTTTTGTGACTCAAATAACACAAACGCAACAAGATGAAAAAGCACAATATCAATGGATTAATCGCATGCTGATGAGAATATAAAAACATCAAAAACTTCAGGTTAGCAAATCGATGTGTTCTAACATGTTTGAATAGGAAAGGTTTGACGAAAGACCATATTGGTCAACTGCTCAGCCAGTCCAGTTGCTAGCGTGTAATCAATTATTGATTGAAGACATTTCACATGTAATAAAAGAAGACTAGCAAAATGCATCGAATCAGCGTCAGACAAAAAAGTAAACAAAACAACGCCAAAACAAGGGCAAAACATGCCTATGTGTACAGGATGGGGTGAGCAACTGTAGAGGTAAAAGATTTAAGGAAAAATAGGAGCACTGAAAACAATATTACAGAAAAGTTACAAGCATATGAAATGAAAATCAACAGGAATTTGGCGAGATAGCAAGATGTTTTTTTGTTGTTATTCAAATGAATAAGGCGAGAAAGATTTCAAATTTTTAGGAACATAAGACCATATTTGGGACCGATGTACTTTAAAGAGAGCTGACCCAGAGATGTTTTCATTCTGTGTGAATGATATTTTTGCCAAGATGCAAGCTTTGTTTGATATTTGCGGAGTCATATCAGAAGAGTAGTTATGGAAGTGTTAACGTAGTTCACCATTATCAAAAGAGTACATGAATTTGACCCCTAACAATTTAAATAAGTCTGGCATATTCAAAACTCTGTAGTCAGAATAGAGTATAGTTGTTTTAGTTTTGTCATATTTAAAGTTTCTTACAGATTATTCTGTAATATAAATAGGGGTAGTAAGGTAGTTTTTGGCACTTCCCCACTTGAGTTTTGAGTAAGTTAAATAGGAACGAAAAAGAACAAAGTAAACGGATTTGAGCACTGAAATGTCGGTCAGTGTTTTAATTTGAACAAAATTCCACGTGATTTGGAGATCTGTGTCACCAACTTTTCAATTTGAGGCTTCCAACTTCGTTAATCATCAAGTATAATGCCAAGATATTTTAAGCTACTTTGTTTTGTTGACGTTGGTTGGTGATCAACAGAAGTTGAAGGCCTTCTATTAATCCTTTTGCGTTTGTTCTGTTGCACAGCTGTACGTAAATTCTGTGCTTATATATTTTTGTGTTTTTTTGTTTTGTTCTTTGTTTTGTTTTTTCCCAACCTTCTAATGGTACTTTACGTCACAATGACCTCATTTGTGCATATTAGAACAACTCAGAAAGATGTCCGCGGATGTTGTAGCGGGTAGTCACAGGTAGGCTTGTGTTGCGTAGTCGTTAGTGGTGGTGGTGTTCTGTCACCTTCCACTTTAGGTTGCTTGGATGCTAAACATTCTGGCACGTACCAGTTAAGTGCGTGGGTAAGTATGTCCTTGTGTTGTTTTCGGTTGGTTGATGCTAGGATTTATTTGGATGGACTTCTGTGTTCACGAATGAAAAACCTGCCGTCAAGTTAATATTGCTGATCTTACGCTTTGCTGCAATTTAAATATGTTTTCTACTTGCGCCGGGCCAACGTGAGTCTGTCTGCTTCATTATTGCTGGTTCGCATGGATGATTCACCATGAGTCAAGAACACGTCGTGGTGGAGTTGAGAGAGGGTCACTCAGCAATGGTAATGGTTTATCGTTTCATATGACTCAGCCAATAAGCAGAAGCACCATAAAA
>JGI24158J21664_10010744_pt1 | contig 12199 bp, 11 predicted proteins | sample Ectturendosymbi3_FD_21664 | JGI IMG/M metagenome (IMG submission 21664) | reverse complement strand
ATAAAAAGTAAAAAAGTTACAAAAACTTATTAATGAGGTACAAAAGAAAACAAAGCAAAACAGAAAAAAAACAAAAAGTGTACTTCATGCCGAAGAGCATAGAATGTGCACACAGAAAATACGAAAAAGTAAATACACACAAAAAATAAAACAGAGTTACAGAATACTAGAATTCACAGTAATGTTTTGAAAACAGGTTGACTACTTGTGATAAAAGCACTTGAAGAGCTGACTCCAACTTCTGAAAATGTACAAAGCCGAGGGAATGCTAAGTTCCTACGTCTCGATACTTTTTTTCATCCGCGTTTTTGGGAAGAAGTTCTAAAAGAAATCAATACCTTACAAAAGCAACTACAAACGCTTGGGTTTTTATTGGATATTTACCTGTCTAGAATAGTTGCGACAAAACATTTTTTAATGAAAAAAGGGTAAGCAAAAACATCTGTGAAGAACTTGTGACTGAAATTCAACGACGGATTCTGGAAAGAGGAAACTGCGAGAAGCAGCGTATGCTTTATTGATAGCACAAGAAGACTTAAAAAAGGATCTTTATGCATGCTTTCACCGACTAGCAGTTGGGTTAAAAGCGGGCTTTGATACCTCACTCCATCTGTACACTTTTTTCTCTGGTTTATCTCCAACATCCCTTTTAGAGGATAGAGAAGAGATGAAAAATAAATACTAACCATTAAATCAAACATACTCTGGTGACTTGAATTTTGAACAACTTCATTATGAAGTTCTGTGACTCATATCACAGCTTTTATCAAAGCAGCTTCACACCTGCATGGTGAGTTTGAAGGTGATACGGGAAAGCCGCCAAGAATTTAATGACTGATATGAATGTATTATGGAAACTCCTGGAGGTAGTGCAAAATGTAATAATTGCGTTTAGCCATTTTGTGACTTTGACGATATCAACAGCAAAAAGAAGCTTCTCAAGTTGAAATGAATAAAATCGTACCTCAGATCAGCGATGTCATAGGAGCGACTTTCCAATCTTTCGCTCCTGTCGACTGAGCGGGATATGGCTGAAAAGATGAACTTAATAATTATGTGATTGGTTAATTTGATGGTATCAAAGCAAAAAAAGTGAAGATTTGAAATGTCATTCATCACAAATAGAAGTTTTTCAACCTCATGAGGCAATTCAAACGCTAATAACTTTACCAAAATTTCGTTTTGCTAACAGCTACGATTCTTTCAGGATGGAATCAATCCAAGGCAGTTTTTATGCTATTATCAAGTTTTTGTGTTTTGATACCTGTTGATCATCACGAATTTCTTTTACAGTTAGAAAGGTGTTTGATTGGAATGTTTAAGGCTTTTGATGACATCTATCTTCAAGATCATCTTTTTAAATTTTCATGGCGCACCAAAAGAAGGTAATCTCTAATGTCAAAGCAAAAGGTGCCGAGCTTCAATGTTTTATTACAAGACTAACCCCATTTCGGCTTGTGATTGTCTCTTTCTGTTGTTCAAGATATTTTAACATACCTTACATCTTTACTAAGCACAAAACATGATCTTCTTTCATTATAAATTGGTGTAAGCTTACTTCAGGGGTGGAAAGGATGCCATTTGTATGGTCGGCACTTAGCTTCGCCACGTTACTTGACATGCGACAAAATCTGAGAGAAGTATGAAGGTGTTTGAGTATCATTGTAAAATATTCTTTCCAAGGTATTTGTTACGTTAAATTCTGTCAATCAAACATTCCTCAGCCATGAGGTCTCATTTTCTGATATGATCGCAGCAAAGTACCGCGTCCAACGTCCTCTACTCACAAACTGCATTACACTGAACTCGGAATCTAGTTCCTCAGCCTTTCCCAAGATCACAAAACAAAACAAAACAATCCGAAATCGACGATTTATTCCACAGATTTTAAATCAATTTTCAGAAGTTTTGGCTGAATCTGCTTGTTTGAATTTCGCTTTTGTATACTCAGGGCGGGTAATAGTCATTTATAGACATGAACTTATTCTTTGTATGGGTTTGAAAAAAGATTGGATACCTGTTTATGTTTTTCAATAGAAATTTGGTGATGAGTTTACACATTGAACGAGCACTTCCTGGTCTCCAACTTTCAGCAACCACCATCCCCTATTTTCCAATCCTGGCTTCATCAAAGATAACAACGTTGTTGAGATATGGAAATCTCGCAATCCTGATGAAGATATCTTGCAATATATTTTCCGTAGAAGTAATATTCCAGTTGTCAGACTCTGACATCCAAACCACCGTCCTTTTACAGTAAAAACATTTTATTTATTTTCAAATACAGATGAAAGGTCGCCCGCTGTCCACTCACGCCACCGCAGGCGGGTGCGCTCCGATAACAATGCAACGGAACCTGAGCGACGTGTAATTAATTTCACCACCTTTCATGCTGCAACGATATTTCGTAGTTGCAGATGTGATGCGAGTAGCTTTAATCCTGGCACCTCCCCCAAGAAGAAACCCCAGGATGCACTAGCAATGCATACAGTATTTGGGGGGGGCGGCTTTGTTTCGTAATTCCGTCAAAGACTCGAGACCGGTTTTCTGAGCCTTGAGCAGTGATGGACACGATGGCACAACACATATCGTTTCTTGCAACTGATGAACCGGGGGGTGCGACAAGTACAGCAGGGGGTAAGAGGAAGTGTGGGGAAGTAGTTACGTCACAATCAAAACATCACTTCCGGTTTGTTGGAACAGTTCAATGGGGCGAAGCGCGTTTATGACGTTTTACGAATCGGAAAATAGAAGAAACGCAATGAAACGTTGGTTTTATCAATCGATATCTTCAAGCACAAGGAATTTGCTCAAGGTTCATTGTTCAGCAATTTAACTGCTCTTACTTAGTTTTCACGGCAAGTCCCATCATCCTGCAGTGACACTCCACAAAGATTAACCTTCTTACCAGCCACTCCCTCCCACTTATGGACAGCGGCCGCAGAAAGACCTGGCGCTCTCTGCTGCCTCCGATGGCATTTGCGGATAAAACCCGAGCTTCTGCGGTGGAAGAAAAACGACAACAATACACCTTTGCGCGCAGGGCCCGAGTGGTGGGGGTGCCACAGGCAGGTGGCCTGCAGCGGGCTGGTTGGAACCGGTTACAACCAGTGTACGGAGGCGTGGCGCTGATAAAAACAAGAAATACTTATTGCACTGTTTACAGTTTAAGCGCTTCGACGCACACACACACGCGGCGGATGTGACATCGTCTCCAATCTCTTCTACCGACGGGAATGCGTCAATCGGCGGTGACGTCACGGATCAGAAGACAGCGAACGCGCAATGTGGTTATGGGGGGAGCAAGCTGTGCAAATCGACTGTGTAAGGTAGGAGGAGATACGAAGGCGCACCACACAACACACAACAACACACCAGCAGCACAGATGCAATACAACGATGGTGCTGCGAGCACAGCAGTGCGGAGCAATACAGAAAATCGAATGGCGACATCGAGCGGCTATGTACAAGCACCGTTTGCGGCTACTGGAGGGCGCTGCAAGTATGTCGCCCTGGGCAGCATTTCATATTAGCAGCAAACTGTTGTTTACATACGATGCTATAAGCGAGTGTTGTAAGTGGCAGAAAGGCTGCCTGAGCTCAGTAAGTTTAAACAAAACAATGGACGAAACGAGTAAAAAACAGTCAATGGTAACGAAGGTAATGACAACGATAAAAAACATCAATTAAATATTTTGACGCAGGAAGCAGACAGCTGAGTAAGCGGCTGTATTCTCTTTCTCAAACCGCAGCAAATTGTTGACCAGCATTCATGTGATCTGCTCATTCCCAACTTCGCAAGCCTGGCAGTGGATGAGACATCGGTTCAAGACTTGTGGCCTCCTCCCAGTTCTCTGACCGCCGCTTGCAACCTCTTCACGTGTCCCAGCTTGCTCACTCCCAGATGCTGTAACACATCAGCTCTCACATTAGGGGATTCACCCACCAGCAACCGCTCACAAAGTGACCAAACCAACCTTCAGATCGGCGACGTCCAGCTTCAGCAACTCCTTGCCAGTGACGTCATTCTGGACAAACCTTTCGCGATATTCGTGGAGGTGGTTCCACTCGAGCCATGAACCCACGTCCTCGGCCCCCCACAACTTAACTGCAAAACAAATGCCGCACTTTGACACCAACAAGTATGGCTGTCTTGATTGAGGTTGGCTGCGTTTACTTACAGGGTGTCCTCCCCAAAAAACAGAACCCATAAATCTTTGAATAAAACTGTCGATTTCAATTTTCTTTCTTTTTCAGAGTATACTGTTCTGTGAGGGGTACCTCAAGGCAACTGTACACCACAATAACCCTCTAAAGATTGGTGAAATGAAAGGAGAAATCACAACAAAAATCAGAGAAATATCAGGATAGGGATGCATTCAAGCAATTGGCAATTTTGGCCACGTATGCAAGATTTGGATAATGTTTTGGAAGTAACACGAGTTATACGCAAAGCTCTAACCAAGATAACTGAAACTTTGGAGACTGATCGTACACAGAATAAATTTTAAGTTCAGCAAAAATCTTGAAATTTCCTAACCTTTGCAGGACTTAATAAAATTTTTATGGGTTCTGTAATTTTGGGGTCACCCTGGTGGAGCTGCATCCTGCGATAAAGAACAAATAAACTCAAGTGAGAAGCTTTTTTAAAAAAAACAGACAATTATCAGCACAAGACCACTCTGCTTCCAAACCAGGTCAGTCAGCCGCAGAGGAATGTACCTGGAGTTTCAACCATTGCCTCATCGTTGAACGGACTCGTTACCTGCGCTTGAGACTTTAGGGCGAAATAGAGAAATAATCACAAATTTAATAAAGCGAAACATCAAAGCAAATACTGCGCCCAACCCAATAAGATAAAAGTGTTTTTTATCAAATGACCGGCAGCTTAGCTTTCTTGCCCTGGCACTCGAAGTGACTGGTCACACATTTACGGAGAGTTGTAAGTTACTATGGCAACGCGTTGCTTGCTCGCCGAAATGTTGGCGAACCCTTAAAGCTGCAGATGCTTCAAACTGTGACTTCAGGTTCACGACAGTCAACAACCCGAAGATGCTGTGGCACATAAATGGGAAGGTCAAGAACGAGGTGGGCGTGCCGCCGGACCGTAGCAGCACATCTACAGTTGGACGACAATGGATATACATAGAAACATGAACAAACTTCCTGTAGCATCCACCCACCGTCATCAGGAAGAGGCAAGCGGAGCGTTTCTTTCTTCTGGCTCTTCCTGAACAATGGAGTGAGCTTGAAACGGCCGCTTGAGGCGCTAGACTTGGACCGGTGTACCATTTCGCTCGTGCAGGGGGGCTGCGGTCAAAATAACCCCACTCAATGAACAAATATAAAAACACTAAAACAACGGTTGTCTAAAGTCCAGGAACGTCGTTGTAATTTTCAAGATTTCAAAAAGCACAAGTTTTTTCACGACCACGCCAAACATATAGGAGCTTCAAGCAACCGAAGTTCCAGACCTCTTCAGATTGTCACTTAGTTGGACGTTAGGTCCTGTTATTATTGAAAATGAGTGGAGATGATTTGAAGCTGTTGTTCACAATCGAAGGCGTGTTCATAAAAACTCAAACCCAGCTCCAACACAAAGCGATAAACCAGAGAAGCATTGCATTCCCGCAAACTCAATAAAATTTCTCAAGACTTGCAGCGCGTGAGAATTAATAGTTGCCGTGATGGACAAGTTTCATGAAACTTCCCGGAGATTCTTATGTTTATCGTGAAAGGAGCTGCAGCTTAAGCTGCTTCCACGTGATGTTAAATAAGCACGTGATGTTAAATAAGCACGTGATGTTAAATAAGCACGTGATGCAGTGTTTCGGATGAGATAACCTCAGTCCAAACGGACAGGTGGTCCAACTAATGGTGGGTTCGGTTTTGTCAGCATTTCAATTCATGATCAAACAAAGCGGAGGGGACTTAGTCTCTGCGATCACAAAACATCTCAAAAAGCTTTTACAGTTTTAGTATTTACCCCTTCACGTGCAGTGGAGCCTACGTTTGACATCAGTAAAGTTCATCTACCCCCCCATTCTTATATATTTCATAAATGAACCATGACAAGTCCCGAGAAATGAAGCGTTTATAACGAAACGAACGTCGGAATAGCAACCATTGTTACCTCATCCTGGCCGTGGCCGAACTGGGGCAGCCACCGGATGTCCATCAGTTTCTTCATCTCCTCATTAATCCGTTCAAGCCAACCCGTCAAGCGATCGCTCTTCTCGTTGGGCAAACCCTGTGTGCAAACAAGTCATGCGTAACCATTCTGCGCGATATCGTTAAAGGTGCGACGTTCCTGCAAGTCAAGCGGAACTTGGCAAAGCTTGGCATCGCAATGAAGCCCCCATGCATGGCCCACAATGGAGACCCCATGCATGGCCCCGCAATGGAGACCCCATGCATGGCCCCGCAATGGAGACCCCCATGCATGGCCCCGCAATGGAGACCCCATGCATGGCCCCGCAATGGAGACCCCCATGCATGGCCCCGCAATGGAGATCCCATGCATAACCCTGCAATGGACACCCCATGCATGGCCCCGCTATGAACAACTCCTTGTGCTCTCTGCTACAAACAGCACTTCACCATTGGCCCAACAGACCCTCATCCAGACTCGATACAAACAGCACGTGATGTAACTCACCGAGTTCTTGGCAGTGAGTAGATAAGTGAGTTGCGAGTTGAGATCCCGGACGACATCAACAAACTCAACAACCAGCTGGTGACTGGTTGCCACGGAGACAGAGCCCATTGGACGAAGACGCGTATTGATGCGTAACAAGTCGTTGGATTGTGACACAAGCTCTTCATTCACAACCGAACTTTCAGCGTGCAGTTCCAGTATCCTGTCGCATAAACAATCGGAACTGAAGAAGCTGTAGCATAGCGCTACATAGGCGTAGCCAGGGGGGGGGCAAAGGAGCCATGGCACCCCCAAATTTTTAGAAAATATAGTCAGTTTGTGCTTTGAGAGGCGTTTCTCCAAACAAAATAGTGTTATTCGCCTAAAATCAAACATTTCGGCCCCCAAAGTTCTTGGCTGGCTTTGCCACTGTAGCGCTACGATTACAGCAGCAGGGCGTTTTCTGCCATGAATTCAGAAGAGCAAACTACCGGAGATTTTCCGCGTTCTTATGTCCGTATTTGGAAAACCCTACAAGCAGACTGTCCAATCAGAGCCTACGCTAACGAACAGTTATAGTTTCGGGAAGCCCCAAACTCGCAACTCCATTCCGGATTCCGTCAAATATTCCTGTGCTGCTGATGCAGCATTGTCAGTTACAGATGTAGCAGCTTTCACCTTTTCGATTTGAACTCATGTCTTCAACCCAGGGTTGCGGAGTCGGGGGTAAAATATCCGACTCCGACCTTTCCAAAATTTCCGACTTCGACTCCTTAACATAAAGGCAATGAAAGTCGGATGTTAAAATCAATGGAAATCGTGGTGCACAGCAAGAATTATCTGTTTCAACAAAAGTTTCAAAAGAAATTTTACCATTTCAACAGGAATACCCAATTTAGGAGTGCGATGTAAAAAATGATCCAATTGGACATCCGGAGTCGGACAAAAAATCCGACTCCGACTCCTAGTGCTGTTAGGAATCCGGCTCCACCCAAAAACCTCCGACTCCCTCCGACTCCGAAACCCTGCTTCAAAGTCCCTAAACGGGTGTGCACCGATGCGTAGCGATTCACAAGCCCCAGTTTTTCCGGAATAGGATTCGATATTTTGGATTCGAAATAAAGATTCCGGAACCTCTAAACGTTCGATAATGCACATCCCTACCTACGAGCAGATGATCTGTCAGAGCAGAGCCCACCCTAACGAACAGTTATAGTTTCGGGAAGTCCCCAATCCCGCAACCCCATTCCGGATCCTGTCAAAAATTCCGGTGTTGCCGAAGCAGCATGGTCGGCTACAGATGTTTGATGAACTGAACAGACGAAAGAACCCGTGTCTTCAAACCGACAAAGATCGTGGCTATGCTGCACAGGAAGATACATCGTGGTCTTGTCGACAACAACCCACCCCGCAGCGATGGCGTGGACGGTTTCGGCGAAATCGCCGATCAACAATGCTTCGTCATCGGTGAGGAGTTCGGACACTGCCGGGCGCTCAACGCCGAACCGATGCTTGTCTTCCCAGGACTTTAGGGCAACTTCCAACCTCTGCACACAAAACTTACAAGTTATAGTTCATGCTACAACATTAACTGCTTTCATCGACACACTCGCTCTCCACACACATGACTTGTTTTACGCCAGAACGAGAAGAATCGTTTAAACATTTTATGATTTTACTTCGTCGGAACAAACAGTTGCCGTGGTAACCAAACCGGTCAGTTGTATTTACAAAAAGATTACAAAGTAGTCGTTACCATGGTTGTATTGTGTTGGCAATCGGTTATTTTAATGTTATTATCAGAAGACCAACTGCGAATGAACGATTCACCTCGTTCCAGATTTTGGGTTCAATACATTTTGCAGACAACAAACTCACTAACCAGCAAAAGGTACCACTGCCAGAGACGAAATGATAAAGAATACTCCAGGAGGCAACAGTAATCACCCTACATAAGACCTGAACCTACACACGAAAGAGCAACTGCCAGGCAACAATAATATGTTAAAAAACGAACACTTGGACTGATTCTTGTTCCACCTCAACCTTCTTGTAATGAACCAAATACTTGCGCAGAGTGTTTGAAATGTATAACTGCTAATCATAACCAGACGCTAACGGAAGGCATGGGCAGAGTGGTATGAAAAGAAACATAATCATAGGTCAGGAAACCTCAGTTTTTGGCAGCAAAATGTTGTTACTTTAACGCCAGCTGAACAAACATATGTGGTTGGTTTTGGAAAAAAAACTCCCGTGATGTGTTGCTTTTTGAAGAAAATAGAACATTAAGATGTTCAACAAGAAATAAGATTTTCAAACTCATGGTTGTACTTCTTATACAAGCAATGTCGAAAAGTTGTAAAATATAACAAGAAAGCATTCCGTTCGTGAAGGAACCAATGACAACATGGCGTTTTCCCGCCATTACTTTTGCGGTTGAAAAAATACCCGCTCATGCTCGAACTCGAAAAGCAGTTCGATGAAGACAAATGCTTGGACTCACTCTGTCCCGGGCCAGCATCTGGACTCTGTTCTTGTGTTCAACTTTGATGATACCAGGGGGTTGCAACCATGCCTCCCCATCAACTTGCAGGGGGACTGACTCATCACCTGCACAAGCAACATCATGCTGTGTTGTGCAAACCCAGGACGCTTTACATGTGAAGCACGGTCTAAAACTGTCACCAACATATTCATACACTTCTCACCCACAAGCTCATGTGTTCAACACGCAAACTTTGTGGTTATTTGACAGAAAAATAAACTATTTCAAACAGTATTTTTTACTCCATTTACTGGAACGAGTTGTGTTTTCGAGAACACCAGTGTCTTCAACGACATCACTTTACGAGCAGACGCAGAAAAGCTACAGAGCAATCACTTTAATATTTCATTTATATTTTTTCGCGAAGAAACGAAACAAATCTGCGAAATTTTGCTAAAAGCAAATATTCGTAGAAACGGCATCACCAACCGAGGATCGTGATCTTGACCGATCCGCACTGTGCGATGCGGTGCTGCTGCAGGACACCCTCAGGGGCCACGATGGCCATGCCCAGTTGCACGGTGCTGAATACCGCAACCACCTCCAGCAGTTTGTCGTCGTAGCACGGAGCGAGGAACATCTATTGTCATAAAGTAGTGTTACGTAACAATCTGAACAAGTCAAGCATGCCAGGTGTGCTGTCAATCAAGCACAAACCTCATTGGCATATCTGCTGCCCCAGAAATTGGCCCCACCCATGTATGACGCAATATTCAGCACCACGATGCCCTGCAGGGGGGGTAGGTGGATGGGCTGGCCGTCGCATTCCAACCTGATCCGCTGTTCCAGGTTTTTGTAGGTGTTCAAAGCGAATTCCTTGGTGGCCAACATTCCATACCACACCATGTTCTTCGTACGACTGCAAAGAACAACAGATAACCACAATCACGTTATTCGTTTTTATCGCCACCTGGCAACACCAGGTAGAAACCTTCCATCGATTTATTACAGTTGGAAGGAGACGAATCGATGGATTTTGGGGAAAAATATGCGAATAAGATGAACATATCGAACAAAAGTCACCAACTTGGCTAAAAGGCAACCTATGTCATCGCAGGATCGCTTGATGCAAGTGTTGAACGATATCTCATTTGGAACCTTTCAAAGCAGCCTTTCGAGTGTGACGACATAATCCGCGGCCAGCTTCGGGCCGAACAAGGACATAAAAACACACCTGCATTTTTTCGGGTGTTCCTCCCGTTTCCTGTGGAAGGCCAAGGAGATCTTTGCATCCAACCCGATCCCGAAGTAGTTATTCATGACACACTTCTCAGAGAACATATGATCCATCCTAAACCACAGACATGCAACGGGAACATGTGCCGAGAGAAGGCCAAGGTTGTTATCACAATCTCAAACTGATTTTCGGAGCAATAAAAGAAGCAGACCATCCAGAGCAACACACCCGTTACTTTGCATTTAAAGCGCAAGCAGAGCATCACTTACATTTCACCGCTCAGCGTGAGGCGAGGCGTCACAGCTGCACAGAGGGTGTCTGCGTTTGCAAGGAGCATACGACTGAGAAAGCTGCCACCAAGGTTATCCTTGTACAGAGGGTTGATGACTGCGGGACACAGAGAGACCGACTTTATACTGGAGCTGCGACATTACAACAGATGAAAAGAGAGCTACGTTCAAGACTCACTGGTTCTGGAGTTGCTGGGGGGGAAATAACAGGGGTATCTGCTCCCGCGCGTTATCAGCCGGTCAGAGAGCACCGGACCGCTGGTACTTAACGAAGGGAAACCTGTGACAACAAGAAGCTATCGTCGTGATACGTTCAATCTGAAGATAACAAACTTCACCAAAGCAAAACTTTATTCTATCTGTAACAGATAACTTATGGATTTCCAAAGCGCACTATACAGAAAAGAGTATGGACATTAGATGGGTATCTAAAGAAACGTTTTAATGGCTATCCTGGCATGTTAGAAAACGTTCTGGTTATTTAACAGTGAAGTCCCATTTGACAACCAAGCAAAGGTCAGATGGAAGCAACGGCAATATTATCATCGAGGACAACTGCCGTGGTCGCTGAGGCGTGACTCACTTGTTTTGTTGAAGCGGGGAGGGTTGTGCGTAGTTGTCACTGATGCGTGACGAGGTGACGTAGGAAACGTAGGTTCATCGATGTCGAGCAATGGGGAGGAGGGGGCCGAGAGCGAGGAGGGCCGGCAGTCCGGCAGCGACACCGTGAGGCGATTCTTTAAACTGGAACAAGAATTGGGGCCGTTCGAACTTGGCGACGGGACGGACGCACCTCGTTGTTACCACGAACGAACAGACAATTATGACGAACGAACAGACAATTATGACGAACGAACAGTCAATTATGAGGGGAGTAAACTTTCACACCAGAGGCATCAGCATGTCCACGAAGTAAAAGCCAATGCACGGACAGGAGCACAGCGTGACGACAGCACATACCTTTCCCCGGGAGCCAGCGCGGGTTCAGCAGATCGCAATTCATCGCCGCCGCTGGGTTCATCGGCAGTTTCTTCTTTAATCCGATTTTCAACTTTTTTCAGCACCGTTGTTTGTTGGTTCTGTTCATCTATGGCTGAACGACAAGTTAAACGAACTCGCTCGGTGCAAAGATTAAACTGTGGCGCCAGTCAAGCGTGTCAAAGATTAAACCGCGGCGCAGTCAAGCGTGTCAAAAATTAAATAGCGGCGCAGTCAAGCGCATCAAACAACGCAAACAGAAAGTAAAAGACTGAACGAGTAGGTTTGAACCTCGGTTCTTATGACTGATGCGCTCATAGTTGACCCCGGCACTGGTTTGAAGCAAAACAACCTCAGCACCTGGCAACAACAGGAGCGCTGTTACGACTACGTCACAACCAACCTTTCTCAGTGTGTTCGATGATCTCTCTCACCGCCTTCTTCAAACTATTCGCTCTCAGCATAAGTTGTGACCGTTCCACAAACACTTGGCCGGATTTCTGAAAATACAAACGTCCACGACGCGTTCGCATAAAACTTAATACAACGACCAGCAAGAACCCCCCCCCCCC
>JGI24158J21664_10010742_pt1 | contig 12202 bp, 6 predicted proteins | sample Ectturendosymbi3_FD_21664 | JGI IMG/M metagenome (IMG submission 21664) | reverse complement strand
GTTGGTCCACAGACCCAGGACAGTCTCAGCTGTATTTCACATCGTTGCGCAATAATTGAAATAGTTTGTCACGTTGCGTTCAGACGAGAGAATTGGTGGCGAGAGAATCATTTTGCATGTCTGATTCTGCTTGTAAGTTTCCCCACAAACGGGAGTATTTTATGTGCATATGTATATGCTATTTCGGTTTCTTCTGATCCTTTGAGAGAGCTCATTTGCATACCCGATTCCCAGCAACTATGAGTTTTCATAATTTGAGAGAGCTTCTTTGCATAACTGATTTCCAGCAAATGGGAGTTATGAGTCATACATGTACAGACCATAAAGTGTCTGCTACACTGCCAAGATGTTTAGTTCAACGGTCACACGCGGCAAAACGCTTTTTCAATAACCTGAAATGAACCTTTAAAGGTTTGTTGCCTTGTTGTTGTTACGCAAAAAGACCAACGATGAAACAATCCGTTTGCCAGTTTCGCGACCTACCTGTGCAGGAAAAATAACAGACATGAGTGAATTGCACGCTCATCCCTGCTTGCAACCAGAATAGTGAACTTAGCGCTTGTGTAGTGTGAGTGTCATAGTGTCATGAACTTAGCGATTGTGTAGTGTGAGTGTCAAATAAAATGACAATCCAAGAATTAAATCAATTAGTCGGCATTAAGCTTCTGACTTCAGATTTTCTAGAATGTTTGGTTCTCAGTTCGAATTTCCACGGGGGAGAATGCCCGTTTCCCCTACCCCCTTGCGGAAACCCATGAACCTGAACTACGTCCGTCAAGTCAGGTGCTAAAAAGTAACTTTCACGTAAATAACCTCACCATCATTTCAATAAGAATGTGAGTACATAACTTTACGTCGCGACTCGATTGCAGCCAATGCGAGATCACTATCTTTTTTAGGATAATTGTAAAATACACTATGTAGAGATAGTTACCTTGAACGTTTATGCGTACCACTGTCACGTATTAGGCCTACTGGTAAGATCTGTAAGCTACACGCTACTTCGTCCTGGAATGAAGACCTTGAACTGCCACGAATATAAATTATTGAATGTATTACAGAACTGTAATGATGAAAGTGGCGGTTGTGCTTTGCTTGGAATTTTAGCTGATAATTATTCACAGCAGGACAGATGTTTACGAGGTTGACGTAATTGCAGCAGCTCTTACTTTTACTACTGGTGGCGTATTTCTACAATAAAGTCGATCGAAACTATATTAGAAACCTGATAAGAATTGCTACGGAGACAACGTGAGCTTCACAAAATCTATCCGTGTTTTGGTTTTGCTGATATAACACACAATGTTGATATGTGCAAAATTCGAGCTTTCAGCACATTTTTCAGGCTGTTGTTCGCGACCCCACTGCCACGTCTCCGCGACCCACATTGGAGTCGCGAACAACCGGTTGGGAAGCACTGTGCTAAAGAAAGAAAACTGAACAAGTGAATGCAGGTCATCAACGTTTATGATTGTCCTTTTTGCAAAACTTCGCTTTGTTGGAGCAGCAACGAGCTCAACAACTATATCACGCTCAGCAGCGAAACAAAACTGTGTTCCTTCACTTGACAGCGTTGAACCGAGACGAGCAGCGATGAAGGTCGGATTTTTATGCTCCACCTCTGTATTTTTATTCCTGTTGCGCATCCATTCGTATCCACACAGCATAGCGCCTGAATTCAGAAAAAGACGTGAAGCAAAAAATCTACAGCCTTTGATATCTTCAATTGCTGGGCGTTGTTTGCGAGGTTGGTGATGGCAGGCCTATGCAGTAGTAACAAGCAGTGACTACTCAAAACTAAGCATGCTTGAAAGAAGGACAGAGAGCAACGAAGAAATGGGAAAAGTGTTACTCAGTGACTAAATGATTTACTGCTACAACAATTTTGACAGCTGGAACTCGCCACTGCTAAATTAAATGCCTAAATTTAGTAAAGCTTCTAAACTCTACCTTTGCTATAAAACACTATGCAGAACAACAAGGTATAGACTACTATAAGACAAGGCGTAGCCATAGGGGACATGTGGGCTATTGTAGCAAAATAACGTCACTTTGTGAATATTTGTTTAAAATCGTAAGCAAAGCGAGGTGTCCGTGTATTCGATCATCCCAATCAAAATGTCTGGCTACACCACTATTCTAAGTCTGTAAAGCATTTGAAGCCGTTACTACAGATAGTCCTAACTAACACAAGAAATTGTATCCATGAAGAAAAGGGCAAATATACAATTATCTGCATCAACTGATACCAAATGTATCCTACAAATATATCCAACAGCTCACAGTCTTTCACAAAATTTTTTTCGTAGCTTGAGGCAAGCGAAGTTATCAATAATTTTTCGCAGTTTAGTATGACCGTAACATCAGATTCTAATGCAAGACTGCCAGACACTGCAGAACTTCGACAAAAAGCAGCATTGTCATCCTTACATTGCTTAACAAGAAATATTATCGTGTTGTTATTGTGCTGATAAAAGTCTCGACGTTTGCATTTTCGCTCGTTTTAAAGTAAACTGTGAAGTTATGCCTCGCAGTTTACCAAACTTTCAGTTGGTAATGCGTCGTCATGGAAGGTGTTGCTCGAGGCCCCAAAAAGCGCGGGGCCCTAGGATTTGTAGGATTCCTGGGGAAGCAGCAGGTCATGGCTTCCTCGGCATCTTGGCGTGTCCATTTCCTACGTTTGATGGTTGGGTAGCTCCAGCAGCTGGCTGGTTACCAGGGCGTCCTGAGGGTGCAACGATTAGCGCAGACCTTGTTGATTGGGAGGCGTCTGAGCCGGCATGGCTTCGTGTATATTTGTACTCTTCATGTTGGTAGGTGTGGGTCATCCGGGTTTGTGAAAGAAGCCACTTTCCCTTTCCCTAGTTTAGTCTGCAGCAGAGATTGTGGTTTACTGCGGATTTGAACCTATGACCTTTCGATCCACATACTTGGAACTAAGCCTCTATGTGATTTAACCGGAATCCATCATTTAGCAGATGCTGGGGCGTAACGTACAATGACTAAGTTCTGAATCATAGCATATTCGCTGACAAATTTTTCATACTCACAATCTGACAGGAAGTCTCTTTCTTCGACAGTTGCGAATGTGCTATCGATTTGGTGGGAGCTATTCACAAAATCAGGCACACGACACAACACAACCAGGTGTTCGAACACAAATCAGTCACATAAGTCTTTGCCACCCCAAACACAGGTGTAGTGAAAGGAGCGTTTCAGCTCAGTGCTTCTCTGCTGAAATGCCTATTACATAGCCCCTGTGAAGAGTTGTGTGACACAAGCCATACGACAAAGAAATTCGTGAAAGTTGTTGACAAAATACTGCGTTCCGTTACCTGAAACCACACCCGCGCGTCTGGGACGTCGTGTCTGGCGAAGGTTTCTTTGAGTTTTTCAGTAACTTCCGGGGTGCATCCGAACCTTTTCACAGACGAGCCAGTTCGACATAACGGGAAAATAATCAACAACCAGGATAAACGGTTTTCCTTCCCAGAAGAGAAAAGCACTGGCCACGGGCGTTCTGTCAGAGCTAGCGATAACAGCTGTTAAGTTGGAAATTGTTTTTACGTTTGGCAAACGCGACACTCGGATGCACAATTTTCAATGTCAACCTTGACCTCGGCCAACAAACGAATGGGTTCGCTCGTCTACTGCATTCCTTAACTCCTTGATGACCACTCTGAATACAAGTTAGACCATCAAGTTAGAACATCACTTCGCAACTTAGCAGGAATGATCAGCCACTAGGCTCTCAATAAGAGACCTATCGGCATAAGTCATTTCATCTCTTACAGAGAAAGTAGGTTTCAGGTGATCGCTGACCTATCTTGACCAAGCGACCCAACAAAATTTTATAATATTAAAAAGGACACCTTGCCATGTTTGAAGGATGTGAGAATTTCAAATGATCTGCGCGCAGTTGCACAAACAGAACTGATCATTTTACATACGAACGACTCCACAGGCGAGTTTAAACGGGCACTAGGACAGGTTCAGCGTCCATGATAATGCATCGGCAGTTCTTGATAATGCATGGGCAGTTGGGAACTTACTGCTTGGCCCCTACACAGATGCGTAAATAAAGCAGATCAGCAGTCGCGTGCGAAATTGCTGTATGTGTGAGAACATATGGTCACGGCTGCTTGTGCATAAAAGACTCACACCGTTGTGATCTTCGATACTACGATGGATCCAAGAAACCAAAAGAGACGTGGTCTCGAATCAATCTTTCTTACGTAGTTCCGCAGCGTGTTGGTTTCATCTCATACTTAATTTGCTTTTGTTGCGTTCTGTACAAATCGACGATATTTTCTGCAGTAGAGTCTTGAATAATGCAATCGTGATGGGTTGTCTTTGGTCTCCAACCTCAATGCCAACATTGAAATCATTGAAATTATGGATGTACCAAGCGCAGTAAACGAGGTGCCGTTTTCGCACGGGAGTCGTCGACTAAAGTGCATTTTACGAATCAAGGTTGCACCCCAAGTTCTCAGCGTGTTTATTCAAGTCTGTCACACATCGCAGCACTAGTCCAAAACTGTAGTTTCGCGGCTCATTTCCATTTCCAGATACTAGCATTATTTATAATATACGCAAAAACTGCAACAATTTAATGTGGCAAAGTTTGAACAATCTCTTGTGGAGGCTTAAAATTGCCTTCATCTGATCTTGTTACTTTCAGGGGCGGATCCAGACAGTAAGTTTAGGGGGGTTCGATTTCAGTCATACTTGGCAGTCAAGGCTCATCACGGCTTCGCTACTGTGAGAGAGATGAAGTATACTTCACAACACTGCTGTGACAAAACAATGGAATACAGAATGGCCTTATATCGTGAATGCTGTTTTCCGAATTGTACAAAATCATGGTGAAAAAAGTTACTTTCGTATGTTTTAGAGGGAGGGCGATTGCCCCAATCGCCCCCACCTGGATTCCCCCTGGTTACGTTTAGCTGTATAAAAACATTGCGCGTATAAAACCTTATACTTAGAGCAACAGACAGTTACTTCTATAATCTGAGCAGCAGACCTTGACTTGTTTTAACTGATTTGATTCATTTGCATTATAAGCAACTTCGCCTTAGGGTGGTTTACAGTCCAAATGACCCTTGTTCCTTCGCAGTCTTCCAAACGTCCGTATACTTTATGCATCAGTATACTTGGAACTTATCACAACACCACGCACCGGTGCTAAACATCATTGTAACCGGTTTGGCGCTATCTATATATATATGATCTTTTGTTAACTCCACACGCCAACGCTAGTAAAATTATCGACCAGTATATGGTCTTTGTTATTGCCATGTAGCCTAAACGTAAGTTGTATCAACTTTTGTGAGGATGTGAAGCCGCTAAAGAATAAACAAATAAATGAAAGAGCAGCTGAAAATCACTTTTACTCTTTTCATAAAACGCAACCCACAACCATAAACATTTTTGTTCAATCGGAAATTTTGTTGAAATCTTCCTTGAAAGGTAACATCATTATCATCCTTCCTATATTAGTTAAATAGAAAATCAATCGTTAATAAAAGATACTTCAATAATGAAATCGATACCCAAGCAAACCAAATTGTTTCATAAATTTCTTTTTGTACTTCGCTAAAAGCACAAATTTTTCTTTAAATTTTCTACATGATATAGTAACAAGTCACACGCACAGGTTTTTGAAAACAAACATTGTGGTATTGCCTCCAGATGTGTCAGCACACAGGGTGCTTCTGTATCATATTTTATGTTTACTTTCTAGTTGTACAAAATCAGCCCCTCATCCAAAGCTACACTGCAACCGGTTACAGCTGAAATTCGTCTCTTGAAACATTTTTTATTGTACTTGCTGTTTTCATTGATTAGCAAAATACTAATGGTTTCAAGATTTGAAAATTAAAATAATGAAAATCTTTTGGCATAATACATTTTTTTAGCTATGAAACAAAACTCTGTTTCAAAGTTTTGTTGTTAAAAACTTGAAATGTTAAAATTACATCAAAAACCTTAAAGCACATTTTTACAGTTCACCTACCGAAGGAACTATAATCAATTATAACAGTAGCGCTTTACGTGAACGAATGCATCTTAATCTAAGTCACTCGCAGCTGGCGAAAAACAGTCAATGCCCAATCGCGGCAAGAAGAGAAAAAGGACGTTAACCAAAAGAGCTTCAATGATAAAGATAATAAAGGCAACCACTCTATGCTTTTATTTACGCAGAGCAATTTATTGACCTATATTGCATTACCAGTAGCCTGTATTTACCGAAAACGCGATTCTATTTGAAATAAAGATGATATTGCCTAACTAGCAGGCGCAATATATATGATGTTAAGATCTTCGTGTCTGATTCTTTGCTGGGAATGGATTCCTTTGGCGAATGCGCAGAAAAAGCAAGACCAATAATCGAGAATGAAAAACAAGACCCATTCAGTTTCTATGTGTTTGATTCTGATGATTAAAGATGCTTTATTATTCCTAATATCTTTACTAAGCACGAAGCTTGATCTTCCTTCAATTTAAATTCATGTAAGCAAATTTGAGGGGTGGAAAGGGCAGCACTTTTACAATAGGCCCAGGCCCGTAACCAGTTTTTATGGTCTGCGGGGGAAAAACATTTTAAGTGGGGAAGATGTTTGTTTTGATTATACGTTTGGAACTTATTTTTCTGGGAACAACAAAATTTGGAGGTCAAAAATTTAGAGGCACTGCCCCTTAATGCACCCCGTGGCTACGGGCTTGGGTGGGACACGGCCCCCTTGGGTGGGACACGGGCAATACTTTGCCTCGCTATGCCACTGTGCAAGCATGTGAAGAATTATTAAACTCGATTGAAATTCGACCGTGGTTAGTTACGTTAAATGTACTGTATTTTAGAGTAATATGTTTTTATGTATCATGCAATGAGGAGATTGTTTTTCAGGATAGACAGCAGAGCTGCCTAAAACGGGAGTCACAGGAAATGCCTTCTCTCGAATTTTTTGTTTTTGAATTACCACTTCAGAAGTAATTGCTTTCCATGTACATGTAACCGCGCAAGCTTTATCTGGAAACGTGACTGTCACTTACCTATTCACTCGCCTCCTTCCGTGAGACTTGAGTTGTCACTTGTTTGTGTAGGAAGAATCTTTCCACTTCTAATCAGGTCGGGAATACGTTTCAGACATTGTTTTCTTTATCTCGCTATCCGAAAACAGTGTCAAACACTAGCACGCAGCATGCTGCAAGGTATATCTTTTAAACACATTTTGTAGGTATAAAAGTTTCGGACGCCAATAGCATTCTTATTTACTGTGCAGCTTGTGAAAAACGATGGTCCATATTCTTTGAACCGTTTCAAAAGTATTGTGAACTGATGACATAAAGCTCTTTTAAGCCGTGGTGATTTCCTTAAAGATCACGTAGTTCAACCAACAAAATACGCCACTTTCTTGGCCTAAAAAGGGTAACCACTTTTATGTAATACCCAAAGATTGTCAAAATCTGAGTTGTGCAACAAGTGAACACTTTTTGGCGCGCCCAAAAAATGACTTCCCCAAACGCCTAATCTGGATCCGCCACTAAATCAAACTAAAGTTAAGTGCTCAGAAAGTGATTGTGTTTTGCGCACGGTTGAGTGAACATGCAAACAATAGTAGTACATTTGTTTGCATATCAGCATATCACACGAAGTTTCTCCTCCCAACGTTTTCTGTCAAACTCGGTCGGAGAATGTTGCTGCTCAAACACATTTGAATGCAAATTTACCTGCTGGTGATAACACGTTTCAAGTTGAATAAGCATGAGATACGGTTACGTAACTTTCGGCTCGTATAAGACTTAACAGCTGCACGTGTATTCGCTATTTCAGTTGTGGTTAGTTTTTGTGCCCTGGCAGGATAGTTCTTTGCAGGTATAATTGAGTTAAGGATGAGAATGGGTTTGCTTGTTTCAGGTGCGTTTGTGTGGTGTAGGAGCTGGGAGTGAAAGCGCACCTCTATCGAAAATACGGGAAAATCCCCTGAAAATTCGGGCAAAATCCCATAAAATTCACGACAGATGTTTCGACACGTTCATATGAGACTGAAGGAAAACGTCCGAGTTCGACCTTTTTGTCCAAAATATGGCGCCTGATGAGATAAATTGAAGACCGTTTTTGGTCTTCATGGAATATTTGGGGCACAAAAAGTTTTTGGCCAGGTTTGGAATATTGGGCAAAATTCCTTCTCACCCACAAAAATTTGCCTGCTCCTACACCTATATTTTTGTGCCGTCAGAACATCACAATCAAGTGTGGAGTGAGTAGTGATGCACTCAGCCAGGGCCGGCCTTTAGCCGATAAGACCGATTGCTTCCAATCGGGCCCCGCGCCAAAGGGGGGCCTACTATTGTACGCCAGGGGCGGATCCAGCCATTAAGGTTGGGGGGGTTCAGTAATAATTAGTAGTCAAACCTCATTACGTCTGCACTGTGACAAAACAATGAACGACAAAATGGCCACATATTGCGAGTGCTGTTTTCCGAATAGTACAAATCAATACAAAACTTCGTAGGTTTTAGGGGGAGCGATCGACCCAATCTCCCCTGGATCCGCCACTGCGACTTACGCAAAGTCACAGTTTCCATTGAAGCTGCGTGTGTAGAGCGTAATGCAGGCGCGGAGCCCACAGTATTTTTTAAGCGTGAGACCCGTTTCCAATGAAAAGCAAAGTGAACTGCACGGTTTTTTAACGCCGCCCATCAACATAATTCGTTCTTTAATTGTAACAATTGTCATTGTTTTTTCGGAAATCTGTATCCTATTTTTTTTTCAATAGCAGAGAGGATTAGGTTTTGGAGCTATTTCCTGTTTCAGTTACAAGCGTTTCGTATTTGGTCAAGTTTCAATAGTTTCTGCAAGATACGATTCGATATAGCTATTACTGTATGAAGAGTTACTCGTCTTCTGAAGCCTAACTTTCGTTCGTAATTTCAACTGTGCTCTAAAGCAGCGGTAATTGCAACTGTGTGCTGAGGCAAAAAAGATGAGGCAATCTGGGATTGGCTGAAACGCTTGAAATAAACCTAAAAGTACATTCCATAGAGTGAATATTTTCGGGGCACCCTCAGTGTTTCAGGACAAGGGCAGTTGCTCAAAAATCCTAAATGGTGAAAAATATATTCAATACAGTGAAAAATGTCTGGGCAAACTCTATTTTCAGGGCAAGCGCAATTTGTTAAAAATCCTGAATGTGAAAAGTATATTCAATACAGTGAAAATTTCAGGGCAACTCTGTTTTTTCAGGGCAAGCGCAAGTTGCTTAAAAATCGTGAACTATGAAAAAATTTCAATACAGTGTATATTCACTTGGGGGCCATCCATGTAACTTGGGCTAATGTGTAATCTGGGCCAAAGTCGTGATTGGTTACAGTGACTTTGATCTGGACCAAGCCCTCGTTTTCTGTAAAAATCGAACAATCTGATGTCCGTAGATCAATAGCTTGATATAAGAATTCGGTAACTCTTGCTTTGTTCGTTTTCGCTGGGTAGAGGTGCAGGGTGTTAAGGTGATAGATCTTTTATTTTTTTGATTAACAAGAGTTTCAGAAGCGGGCAGCACGGATGTGCACATTGCTTGGCTCCTTTGAGTGCGCGTCTTTAAGTGCGTTGCTCAAGACCCCAGCAGCTATAACACAGGCAGGTTTGGGGAGTCAGATCCTTCGATCCGGAACCGTCGCTTTTAAAACATTGCGTTGCGTCATCGAAGTCGCGTACATATTTGCATCAGTGAAAGCAATTACCGTAAAATATCTTGTCTGGGAGAACACAACACGCAAGTAACTTCAACCCCTTGAATTAACAATCAAGGCAGCTACAGAATTTGCCCATAACGGCACCTCTAGGGGATTGCATAAAGAACGTTATTGCCGAATTGACATTATAAGCCAATTGAAATGCATATAAAAGATGCCATCGCGACAAAACAAAATGTAATGTTATGGGTGAATTGACGTTACAGAGGAAGCCGTTATAAACCAATTAAACTGTATGGAACAGATTTACATAAGGTTTCAGGCCCCATTCGGATTAAAGTAAAAAGTTAGTTTCAGGGCAAATTGTCTATTATTAGGGCAAATTCTTATTTCAGAGCAAATTGTTATTTTCAGGAAAAATTTTTCCTCCCCCCCAGTAAAGGGCCTTCCCGTGCGCCTATGCCAATAGCTGTAGGTCCACTGCGGTCTCAACTGGCACTACTAACAACCACGTTCCATTCATAAAGAGTATGTGTAGCATTTATGTTTGCTTTTTAGCGTCGCGTAAAGTTCCTCGAGAGCACTGGTTAATTTAACAGGAACATGTCCTTGGCACGCCCAAGTTTACAATCAAGAAACTCAGACCCGCCTTTGTCATTCAACTTTACGCTCAGTTTTAACACCAAACAATTTTGTATTCACTCATGGTTTTATTAATGCAACTTTAAGCACAGCGCCGTTGATCTTTAACACATCAAAACGTATTTCAAAACAACAGGGGTTAATGCGCGTAAGCACTGCCTCATCAATCTCAATTACATCAAGAATCTATTCCGAAATAACAGGGATAAATACGAGTTCAATCTTTTCATGGAGGAAGAGAGCAAACCATACTGCCGTCAATTCAACAGGTCTCAGTCTAACAGACTACCTGTAGACTGTTCAATATGCTTCCATTGGGAGGCTTCTTCTTAGCCACCCTGTAACGACCACGCGGGCCACTACAGTGGCCCGAGTTTTTTTTGTTATAATTCGCCAGCTGCTGCAGCTAGAGAGGTGTTCAAACCCTCTACGGATTCAGCAAGTCTAGTAGTTTCGAGTCAAACAAAAATTTTTTTGATTTGGGTTAGGGGTTCTCTTGGGGGGTCGTCACAAGTGGGGGTGTTTTCGCGTTTTTATGGCCTACTTTAACCGGCCCTGGACGCCCATGGAATGGGCCCACATTTTGGATCAAATATTTGTATGAAACTAGGCTATCTCACGAGTCTTTAGAGCCCTTGATTGGCTTTCTGGCATATCTGGATCAAAACTTATGCCACAAAAACCAAAAAGTGGTCAAAACTTCTACCCCTAAAAAGTTAACCAACGGCAGAATAACACCCTGTTTGGATATGGCCATAACTCGCCATTAGAATAGGCTAGCGATTTGTTCAAACCCTCTAAAGATTCGTGAAGACTAGTAGTTTAGACTGGAAAAAAAAATTTTCAGCTTGAGATTACGGGATTTTTGTTGATGTTCACACAATGACAGGATGTTTATGCATATTTGTTTACATTTGTATAATGACGTCACTTCAGGGGAGTCGAACCATCCATCAGATTTTGTGACTCGAAGTTTTTTTGGATTCTAGGCTTCAATACGAGTCTTTAGAGGGTTTGATTGACTTTCTAGCATTTCTGGGTCAAAAGTTATGGCAAAATAAACAAAAAATGATTAGGGGAATCCCCACTAATTCCTTTGGGAATCCTTACAAGATTTGTGGTCTTTAGGCCATAACTTGGGGACCAGGAAGTCGATCTAGGCCTCTAAAGCTTCATATTCCAGCCTAGAATACAACCAAATTTTGAGCCAAAATTTTGGCCCTTTGTGGAGGCGATGACGTCATAAAGAAACAAACAAAAAAGTCAAAACTACCCTTTTTCAAACCCCACCCACCGAAAACCCAAAACCCAAATCTAAAATGTTTTTTTTAGTGCAAACTAGAAGGCTTCATGAGTCTTTTGAGGCCTCGTATAGCTCGCTATCATCGTCTAGCGGGCAGGTATCGCGTGTTATAGCGAGCTACTGTAGCCGCCAGTGGGAGACTCACGCATTTTTTGATATTGGGGGAAAAATGGGGTTTTTGGGCCATAACCTTGGTTCCAAACATGCTAGAAGGTCAAGAAAGGACTCTATCGACGCGGAAGATCATCTAGTTTCCGTAAAAGTTTGAGCCAAAATTTTGGCCCATGGGATTGGCGTCCAAGGCCCGTCAAAATTGGTCAAAAAAATGAAAACACCCCCACTTTGCGAGCCTTTCCCAGGAGAACCCCTCACCCAAATCAAAAAATTTTTTTTAATAGAACCAAGAAGACTTTCCGCATCCGTAGAGGGTTTGAACACCTCTCTAGCTGTAGCGGCTGGCGAGTTATAACAAAAAAAACTCGGGCCACTATAGTGGCCCGCGTGGTCGTTAGAGGGCTTCAGGTTAAGCGAAGTTTACAAGTCCTGCAGTGGCGAGAC
>JGI24158J21664_10010741_pt1 | contig 12203 bp, 7 predicted proteins | sample Ectturendosymbi3_FD_21664 | JGI IMG/M metagenome (IMG submission 21664) | reverse complement strand
GATTTAGGTCACAACCATCTGGCAACACTGGCGGTCAGAAAGATACACTCAGACTGCCATGTCACGATGCGAACTGGATAGAGCATACAGAGAATAAAACTAGAAACACGGATGCCTTGACCGCACATTTTATGATTTAGCAGGTGTTGAGATGTTTTTTTTTTGACTTGAGGCCCCGCGCACTCGAAATGCTACGGGTCACGCGCTAACTTAATCCGACACTGATAGTATCCACTCAGAAAAAAAAACACGCTTGCACCTAAACTTCTATACTTTACCTGAGTTTCAACACTCAATATAAGGTAATAACATACTGAGTTAAGCTTTACAGATGTAAAGCAGAGCGGTGTCATTGTTACATGCTTCTCTTTCATCTGCCCTGGCTGTTGGAGCAGATTTCTTAAAACATATCCATTTCTTTCAAACTGTTTTTTAATTCTGCAACAGTTGTTAGCGTAGCCTAAACTGTCAGGCGTAATACGTACAGTTACAGAGTATTTCAAAGATCTTTTAAATGTATCTATTTTTGCAAGTTGAGATTCCAATATTCCATTGCAGCTCTCCTAAGCTTTGATGGGTTGCTTAAGTTTTATCTTCTCGTGCCTTTTTTCTTCCTGACAACATGTAGTCACCGGCGTAGGAGACGAAGTACACACTGCTTTTACAAAATCATATTTTGATACAAATCTCATTCTGAGAGTTACAATGACTTTTTGAAACAGACACTGCAGTAGGCGTGAAGTTATAACATCAGACATATTTGAAAATAACAAATGAAAGGTAGGTTAGAGATCAGGAAAAATGTAAAATTAAAGAACGATTCAAAGCCGCTCTTATATTCGCTGAAAGATCTTGAACGTCGTGTTTGCTAAATAAAACTGGTCGATTTTAAAACTAAGCTAAGTTAAATCAAACAAAACAGTTAGATAACAAAAACAAAATACTGAAACCAACGCTATATCGTAGAAAACACAAATGCCACCACAAAATTATAAATTTGAACACCTTGTCTGTTTCTTAACTGTAAACGTTATACAAATTGCCTCAATCAAATTGTCCGAGAAGGAAAGATATTATCATCAGCAGCAGTCACTAAAAAGTAGCCTAAAGCAAAAAAACTGACCACTTCATACTGTTTTATAATGACGCATCTTTACGCAGACAAATTTGATGGATTGCATAATCATCACGTTTTAAATTACCCAAAGCTAGTAAAATAGAGCAACACATTTTTATGAAAAAGTGTGCAAATTGTTAAGAATGACAAGTAGCAAACCTTTTACAAAAAAGAGAGTTGAATTGTTTTTGAGGGTGTTTTTATACAGAAAACAATCCTATTCATATCTATAGCAATTACTCTTGATGAGTATACTATAACATTCTCTGTTTTGTAAATATTGTTAATATTTAGTTGTCAAAATATATGCCAGCGTGAAATTAGTCTGTTGGTCGTATACTAAAAATTATTTACAGGTAATTCGTATTCAATCATTTTAAAAGCGCTCTCTTTACCCATTCAAGAAACGCTCATTTTCTTACTTTAGGTAGACAGCGGACGTTAGCTGCAACACATTTCGTCATCGTCAAGAGACAGTTCATCTAGGAAAGAAAGGATGGAGAAAAGTATAATTCCCATTGCCTGCTGAACAGGTTCAGCCACGGATGGATGGGACATAAAACCAAGATATTGTTAAACTTGAATGAGAGGAGTTGAATCTGTCTCCATTTGATTTGAGCCTCCATTGACATGATTTGAACTTTCACTGTGCTCTGTTGCCCATTCTTGCAAGTTGGTGTAGTATTTCAATTTATCTGGGTCATCGTGCAAGTTATGTACCGTGGAAACCCAATCCCAATCATTTTTCGTTCTTTTCTGTTCCCACAAAAAGTGCTTCACAAGTTCTTCTGCTTTTGTTTCTGCCTGCAAGGCATAAATTTTATTAATATTTTTATTTTATTTTCTTAAATAATAATTTGTTGCACAGCTGCAACCCTTTCCAAAGACTTTTTCTGCGTGTTTTTTGATAACTTGAGTGCAATAACTGATTGTCAACATGTAAAAATTTTAGGGCTATAAATGAGGAATTGTTTAGTAGTTTCAATTAAAAATTTAATTATTGAAAATATTGTTAGCGGAACTCTACGCTTTTCTCCGAATTGTAGTAATTTTGTTGTGTTTTTTTTCTCTTTGCAATTATCATCAACATTCACAATCAAGAGAACTTGATTTTAATGAGTTACTTTGAAATCATGCCCGGGTTAAACAGCAAGCGTATTTATTAGAAAAACAGTTTTTTTCATCGCACTCAGCATGCCAGCGAGTTTTGGAGAAACCTTTTTCAAATCAGCCCTTGTTAGATATGAATGAATTTTCTTGCACTGCAGAAAGCCCTTGCCTGGTGCCTGAAATTAATAATTTCTAGCGACAACGCTAATATCGAACGCCATACAAAAACAAATATTGCCCGTTTTTTGCAAATTGGAATCCAATGAGAAATCTAACTGGTAGGACTTGTCTTAAATATATTGCAGAAAAAGATGCAATGTGCTTCTACAACAAAATGCTGGGTTCTCTCAACTTACTCAGTGCGGCCAGTATAATGATGGCATAACAGGTAATCAATGAACAGGTAATTAAATGGGCTTCTAAACACGCTGTTAGAACATGGCGGTAAATCTGCGGAAAGTAGGAAAAAGTAATGACACAACAGGGTGGTAGGAAGNCAATGGAAAGTGGCGAGGTCANTGCANACCTGTGGCTGATCCAGATGGTCGTTTCGGAGAGGATAATTTCAAAATGGGACGCCACCCTATTTGGTGTACGATCAGAGACGCCAAAGTGCGGGAGCAACACGGGCGGACGAGGTGCCTTTTCATAACAGCATCATAAGTAATTTCATGGTTAATCAAGATCGAGTTGAAACAAATTTATTGCAGATATTCACGCACCTAGTAAATTTAGAATAGTTTTCTATAATTTCTGTAATTATCGTTGAAGTCAAGGTTGTTGCTGAACAGAAACAAGCATATTGGTAACAATTATTTTTGCATTTTTATAACTCTTTTACTTCCCCCTGTCCAACCTCTGCTCCGGCGTTCCTTTGTATAAAAAAAGGAAAAAGGTCAATACTTTTACGTGAAGTGAAACCTTCAAGAAATACAAAAGGTGGCGCTAAGCCACTTATATTTTGTTTCAAGACAAATTTTCCCTCAACGGAACCGCCCAACCATTTCAGGGGACGCCAAAACGAAAACAGGACACACATCGTTTGGGATGGGCCCACTGGATCTGCTACTGTTACAGACAAAAGTTTAGCTTGGTAATGATTTCGTTAACAAACTACAACACAAAACAATAAACGATGAAAATTATTTTACAGTCAGCTGCAAAAAAAGTTTCTTAACGGAGTTCCACTGTGACTGCAGTCCAGTGTCCCTTTAAGAAAATTCTACGCTAAGCAATTGTTTGTTTTGTTGCACACTGAGCGCATACAACTCCGCAACCATGCAGGCACACAAACAGTTACGCGTTCCTAGCGTTAAAAGGGCTATGCGATGTATCGCAGTGCGCGAGAATGAGATAGCACTGCGCAAATTGTCTTCTTCTTCTTTTGAGCCAGTTGTTCGAAGCACTACTTGGCCGCCCTAGATCTCGGGGCAGATGTTGAGCAGCCATTCGATTGTCTCATCGTCCGGAACCGTCAGGCCATGCGGTCCATGGGGAGGTCGATGGATTGGACATTGGAGGACAACATGGTCGACGGTTGGTTTTTCTGCGCCACAGTCACAGGCCGCAGAGGAGGCCATACCCCATTTGTACAAACAGGAGGGGAAACGTCCGACACCGGTGCGGAGGCGGTTAAGCCGGACCCAGGCTCTTCTTAGGAGGGTCATTCCGGCGGGTGGGTGCCGGTGTCTGGGATGAAAGTGCGGAGTCTTGTGGAGTTGTCCACCCACTCAGCATTCCATTGGTGATCCGCCCACTGCGCCGTAGATGTGTTGTTGTTGTCAGATGAACTGGTGAGATGTTGTGTGGCGGGTACAAATCGATGTCTCGTTTTGAGGCGCCGTGCGTTTGCACTGGATGGACAGGTGAGCGCTGAGAGGAGCAGATGTCCAGGCTACATGGCACGGCGTGCTAAAGACAGCGTGGCTTCATTGCGACGGAGCTCAGCAGGTTGGATGCCTGCGAGTATTGGAAGGTTGTCCGCTGGTGAAGGGCGCAGGCATCCAGTCACAATTCGCAAGGCGTCGTTGATGCCGGGGTCGATGAGGCGGGTATGAGCACTGCGGCACCAGACAGGAGCGCAGTACTCTGCGGTGGAATGCACCAGGGCTAGAACAGCTAATTGCAGAGTTGTTGCTCCAGCACCCCAACCGAAGCCAGCAAGCCCCCTCAGGAGCGCGACGCGTGATGTCAGCTTCTTGCAAAGTGACTCAACCTGTCGGCCATATGTGAGCGACCTGTCCAACGTTACTCCGAGGTATTTGGGCTCGAGGCAAAAGGGCAGGGTTTCGTTGTTGTATTTGACTTAAGCTCACGTTTAGCTTCCTTGTTGTTAAGATGGAAGGCTGCCGACACCACTTTTGTGTAGTGCTGAGCTTTAGCTTCCAAGTCTGGAGGTGTACACTTACAGTTGCCGTGTCCTTGGTCAGCACCCCTTCCACTGCCTGCCAGTCTCCATCAGCATGTATGATTGCTAGATCGTCAGCATATGCATACTTTCTGGAGACGGTGGTTGGCTGGTGGGAGCAATGGGTCGATGATTGGATCGACACGAGCATAGATGATTCTCTCGAGGATTTTAAAGGGGACACACATCAGAGATATGGCACTGTAGTTCTTTGCGTCCCCCAGCGGCTTCTCTCACTTAGGGATCGCAACTATTAGTGCTCTTCTCCAGATCTTTGGAATTTTGAGTTGGCGCATACAGGAAGTGAGGAAGTTGCAAAACCAAGATTTCAGAGCCGACCTGGCATGGAGTATAAACTCTGGGAGGATGGAATCCAATCCCGGAGACTTTCCTGGCTTCAGGCGTCTGAGGGCAGCAGCAAGCCCTCCGGTATAAAGGGTTCAGAGTTACTATGACCCTCAATTGTTGGAATCACCCATAGGTCGGACAGTTCCTTGTTGACCAGCCTGGTGGACTCTCGATCCGCGGCCCTGTGTGCCCCGTTCTTCACCAGTTGCATGGCAATGGAGTTTACCGAGACGGGGCACTGGCGAAAGGAGCGTCCAGACCTGCCAGTAAGTTTGTTGATGATTCTCCACGCCTTGCGGCTAGAGTGCCATAAGTCGATGGAATTGACATCTTCCTCCCATCGCTCCTGCTTCTTCTGCCCGAGTCAAGATAGTAGGGACGAAGCGGCTCTATCAGAGTCGTCCCAGCATGACACATAGTTGTCCCAGCATGGCACATTGTTCTTCCGATGGCCACGTGGCGTACATTGTTTGGCCGCGGATAGTAGGCTCTCACAAAAATCTGGTATGCCCTCTCAATGTTTGATGTGTCCGGTGGTGGCGATCTCTCAACGGATTCATCTGTGAGAAGGCAAAATCCCTTCCAATCAGCCTTGCGAAAGTTCCAATGATTCACCAGATCGCTGTGGGCAGGAAGCTTGAGCTTCGGTGGCGTTATAAGGGAAGACCGATGTGGTGACCGCGGAACTTTTCAACAACACGTCTGTCCGGCAGTCGGCTGTCCTGCCGAAACTCGCGAAGGCCAGGTCTGGGTTGGTGCCGACGTTCCATCGGTGAGAGAAACTGGCTGTTTCCTTCGGGGTATACAGCAGTCCAAGGTTGTTGGATGTTTTCCAGGAGTCCAGACTCTCACCGTCCGGAGATGTTTTATTGCAACCCCATGCAGTTGACATGTTGGCAGTTGAAGTCACCAACATGCAGACTGGGTTGTGGCAACGTCGGGATGGCCGTTGGTGTGAATCGCGAGCTTGGAGGTTTGGAGACGTTAATGATCTTGTATCCTGCGACGTCTACGCACAACCACTCAATCTCTGATTGCTCTGGAGACTGATCGACCAGTGACCATTCCAACCGTTCATGGACACACGTGGTAAGGCCGTGGTTCCTGATCAGGACTGACCCAGCTAGTGAAAAGTTCGGAATGACTAGCTTGTCTGCAGTTGTGCAGTGGGTCTCCTGTAGGACGATGATAAAAGCCTTGTTCTTGTAGGCTAGCTGCTCAATGACAGAAATATTGTTTGCAGTGAGCCCCTAGGTGTTCAGTTATAGCATGTTGGGTCGTGGGTCTTCGGCAGCATTTCTGCTGCCGCGCCCTGAGAAGGGCGTATTATGACCCACCCCATGCCGAACATATCCAGCGCGGGTAGCAATGGTTGCTCTCGTAGTGACAGGTTTAGTTGACGTTTGTAGCGAATGTCGTACAGGAGGGCCACGTGAAGGCACCTGTCATCCTCCCGCTGGTACTACGCAATTGCGCAGTTGCGCACCTTAGAGGGAACACTGCTGGAGCCTTTCACAAATTCATTCCCAACCTCAGTCAAACATATTGTAGTTGATCAGTCAAACATATTGTATTTGATCAGTCAAACATATTGTAGTTGATAGAAAATTCTCATCAGAGTGTATTGATTACAGTCCGCAGACAGTCATATCTGCCATTTCCTGCCCTGCTGCTACACATTGGATGACTGGAGAGTCCTTCTCAGATTGTAGCTGTGCTAAGTCGCAGTTCCCCGCGTGATAAAGCAAAGGAACCCATGCAAATAAATACACTGTGGATTCTGCTTTTCATGTTTCATCTCGGTGTCTTTTACAAGTTCAAGTTATTCTTCCCAAAGTATAACTTGTAAAACCTGAAAGCTGGCAATGATGCTTTGTAATGCTTGTGTTCTGAAAGTCTAAAGTGTAGGACAGAGCACACAAATATCAGGGCTATATCGTCTGGCATCTGCGCCTTATCGTCTGTGGTGTTGCATCACAACGAGTTGATTTCTTGACAAGCTTAATCAACTCGTAACATGTATCCATTGCATCTTTCATAATCTTACAGTGTTTCACAGCATGACTGCATGCAAGGTTGATAGCATGTCCATATAAGCGGATACCAGTGTTGTAGGAGGAGGGGGTGCAATTGCGCACCCTCAAAAGTTTTTATTTGTCGAAAATCTGGGCAAAATATCTGAAAATCCGGGCAAAATGAAGCCCAATGTTTGACTTCTTTTCTCCAAAACCAAAGAAAAACACATGAAGATTTTTTTTAGATAACACCAATGAAGTGAGAGAACATTTTTAGTGAGAGAACATGTGTGAAAGGCAAATGTGGCATCTTTCCACTTGGTAAATACTTTCGATATACAGTAATGCCAAACCGGGGTTGGCACTTGGCAGACCATTGAAGTTTTTTCTGCACACTCGTATGTACACACCGAGACGAGAGTTTCAGCCACATTCTACACATGCGATGCAATGCATTGCTCGCAATATAGCGTAGCCGAGTAATTTCTCAAACCATGACAGCTGAAAGCGGTGACTTGCCACTACTTTTTCCCGAAGGATCTCTTTGCAAACGCAGACTGTCGAGGTGGACAGTCTATCGCTAAATTGCGGGACCGGTGTCAAGCAACATTTCTGACATCTACGAAATTTCTGACCTATTCAAACTAGTCCTCTGACAGTTAGCACAATAGACTCGTCTCTCAGTTTCTGTATTAACATCGCAATGCTCATAACGTGTGTCTTAAAGTAGGCCTACACTTCGCATGATTACTCTACAATTGGCTACACTTCACAAGTTTTCTCTACTAAAAGCTTAATTTTCTTGTAGTTCAGAGATGACAGCGTAATGGTCATGGTGTGTGTTTAAACTACAGCCCATGTGTTTCTCTGATTCTTCAAGTCTTAGCGTGTGGTTTAAACTGTAGTTGGCATGATTGGTTAAGTCTTGCTTTGGTGTTTCATCATTTCACCTGTAAGCTTCTACTTGGAATTTACGGGATCGAAAATGCGTAATTGACACGGCATCGATTTCCTGGTAAAACACTGCGAGTAGATTTAGCTGCTTGCCTTTGCAGTACATTGTCGCTGAACTGTGGATACGTACAGTCAGAATCATCGCAGAACGTCATGGCAAGCAGATTCATCGAATACCCTACTGGGCTTCTTTTCTTGCATGTCAGTTATTTTACTTCTCAGAGTAACGGAATAAACTTTGGTGACTAATTGTTTATGCCTGTTGCAAAAATAAAAACGTTTGGTTAGACATCAGATAGTCCACGATAAGCGACAAATTTGAAAATAACTAACCACTGAAAAATATTTGACTTAGACTTACACATCAATTTTTTTTCTAACCCTCCACTCTAACCCTAAACCCTAGCCTAACCATCACATCTGATAATATTTTATATCTCAGTGAACAGCCACCGCTTGCGAAATGCATGACCTGGAATATCACTCTGCGCATGCGCAGATGGTGCGAAGTCAGCGATTTCGCAAGTCAGCAATTTCCCCTTGACAAGTGACACCTGGTTCACGCATTGCACTTGGTTACTAACACTGACAGTATGAGAGCTACTGAAGTGCTTTGCGTATGCAATAGCCTGCTCTGCGTGGTAAGCGATTCCGCTAACATTTATGAAAGGGGTCTTTGGCTTTACTGTAAAGTAGTCTTCCTGAGACAAAACTTCCATCAATCGCTTTTCAACAAATACATGATTTTAGAAAATGGTACACAGGCTACAGTAACATGCACCGGGATGTAGGCTATGATACATCCTGAATATCCGACTCACTTTCTTCAGAGGGCATTCGCGCTACAATCCACAGATTTATATCTTTTCCTTTACTCATTTTCACTAAGAACTTGTGCTAATCGAACTTTAAAGCCACCTTTGGTGAATTTTCAGTAGAAAAGCGCGACCCTCTCGGTTTTACTAAAATGAACACACAGGCATACCCAGGGGGTCAAAAGGGCCATGGCCCCAAAATTTCTAGAATATCTTGTCGTTTTGTGTTTCGAGAGGCGGTACCCCAAGTCAAATACTGTTGCTTGCGTAACGTCAAAATATTTGGCCCCTTCCAAAACTTTGGACTGGGTACGCCGTACGCCACTGAATGCACAGTCACAGTTGCCTGTTCTAAATAATATATCGATACACAAAGTACAGGAGATGCGTGAAATGATTCTCAAAGTTCTAGAACCCCGCAAATTTAGCAGAGTCCTGACAAAGCGCATCGCATCGAGAGTGTGCAGCGCCGACGATGCTGTAGGTCAGGGTCTCCAAACTGTTTTGTCCGAGGGCCACATAAGCTGTTACACAACAGTTCGAGAGCCAGACATCTTACGTAATGTGATTGTTTTGGGACATGCTACATTCTGCCAAACAAACCAACTTTTTGTAAATAGATTATTTTTTCATTATTGACAAAATGTCTTCGCAGGCCAGATGCAATGGTGTCGCGGGCCGGATTTGACCCGCCGGCCGTAGTTCGGAGACCCCTGCTGTAGGTAGATGAGGGCATCACAGATGCCCGCAGTGGCTCGCCCAAGAATATTTCGAAACACCACAGATTAAATTTGGCACATTCTTGCGTGGGATACTGAACTCGTTTCCAGAATAAAATGTTCTGGGAATGAGACCATGCGGCGATCTGAAAAAGTCTAGCGGCTAACCTCTACACTCTGAACACCATTGCTTATCTCAGCGGGAAAAGCGCAGCAGCCATGACCACTGTAGACACTACGCTTCGCCACTGCACAAAAACGTATATCCACCTATATTTAAAAACGCATTGCATACGAATAAGCTACATATTAACTTAAGCACAATTTTGCACCCCATCAAATTAACAGCAAACCTTTAATCGCATTTGTGCTTCAAACGCATCTTCTTCAGCTGCTTTGTACAGTCTGTAATATTTGGCGTGGTAGTAAGTGAAAGGCGAAAGGAACTTTAGAGTTGTGTATATTAGGATGCCTATCAGAGAGGCTGAAGCCAGTGTAACCATTCCAAGAGTTTGAGAAAAACTTCTATTGTCAATAAAACTGTTAGACATGGTGGGCGTCTTCGCCGAAGCTACCTGCGAAATGCAAAGCATATGTTGATTCCGGCCAGAACCTTTCGTGGATCTCTTTGTAACGACTCTTAATGAACGTGTTTGTTTAACTAATTTGCAAATATTTTTCATGTTACGTTTGCAACTAGCCAAATAGAAAAAAAAACATTAGCAAAATGTTAAGAGCTGCAAGTAATGTCCTCTGAAAACGATACAAGCATTCCTATATATGACTTCCATAGGATTCCTTGTGGAATGTGGTGTTTGCAGCAATTAGAAGCTTCTTGAAAGAGTTGCTAAAGTCTGTTAGAGGCGTGCAGCGACGAACCAAGTCGAGACCACCCCACGCTTTTTGAACTTTTGAACTCTGACTGCCGAAATCCGTTCGGCGTACCTTCCCAGTAACAAAGGTTCTGCTGATCCCTGCGTCCACGACAAAGCTGTTTCCAACAATTGTTGAAAACCGTGAGGTATTTCGAGTCTTCCTACGGATGCTGCCCCCGCGACTCTCTCCGGAGTAAGTGGGTATGGAAATGAAATGAAACAAGAATGAAAACTCCAAATGTGAAAAAAATATATAAACAAAAATTATCCAAAAACGTTTTTGAGGTCATGTGCTATATGATGTCAGGGTTAACTTCGAGATAAGACGCCATTGCTTATCCGAGCTCTGCAGCTTTTTCAAACCACTTTAATTTAATATTGGCCATCTAAACTCCATCAATTACTACTAAAAGTTATCAAATACACGTTAGAAACGTTTTGACCAATAGCCCCTCACCGCCCGTAAATTATGACTTGCACCATAACAAATACAACACTGTAGCAAGCATGTACACTAGTACAGTGATCACTTAAGTGAAAAACGTCTTTACACCAAATCTTCCATATTCACGTTTTACCCATTTTCATGTTTAGTAATATGCCAGTGAACAACACTGGGATTTTTAAGTAGTTAGTGTCAGTTAGTGCAACCGCCTGTGCAAAGTTTAACTCCATCTTCTGCGAATCAACAAAAAAATAAACCTACCGCATCGCAATCTTTGTACACCGCGCCCTGACGGTGAACATCGTAAGGCAGGGAAGTGGTGGCGCAGGCGTAAAACCTTCCGTCGAGAAGAGCCACCGTGACCCACGTGATCGGAGCAATGGAAGCTGTGGCGAAAACGCGCATAACCGAAACGCACACTTCAGTCTTTTCTCTCCTTTGCTTTGCAGTTTTCCAGAAGAGCCCTGTCATGGTCTTCCACATGTGGGGATTCGCAGCTACGCCAAACAAAAATAGAACCATCGCTGGAGCGAGCATGAACGAGATTCCGTACGCAAAGTTGAGTTGGCGACTGCACGCTGAACTTCCCAGGGCAGCAGAAGTGCAGTTTGGTAGATTGGCGACTGATACGCAAGGACATCGATATGAACCGAGAGTTGTTAACTGCTGTGCCGCGGCAGTTATACTTGCTATAACAACACTAACGACAGACTTGACAAAACTACCGGAGTTCTTCATTTTCTTTGAAACATCTGGCATGATTCTACAATTTTTTCCAGCACGAAATAGCAGAAATCGCGGCTCAAGACTAACCAAGCTGAAACGATAAACACAAGCCAATTGTCATAAGTAAAAGACTAACATAGACAGTGCTTTCTAAGGTGACCATTCTGTCTCGTGAGAGAAAAACATCGGTCTCTCAAAATACAGTAGAAACTTCCTTTGCTACCACCATCCAAATACACAAGGACGTTGCTTTACGACCATCTCGGTATACAGATAAAATAGTTGCGGACCTTAAAAAACCCTGATTATTGATCACTGTAATCTTCATCACATACTCATAAGAAGACGATTTATGGTTTAGAATCGTTATAGAGCAATGTTGATTGAAGTTAAACTGCGTATTTTCCGGAGGATCAGCTCTAAAAAGTTTTGCTTTCAGACCTTCTAGCCTAGTGTAAATATTGCAAGAATCCAGAAAAAGCATTCATGCGTGAATCCAAATAGAGACTACAAGTTTCTTGGAGATTTACGAACTTCATAAAGAAAACAAAAAAAGGACTGAGAAACTGGTCTCTGGAAGTAACTCGAAATGTTTTGGAACTCTTGGACATGCCTGTTCTGCGCAGTGGCGCAACTGAAAGGGGCAGGGGTGCGAACCGCCCCCCCCCCCCC
>JGI24158J21664_10010740_pt1 | contig 12203 bp, 6 predicted proteins | sample Ectturendosymbi3_FD_21664 | JGI IMG/M metagenome (IMG submission 21664) | reverse complement strand
GCTTAAGTTGACAGTTCGTCTGACTCTACAGTTTGTTTCTGTTTCTCCTTTCAACGTTCGCTTAGGCCAGACCCGTAGCCTAGGTCTAAAGGTTTGGGGGGACACAAAACATTTTTCGGGGTTCTCGACTTCTGTTTTTATTATATTTTTTAATAAAAAATTTTCTTGGCAAAACAAAATTTGGAGAAGCACAAAAAAAATTAGGATTTCCACCGAATGCCCCCCGTGGCTACAGGTCTGACTCCGATTTTCCAGATACCTCGCTAAACCGACATTATTTGATGAAACCAAATAGTTTGGATAAATGAGGTCAGTTGGAAGTAGCCCCACACAGGGTTTCATTTTCAAAACGTTTGAATTCAATTTCAATATTTGTTTTTATTTTGACACCTAAAAAGCATAGGCCATACACTCAACTCAAAGCGTTTTGACTAGATATCCTGTTAATGCCGGGGGTTTAAGATTTTACTGTCACATATCAGTTAGTTTGTAACGTAATAGAATGAATTTTCCCCGATATTTTAGAGAATACATGAACAGGAAATCAAGGTTTTAAGGTCAGCATATCACTGTAAGATAACTGTGGGATGATAGGCTGCCAGTAGCTGAGAACAAGGTAATTCCAAGTAGCTTAACGTCTTACAAACATAAAAATGCATTAATAATGTTATTCCTTTATTTTCTGGTTAATCGACAAAATGTTATTTGGATATCGGATAGCTGAAAATGCCTTGGTTAACCAATATCCAGATAGTCCAACCCTAGTTTAATGCCTGCTGTGCCAAAGGTTTTTAGCCCAGTTCTCACCTTGGCCACTTTCATTTTGGTAATAGTGGTTGCACGTTTCAATTTATGGGACTACTTTTTCTTTACTTTTTTCAAACTTTAGGTTCAGGGGTTAGTAATGCGGTTAGGGCGGTGGTTCTTAAACTTTACAAACATGCCGAAACCTTATGTAGTTTTCCAAGCTTTTGTCGAACCTCATTTTTGCTCAATACAACAGAAAGTAAAATGGGTTACTGAAATCTGATGACCTTTGTCGAACCCCTGAAACGACTCCATTGAACTCTAGGAGTTTGATCAAACCCAGCTAAAGAACCACTCAAGCCTAACTGCACTCTCCTTGTGCGTTACTATCGCATTACAGGTGATGTATTAATAAGGTTTCAAATATCAAGATCCACAGGTGTACCTGTAGCCAACTTTACCATTTGTCCACTTTTTGTAACTACACTTTTTTTGAATGCACAAAATTTTTTATTCAAATCAACCTTAGCAATACAACCAAAAAACTTGTTTTATTTATTTCACTTTAAAATTGCTTATTTAATGAATTCCAAATATTACATGGTACTAAGTTTGCCATTATTTTTTTCAGATAAAATTGAAATAATGAACTTTTCAGAATTATTTAAGCAGTCCAGTTTGCTCAGCAAATTTTCACCAGATGGGCAATATTTGGTGTCATGTGTTTCTTACAAAGTGATTGTCAGAGATGTGGAATCCCTGCAAATAATCAGACTGTACACCTGTATAGATGCTGTTCAAATGATAGAATGGTCCTCCGACTCAAGGTTTTTGCTTTGTGCCATGTACAAACGAGGAATTTGTCAAGTATGGTCCATCGAGCAACCTGATTGGACTTGCAAAATTGATGAAGGTTCAGCTGGCTTGGTACATGCACAGTGGAGTCCAGATGGAAGACATATTCTAACTTCAGCCAGTTTTAACTTACGTGTCACTGTGTGGTCTCTTGTTAACAAATCAATTTCTTACATTCGATTTGTGAAAAATTCAAAAGATTGTCTTAGTTTTTCGAATGATGGCAAGTACTTGGCCCTGGCAGAATGCAGAAAATGCAAAGACTGCATAAGTGTGTTTGCAATAGACACCTGGCAACTTTTAAAGCTGTTTGAAACTGATACTGAAGACCTAAGCGGACTGAAATGGTCTCCTGATGGACGGGTTATATGTGCTTGGGACCACTGCTTATGGTACAAAGTTTTGATATACACAATAGACGGCAGATGTTTAAGTGTTTACAAAGCATATGAATGGGCTTTGGGTGTCAAACGTGTAGTGTGGTCCCCAACTAGTCAATTCCTTGCTGTTGGAAGCTATGATCAAAAAATTCAACTTCTAAATCACATTACTTGGAAGAGTATTTGTGCTTTTACACACTCAACTACTATTCAAACTGCTAATGTTACAGTATACAAAGAAAATGAGTCCAGTCCAGAAATATCAAAAGCAGACGTTGCAGCTCTCAGCACCCAAACAGTTTTCACCACACAAAGTAAATATGAGTTATGCACTGTTCCGGTAGCTATTGATGCTGTACAGCCAGATCCAGAGAAACCTAATCCTAAAGTTGGTGTGGGGTGGATGGAATTTAGTCCGGACAACAAGTACCTTGCTACAATCGATGACAGCATGCGTACTGCTGTTCATGTATGGAGTATGCAGAAGCTATGTCTGTTTGTTGTCCTTGTGCAAACAGCACAGATCAAATGTGCCAAGTAAGTGTGTTTTAATCAATGATGTGTTACCCTGCTCTCCAGGCATTTGGAGAAGGCTCCTTAACGCAGGGGTTCTCAACCAGGTGGGAATTCCCCACCAGGGGAGAATTTCGTATTTAGGATTTTGTTTAAAATGTAGTTAAATTATAGGCCAAAGAGCTTATCAATTGTTAAGAGTTTAGTTTCTCTTAGTGTACTGATGTAAAAGTATTCTTTACAGCCTAAATGTCTAAGGGGGAGATTTGTTCTGTGAATAACACTTAAAGGGGTGCATGGGACAAAAAAGGTTGAGAACCACTGCCTTAACGCATTTGAGTTATTCATGGACATCAGAAATTTTATTCTTATACACTGACATTGCTTCATCAGTAGTCTCTTCATTGATATGTTTGTATAACATGTGCCTAAACCAACTGTGTCCAATCTGTGGGTCGCATGCAGCCCAGTTTACTTTTCACTGTAGTAAAAGTATCCTGCATATTGACAACCTGTCCTTGTTTTAATAATCTTGAATTTCACTCCTACAGCTTAGTTATTAGTGACTACTTTGTTAAGTATTAGTTTCTGTTATTTATTGTGCGAGAAGTCTCCTTTATTACTTCTAAGGCTGTTTATTATTTTGTTTACTTTGTAAATAAAAGTACTGTAGTTTATTTATTACTGAGGCTAGTTAATTTTGTTATCACACATTCCAGTGCTTTATTTCTTGTGTGTGACACCAAACTTTAATCTTAGTATATTGATCCCACATAAAATAAGTAAATGATAGCTGTCCTGCCACAAACTTCTGTAAAATTTGTATCATCTGACTGTCTCAAACTTTACACAACATGTGATTTAAAACCATTTACCCACTTTACACTGTGCTGTTATCGGATTGACGCGTGAGCGATTCGTCGCCCTTGGCTTACCTTTGTGAACGCACATGCGAACTCGATATTGGGGCGTTTTTGCACTGCAAGGAATTCGAAGATTTGCTTTGTGCGATTGGCCTATGGTAGTGGTGGGCAATTATTTTTGCTTGGGAGCCACAATGAGACGGCTGCCTTTAGCGGAGGGCCGTACCTTATGAGAGTAGAAGCAAGTCATGATTTATAGCCTCAGCACTAATATTTACTGAGAATTTCAGAGAATGTCAGATTTGAAGATTTTTCTGGATGCTTCTGCAGGCCACTGAAAATGCTGTGGCAGGCCACATTTGGCCCAAAGGCTGCTATTTGCCCACCCCTGGCTTACGGTAAGGCAAAAGGTGAGAGATAGGTTAAAATGAAAAGGTGAAAGCTGATTCCACTACAGAAAGGTGCTTTTTGTAGGTGTAGTTGGAATTGCCGAGACGTGATTTTATTTGGCGTAGTCCGAAAAATAACAGCCAGCAGAGGAAATCGTAGAGAACTGCTGGGCGATGAGGTCATGAAAACTGCGTCGCATCGTAATTGCTCTGTTCAAGTGACATTAATAGAATTTGAACAGCTTCTCTACAGGGCAGGAAATGGGAGTTTGTTTTTACACTGCAAAGCCACTTTGGTGATTTCAGTCAAAATCATTAACCAGTCTATTCTCTGCAGTACAATACAACAGAGTGTCAAATATGAGGATTCACAGCACTTTAGAAATCATGATCTATGAACAGTAGGTACTGCACTTTACCAAATTGCAATTATAACTTATTTCACAAACTTGTGACACATTTTATGCTACTCCATGTGTTCCATTATCAACTGAGGAAATCATAGCCATATAACTGGGATACAAACTTTCAAGTGTAGCCTATATGGAAGTCATCCACTTCCAATATTACATATTTTGCACAGAGATTGAATCATTCTACTACACCAACGGTTCCCAACCGGGGGTTCCCGAACCCCTGGGAGTCCAAAACAAGATTTTTGGGCGTCCGAAATGCGATTTACAAAAGTGGGAGTTTGTATGTTCTTGGCTTTACTCTTTTTCCAAAGAACCGAGATTTATGAAAGCTTGCAAGTGCTATTACCCCAAACAACATTATCTAGCCAAATAATACCAGCTAACGTTATCAACTTGTGTTGCTAAATGTGTGCATTGCCATTTCTGCGATTGTAAACGTTCAAATGTTTACGGTGCAATTGTGGTGAGATTGTTGATTATGTTATAGAACTCGAAAGTTTCTGGTGTTCCACCATGCAAAGTTACCAAAAATTGAGTAGGCTACAAAAGCCCTGTCTATTGTAGTGCCCTTTGCAACAACATATTTATGCAAATGTACATACTTCTCTCTACTTGATTACTATCGGAACCATTTGAACCCCTCGAACAATTTGCGAGTAGCTCTGATTGGGTGTGTGCAGGCAGGGGGGGGGGCGATTTCAGTGATATTTGGCAGTCAAGTCTCATTGCGGGTTCACTCTGCAAGGGACATGAAGTATACTTCACAACACTGCTGTGACAAAACAATGGACGCCAAAATGGCCTTATATCGCGAATGCTGTTTTCTAAATTTTCAAAATCATGGTGAAAAAAGTTACTTTCGTAGGTTTTAGTTGGGGCGATCGTCCCTCCCCCCTGGATCCGCCCCTGTGTGCAGCGACGCCAGAACATCGGTGGGGCAAAGGGGACAGCAAAAAGGTTGAGGGCAATGGAAACTTACGAAAAACAAAGAAAACGTTACCAATTATGCTTGCTATACTGTTCAACAACAATGCTGACCTGAAAAATAATTAAAAAAACTATAGAAAATTTGTTTCAATTCGATCTTGATAAACCATAAAATAATCTATGATGCTGTCATTGAAAAAGACACCTTTGCCCCTGTTGTCCCTCAATGCAACTGCTCTCAGCGTTTCTGTTTACCCTTATAAGCAGTCATTGTCTCGCTGCATTACTTGCCAAGATGTCTGCGTTCAACAGTCACATGTGGCAAACAACGTCTACCATCGTAACTTGAAGTGAACATCAGAAGATTTGTTGCCATGTTATTGTTACACAATAAAAACCAACAGTAAAACAATCCGCAAGTTTGGCAACCTGCCCCTGCAGGCAAAGGAGCAGACTTGAGTGAACTGAAAGCTCACCACTGCATGACCCCAGAACAGTAAACCTCGCTCTTATGCAGTGTGAGTGTCATACCGGCAAATAAACCGTCATTGCAAGAAATAAATCAACTAATTGGAATTGAGCTGCTGACGTCAAATTTTCTCAAAGATTTTGGTTCTTAGTCTCAATTTCCAAAGAGGGGCAAATGACTGTTTTGACCCCCTGCGGACGCCCGTGGTTTTGTTGTACCACAAGTTCAAAATTGTTTGCTTGAGTTCCAGTGTGAAGCGCACCCATAATAGTCATTCTTTTTGCATTTATATATTCAGCAACAATGTTGACCTCAAAACTAGTAACAGAAATTATAGAAAGCCGTTCTGAATTTTGTGTGCGCAAACAGCTGCAGTAAATTTCTTTGAAGTCGATCTTGATAAATCATAAAATTACTTATGATACTGTTATGTAAGGGCACCTGTTCTCCTGTTGCCCCCTCTTTCAACGGGCAGGGAGGGTTGTGCCCCCATAACGCACCCCCTGTTCTGATGTCCCTGGTAGTGTGCCAAGGCATAAGCGGAAATTTTCAGATCATTGGCAAAAAAATCACTTGATTTGTTTCTAATGTGCAGTAAGGTATGAGAGTTAACAGTAGGCCTGCAACTGAGTGTTTTCTGTTGTGTTGTCAGTAGCCCTACGTATTATGAGTAGTAATTATAAAAATGAAGATAGTGCAAAATCAGACTGTTTTTGTGATTTCTACGCTTTTTTAAAATGAGGGGGTGAGAATGCCATTATATTTTTGTGAAAGGGGTGCCAGTCAAAAAAAAGGTTGGGATGCTATGTGCAATACCAAGGTGTATTGGGGTAAGGCCTTCGGTCCAATATCTGATGTCTTGTAACCTACCGAATAATCTCTCAGTTTGCTTAACCGATTCAATTTTGCTGAGTGTTGCCCTACCTAGGTGTGGTTAGCCTACAAGCAAAACTATTAAATAAATTATCCGTCATCTTCACTAAAGATTAGCTTGAATAGGCTAATTTGTTCCACAGTAGTGGTTTTAGCATCAAACAAGTACAGAAAAGGTTGTCCAAGACTTAATACAAACCACCCAACTTCATTTTCAATAGAATACCTTATTATCGAATTCCCAATCTACCTCTGCTAGTTGGATTTGTTGAATCGCATATGGTTGAAACAAGGACGCTCAAGCAGCTCAGTGAGACACGTGCTTGAGTGATTTGTGGAATTCCCAATCCAATGCGAATCCCATAACAGTGCAGTGTAAAGTCGGTAATTGATGTTTTTTGTAACTTCCTGGACTCCAGAAAACTCCATGTATTTTTTATCAGTTTACATCTGAGGCCAATGAAAAGAGTTATTCTTTATCAGTCAGTTTAGCAGTTGCATTGATCCTAGCACTGTCATGGCGGGTGAAAGATTTGAGATGTTTCACAGTTCTTTTTTTAACTCATGTGCTTAACTCCATAAAAATCGTTTTTCTGTTAGCTGCAGTGATTAGTCCACCAGCTTAACAGTACCTTTTTAAAATTCTAATCAACCAGGCAGTTAAATAATGTATAATTATGCATAATTTGTCTGGAATTCAAAAATGTATGTTTAAAAACAGTATTGTTGATTTTCATCAGTTTCAGCTTATATAGCCAGAAACATGTTTTGTTCTTGCTATAAATAGTTTGAGCTTATTGTTGGTATGGGTGCTTGGATGCAGTGACAAATTACTGTTTGTTCCAAATTATCATATATGGTTTATATTGTTGCAATCGGAAAAGCCCGAGTGGCAAGTGCACAAAGCTTCACACTGTGGCAGCAAGCAACAATAGAGTTCACCTGATGAGATCACTGTATTATTGCTTGTTCGCACCACATATATGTGGGCTTGTTCTTTGCGCACATTCTCTTCATGGTGAACTGTGCATTCAGCGCAATGCTAACCAAGAGGTTGCAACAATGTCAAGGTTTTGTGTTTTAAGTGGTTGTGAATAATTCAGGACATTCTCTTATCTGACTTCCATGTCCACCAGGTTTTATTTTTGACTTAGGGGTATATTCATATCATTGGAGTCAATAAAAACAGTTTCATTAAATCTACTAGAAATGCTTAATTTTATATGGAGCATTCACCAAACATGCACTATTCCTCTTATTTAGCAAAATATTTCTTCCTTATTTTGCGCACAATGCATGTATAAGAACAATTTGAATGGCTGCATCATGTTTGTTTGGAATTTCAGCCAAGTTTAAATATATGTTTGTTGAAAGTATAGGTTTCTAGTTTCTTGATGTAGAATAACCTTCTCTAATGTTTTTTCCTTCACCAGGTGGGATCCATACAAATGTAGATTGGCATTGTGCACTGGAAATGATAAGATTTATCTTTGGTCACCATCAGGTTCTGTTTCTGTGCAAGTTCCAATCAGTGCAACATTTCATGTCCATTCTTTAAAGTGGCATCCAAGTGGAAAATCAATTTTATTATTAAGCAAAGATCAAATGTGCATATGCTATCTAGAAAATGAAACATCTGGTTCTCTTTAATGTATTGCCAGCTTGAGGGCCTTCTATATTTTGCATAGTAGTTGGCAATGCTTATTCCAGTGGTCAACGTCTTGTGAAAGATATCCAATGGTGACCACGTAAGCTCTTGGCATAGTTTTGCTGATATATTTTGCGTATGTCATACATATTTTACTTAGTGCTGATCAGTGGAAAATACAATGGTGTTTGTTTTTTCAAGAAAAGATAGTTGCTTTGTGAAAGAGACAGAATGTAGAATTGCCAACCATGCGTCATTTAGTTCACAAGAGAAGCTTTGTCTTGGTTTTTGTTGCAAGGCCGTGTGTGTGTGTGGCTACTACAAAATCAGCAAGCCAGCACACTAGTTGTGTGCTTTGAAACCCTGAACTTTGAGCCAACAGAATTTTATTCATATAATTCTGACCAATCAGGTTGAACTTTAATGCACTGGCAAGCATTTCTGAAAACAGGAAAGAAATTGCTAAATCAAACAAATATTATGCTTGGTACTCAAGACTGCAGCCATAGTTTTGTTTTTGATCACACAAATCTATTAAATGGTATTAAAGTCAGCTACCAACCTGCAGCTAGGGTTGCCAAATGGCCAATATTTCACTGCTAATTTAGCAGAGGCTGGTAAAATAAATAATTTGCCGCAACTTCGAAAGAACTAATACTGAGTTTCACAAATTGTAATGACTGTAGTAGTGAGTGAATCTTACCAGGACAGTTCTTTCAACGAAGTTTATTTTCTGCTATTGATGCAATCCTTGGTGCGATTTTCGCGTCACGCACACAAAGAAATGTAATGAGCCAGCCAAAATACAGGCAAATTATTAATTGTGTCTTAACAATACTGATTGTCGCTCTGTTTTCCTTGTGCCGCTTACGAATTACAACACAGCTTAGATCTGGCACTGTTGACAAATCGAAATGGCCGGTATTATTACAAAATGCATCTGGCAACCCTACCTGCAGCCCAGTCAAGGTTTTCTGCAGCTGAGTTCAGATTTTCACTGTAGTATAAGTAGCCTGCATACAGACAACCTGTCCTTATTTTGATAATCATAAATTTCGAATTTTTGATGCAGGTGGTCCTCAGTGCCACTATATCATGTTGGTACTGCATGCTAGCAAATTTCCACTGACACCTTGGTGCAAAACCTTCACTAGTTTTCTGGTTATGTTATTGACATAATGTTTGGCTCAGTAAGCCATTTTGGTTTGACATAGCTAATCTAAGTAAATGCACAAGTACACTAGCATTCCATTTTAAATGTGAATGCAGTAATAATAGATTTTGAACATCACAACAACTGAAGTTTTTCATGTCATTTGGTCAGTCTTCACAAAAATTACCTGTGCAAGCTTGTTATCTTGCAATTGCAAGAATATTGTATTTGGCTACACTTCACAAATATGAATTTATGAAAAAACAAATAAAGACAGCCAGTGATGATAAATATCATGAAGTCTGGCCACATTGCACCAATATAACTAAGGTCAAAGCAAACCTGCAGCCAGGGCACCAAAAAAACTGTTGTTGAGTGTAAGAAGTGCTGTAATGCAGGATCCATGGAAAAAGGATTTATGATTTGAACATTGTCAATCCTGTTTTGTTGCGATTTCCCACAACTCACCTGGATACAACCTTTAGATTACATTGCTTCAGCAATTATCCATTGCTGTATGATGCACAATTCTATGTACAGCATTTTCTCATGATGTGATTCCTTACACAAAGGCATTGCCAATATCTGTCATGCTATCCAGACTAGCAGGATTCAGTTGACAATTTGACTAGTTCACATTTGAAAGTTGGTCCTCCATATCTTGCTAATGATTCAGTGTGACTCATGCCCAGGTTTTATAAGGCTTAACCTCTGTGACTGCTATGATATTTTAAGATACCAAAAATATTTTATCCAAATATCAAGATATGTTTCAAGCAAGATTTAGAGGCTGTTTTGTCGAAACACTGCTCATGTCTGCTCCAACAAACCTGAACTACATGATGTTACAGCAGCTAATGCTTGGCCATCCTTAAAAGGAACTGTTGGTGTACATGTGAAGCAGTCAGCCTCTAGTTACACTCCCTACTTAAACAAATTGTCAAGATAGGCATATCCAACAGATGGGGTAAATGCTCGACCCAAATGAGTGCAAGATATAACTAGAACTTTCAATGAATAATGAAAAATACCTTTTAACAGGACTATCTTAGAAATTTGGAAAATAATGTGAATAACTTGTCAGCTAAACTTATTCACAAAAACAAACAGCACTTTAAAAACAAACACTTTTTTGAGGCAGAATATTATACAATCGCTCACTGTTGAGTGAAATGCTTGTGTCTAGCATGGACACTGCAACAAGATATTTGTATGCCATTTTCTTTTGACGATGGTGGCGAATTTATATCAAAGGTCAATCTTTTGCAAAAAATCTTCATTTTCACGGCATTCATCTCCATTGTGTGACTGAACCTTCATCGCAGATGATAACCAATGACCACGTTGTTCCATACTTATTCTTTCAAATTCCTTGTTGTCTTGGTCAAGATTTTGCCCACATGTCATTACATATACAAAATATTCAAAACAGCCAGCTTCACCAAAGTTGTAACATTCAATATTCCACCCATAACATGTTCTTGCATAAATTCGTTTTCTGAAATGTGGTTGTTCATATGTGATTGAAATAAATTTACCACCAGGTTTCAGTATGCGCCTAATACCCCAGAGAATGTTTTCAAGCATGGCATATGTTTTTTCACTAATATGCCATCTATCTTTCTCACTCACTAACAAAGAGTCTAAAGTACCTTTTTCAATAACTGTATCAAACGATGCATGGTCAAAAGTAAGTTCTCGAATATCCATAGTCAGCCACTTCAGGCTATGGAATTGTTTGTATTTGTTTGCCATGTGATGTATGCACACTTCTGAATAATCAACATTTACAATGTTTTTGTAACCACATTGATGCATGTCAAAACTAAGATCACTGTTCCCACAGCCTAACATCAAAATAGCATCTTCATTATGAATATGTGGTTCAATCAGATGCTTAAAAGCACTGAAGCCATGAAACCATTCAAATACATCTTCACTTGCATATCTTGAATTCCAGTAAGTCTTCTTCTCAAAGTTTATACTCTTCATTATTTGTATAAAAGTTAGATTTCAGAAAATACCAGCTCCAACAAATATTAACATCACATAACAATTTTTTGCTGCATTGATCCTATCAAATACACTACAGTACAAGTCACATAGGTTTGATGTTATCACTTTGAATTTCACTATCAGCAGTTACACTTGAAGATGGGATTGATCAATGTAATGTTATAGATGAGAAAAATCCCAGGCCTTCTGCAGTCTATTATTTGGAGGAAGAACATAAAACTTAACCTTCAATTTTAAAACTACAAATACAGATATTGAAATAGGTGGTCAGCTTGATCAAAAGTTAAAAGCTATATTTCTATCATATCTAACAAAAATTTGAGTAGATGAAGACAATGATCTTATGATTTTCTTCATACCTGATTACCTTAAACTCATATAACGGCAGTGGGCTGACAAGCCCACGGTATATACCTGTCATTATTAACTAATCCTTGTTTTACATGCACCCTCCACATTATTCAATCCTTAATGTTTTGTAAACTGTTTCACTACCTGTCTATTGAAAGAAATCCTTTCTCAGCACAGTATCAGACACTAAGATCTTACAGAGTATATATTTCGCCTACAAAGTAGGCATCATCAGCTCTTATTCAAATAAAAGTTGCACAAGTACCTGGTTATGTGACTACCAGCCCTGTTTTTCCATCTTCCAGGTCTAATCAGTGTCGGATTAAGGTAGCGCGGGGCCCCGAGTAAAAAACATCTCAACACCAGAAGTGAAAGCAAGCCGGAACGGCCCTGAACGCCGTTCCGGTCAAAGAATTATTGCCGGCACGGCATTCCGGTTAGAATTTCTGGTAGGTTGGTATTATGACGCTGACGCAACAATGGCGGTACCTGAACTTGACTCGAAACAGCTTTTACATCTTATTTCCTGAGCAAGGTATCACATGAGTTCAAGGCAAATCATTTCTAGCCGCCTCTACGTTCGTTTCAAAGGAACTTGTTCAC
>JGI24158J21664_10010738_pt1 | contig 12203 bp, 13 predicted proteins | sample Ectturendosymbi3_FD_21664 | JGI IMG/M metagenome (IMG submission 21664) | reverse complement strand
AGGGAGGCCACAATTCCCCGGGCGCCGAATAAATATGGGGGCGCCGAATCACTGCGGGGGGCGCCGAAAAATCCCAACAATGTCACAAGCACTTTCTTTAATACAGTACATTTGCTTCCGAAAGTCCTTAGGCTCGAACATGGGGGCGCCAAACTTGCTTCTTGCCCCGGGCGCCATCTAACCTCGTTACGCCCCTGGTGCAGTGTGAGTGTCATATCGGCAAATAAAACTGTCATTGCAAGAAGTAACTCAATTAAGCTGCTGACTTCAGGGTTTCTAGAAACTTTGGGTTCTTGTTCCAAAATTTCCAGAAGGGAATGCCCGTGTTCCCCCCTGTGCGGATGCCCATGCCCATTCGGGTTGCAGAAGACTTAAAAAATGGTAATTGCGGCTTTCCAGACTCGTACTCGGCATTAGTGGTTGGATGAAAGGAAAGCTTCATGCGTAGTACTGGCAATGACTTGCTACCAGTGTAGCGTTCACCACGACAGTACAGGCGTATTGCGGATGTCAAACTTTCGCATTACGAATTGTGCACTTCGCTTCGATCGACATTCACTGAAGAATATCTTTCGTGGTTTTGCGTGGTTTCGGACTACTTGGTTTGTGTTTGCCGCGTTTTTGGATCCATTTTCTTCGGTCGTCTCTGGAAGTTTCTGGATCTATCGTACGGTTTCTGCAAGTTTTCTCAACTTTTGCTGACGCAGCTACTGCAATGTTCGCTTGCCCGCCGAGGACCGCGTAAGACTGTTTAATTTTTTTAATAAAAAAGCATTCTCGGCTGGCAATTTTGCTGTTACCAAGCCACGCCCTGCGAAGATATCGCATTCGAGCCATTTACGAACTTATAAACCTTCTTTTCCATGACGCGGTTAAATCCTGAAATATTTTCACCTTTTCCGGCTGCTACCCCCTGTAATCTGCCTTCTCGTGGCAACGCCTACTCCAACAATTGCTGACTAACCTGCATATTTCCCAATCTTTTTCTGACAAGCTTTGCGAATTTTCTTGAACCTTTTATGCTCTGCTGATTTGCTTGTTTAATGTTGTTTTTTGCTTGATTGAGTTGCTGACTTTATTTAATCTCACTCTTTGCCTGACTTTCTTACTACTAGTCTGTTTTTCTTAGTTGACTGCCGGTGCTATCGCATACGGTACGAGTACGTCAGGTTCATTTATTGTGAAAAAGGCTTTTCACTATTTGATACGTTTTCTGTCAGGTTGCTGAAAGTAACATCTCGTAAATTCTGATTCGAATGATCGATTTTTTCCCTGTTTACCTTAACAGTTTTCACTTGGCGGCTTAGATACCCCTCCGCTTGTTCTTGCTAACTACGTAACGACCACACTGTCACGATCCGTAGCGCAGGCTGCCTTTACGAAAAGTTGTGAGTCACTGCCCGTTTCCCTTCACGGCATCACAGGTCACTTACGCTCGGGCAAGTGTTATCTCCGATCGTTTCTGCGCTTATCATTTTATTCCAGCGCTCCTCACCCCTTCATCACTATGTCAAACGCAGAACAGTAAAACCTTTCCTCTTGCACACAGCCGCATCGTGATAAGCGCAAAGTCCTTAATACGGTCTCTAATGATCCCTTTTCTGGAATTCTTGTCTCCGTTAGCGCAGAGCTTCGCCTGTCATTTGCAGTAGTTTAAGTATACACAGTCAGTTGACCGCTTACAGACCGATTATTCGTGTATGCTGTCAAACTTTTATCAGACTTGCTATGATGNTTCTAGNTCTGCAAGCCCCAATAAAAGCATGAGTTTTTTACTGTTCACATGTTCCATGTTTCTCCCTCTTTCTCCTCAGAGCGATATAATTCGTCATCCACCCTCNTTGACGTCATCCCCGTTTCCTACCACGTTATACTCGCACCCGCGCTGTGCGCAGATCAAACCGATACAGACCGTAACCATCCCTGGCTGTTTTGTCTTGTTCATGTCAGCACTGCTGTGCTTCTGTGATATCTGATTTTGTTTGATAAAACTTGCATTCTTAGTCCATGCTGAGCTAAGCCATGCAGTCACACATTCGGCTTTTTTGTTTATCTCCAGAAGAGTTTCACGATTCCATCCTCTTTCATCTACTACCATTTCAAGTTGCGTCCAGCAAAATCCTGTGAGGAAAAAATGAGATGAATATCACTTTCCAGCGATACCATCCAAAGGCGCATTTCAGCTATATCGGAAGATGTGAAAGACCAGTTGAAAACAATCGTTTTCGTTTCGAGTGGTTGGGTCAACAGATCTTACATTATGCGCTCAACTGCTTGCTTTCGTGAGATACATTCATTCAGAAGACATTAAAGAAGAGTTCCTGTTTTGTGAGGAACTGTAAAGTACAACAAATGCAGATGTTCTCGAGATGTAAAAACTTTTTATGATTCGGCAGAGTTTTCGAGTTAAAATTTGTGTGTAGAGTTTGTACTGATGGAGCTCCTGCAACGATGAGATCACGTTCGGGCTTTCAAAAAAGTACAAAAACTTACTCCTGAAGCAAAAGGTACACACTGTGTCATTCAAAGATGTGCGCTTGCTAGCAGAACTTTACCTACACTCCTCTGATAAATGTGCTGGATTCCACGATAAAAATTATCATGTACATCAAATCTGAATGCCCTAACACAGTCGTTCTCAAACTGTGGTACGCGTACCACTAGTGGTACGCGAGGGCTTTTCGGGTGGTACGCGAGCAGCTTTCCTGTCATATTCGAAAAGCTTTGTTAATTCGTTTCTGTGTTATAATTCGTTCGTGTCTTATGCTAATGTTGCTAATTCGTTTGTTTGTTATATTAATCTTAAGTATATTTTGAGCAAATTACTTTCTTCTGAAACTAGGGGTGTACACTCGAACATTAAAAAAACATCAGGTGGAACTCGATCTCAAAAAGTTTGAGAACCACTGGTCTAGAGTAATTACTATATCTGTCAAACGTTCATAAATTTTTGATATATTCTTCCTAGTATTTAGGTGAATAATAAACATTTGTCTACCTTCAGAAGATCTAGATAATAAATTCGTTAGATCGTGTACTCCATACGCATTGCACGCTTCTAAGTTTGGAAAATTTTGGTGATGCAATTGAAGTTCGATATTCCAGCCACAATAATTCTGTGCCAGTACATTCTAAATCCAGTCTATGCTGGCAAAAAATGTTGCATTGAACGTAGGCCAAAAACTCCGCCTCCATGGCGATTCGGTTCAAAGCCGAATGGAGAAGAAAAAACAGGAAGATATAGGGTATTTAAAACAGAAGATTTTAACCAGGTTTCAGTAACACAAATAATGTCAAACTCATAAATATAAGAAACTGAACGTAATACCGCGAGCTTTAGTGACGAGATACAAACGAAAATACTGCAATCATTTAAATGGCAGATTGTTGGACAATCACACATTTCTGCAGACAGCTCACCGTCAGCAAAGTGTCTGTAGTCTGCGTCGATAATTTTCCATTGGATTCGCGTTCCTTGCTTGTAGAGTTTATTTGCAATTTTGAGGAGAGTACGTCGTTGAATCTGCATTGCCAATAGAAGATGTTTTGCTATGCTGCTTTAAACTGATTGGCATGGGAAGCTTGGTTGAAGATAGAGTTCCGGTCTTTCATGGTCAGGAATTTCACAACAATGGGTGGTGCAGTAATAGAAGAAGATGAAGTAATGGCAGACTTTTTCCGTGGAAGGAGCTGAACGTTCGATTTATTTCGGGACAGGACTTTTCGGTCTGGCCATTTCGGTCTGAGCCGTTTCGGTCTGGCCGTTTCGGTCACAGGACATTTCGGTCAGACTATGATATCTTGCAGAAATCTTACATTAATGCAAACATGAGCCGTTTGATTCAAAGCGCACTCCCGCCATCATCTTACTGTAGGTTACCAAAGGTCGAGGCATTACCACTCAAAGGGTGCTCGCTTCACGATTCGCAATAGCGGCAAGCGCAGTCGGCAAGGTATTTTACTCGGCATAAAGTTTTTCGTTGTCGTGCAGAGTAACTGAATCAGTGGTGACTCGGGTTTAGCAGAGTTTTGATTGCGATTCATAAAATTGTAGAATGCAAGCGTGATTGCTTTGTGTATTTGTGGCACCACACATTTCACTGGTTGTGGTTGTTAACTTGGGGTCTATGCGTTGGGCTTTGTTATTATTTAAGTATTTTCGTTCCATGTCTGGCCTTTCGCATTCATGTTGCAGGTGACCTGAATCAAAAACTATCGTTCGTAGCAAGCGTTCCCTCGACTTCGTTCGCTCGCGCTTTACGCGGGTTCGTCCGTTAGAGCACGAGCTGCTCTCTGCAATTAGGCATTTAAGTATTTTCAACATAATTCATATCAGAATAAATTTTTTTTGTGAAGCAACAGATTTTCTCAGAGCATTTGTTTTCAACCATTTTTTGTACCGCGAGTCGGCGATCAATCGCAGCAACACACTATACCAAAGACCCCATCCAAAACTCGATCAACCAAAAGTAATACAGCTGTGTGCATGAAAAATCTGCTCGCGACCCCTCCAAAAATGGTTCACGGCCTATCTGAGCAGTGTTCCCTCAGAAAAATATACACTAAGCAAAGGTTTGTTTTAGTGCGCATGCAGTGTTGCGCAACCATGCAAACACATAGGCAGTAAAGCGGTTCAAGGGTTACAAAGGCCATGCGGTGTATGTACGATATTAAACCTGGGCTGTCGCTAATGCGCGAGAGTGAGATTTCTCTACACAAGTGAGCTGTTGGCACTGCACATTTGCGCACCGTAGAGGGAAAACTGCCTGTGGGAGTCGCGACCCTTTTATTGAAAACCGCTGCCATAGATCATTGAACGTGAATTCCTGTCCAATGGACAGTTCGCATTCGAAAATAATTTCAAACGAATGATTGTCAATTCGGGAATCTGAATGAGCCAAGTACGCAGATGTTTATTTGGGCTCATCTCATCCGTTAAAATCCCGAGCTGTCCTCTACAAACAAGTATTTTTTAAATATAATTCATATTAGATTGAATGTTTTTTGAAGCAATCGATTTGCATAGACATGTTCCCGATCGAGAATAATTTCAAACGAACAAAAATATTGTTCCCTAACGGGCTAATATGGATGAGCCTAGTATGCAAAGAACGAACTGGCATCATAATTGCTCTGCAACATAACGTTACCCAACAATCGACGAGTTCTCATGAGAGCTTCTAATTCGTTGTTGCATAACTAACGTTACATAGCAACGATAGTGCTAGTCAGAATAAAAGCAAGTGGAAATTTCAATGATGCAAGCCTCGAACTGTTGCATTCTGTCAGTGGCCTTGGTATAAATGGCGTGTTGAGCCCGAGTGACGCGTTTGACCTGGAGCCACCTCTGAACTGAATCTTCCAGAACACTGTTTTTTTTTGCGTTCATGAACAACGTGTCACGTCAGTAATGTAAAGTTGACTTTAGGTGGATAGAATGTTCAGTTTATAGTAGTGTCTCCCAACTTTTTTAGGATTCGGACTATTTTCGGACCATTATAAATCTTTGCGGACTTAAGACAGACTAAGAGTTCGAGAATAATACAAACAAAAGTTTCAGCAAAGCTGTTTTATTGCCCACATTCACAAATTTCAATGAGAATCGTGTTTCTGTTTTTTTTGGTTTATGAGCGCCAATAAGAACACAAAGTATGTTTCTAGTAGCCCAGTAATGCATATCGGTTATACTTTGCGACAAAAAGTGCCAAACGCATTACATTTTTAAATTCTGAAGGAATTTTTGGCGAGATTTATATTGCATCTTATCATTTACCATCCGAGAGTTTGAACGTGCTTTTGGCAAAGCATATTGTCAAGTTTTGATTTGTGTTGTATTATACGGATAAATGATTATCCTGTCTAAATATTCATCTGCATTAACAAATTTCACAAATTTCCTCAGTTTCTCATGTACAGAAATGTCGCGACCGAAATGTCCCGTGACCGAAACGGCCAGACCGAATCGGCCAAACCGAAACGGCTCACACCGAAACGGTTCAGACGGAATCGACCTGACCGAAACGGCCAGACCGAAAAGTCGTGTACCCCATTTATTTAGGCTCAGGTTGGAAGTACGTGCTTTGCATTGCTGCGCCAGTAGCTATGCATGTGTTATTAACAGTAAAAGCATTCCAACAGGTAAAGTAAAAACACTTACTTATGTATTTTGCTTCTGGTAGTTTGTTGTTGAAGTGTAGGTAGTCGCTTGCATTGAATGCTTGATTTGAGATTCACCGAAGCTAGTATCTTTTCGGTAGAGTAAGATGCCAAGCATTTTGCCACAACCCAGATCTGTTTGTAATCAATATCAATTAGGTGTTTGAAGAAATCATNAGGTNAAGTGACGGCAATCCATTTTTCTGTTGTCTGGAGCTCGGCTTTCAGATCGCCATTCCAAGTGTAGCAGGACGCTAATGTGTCGGAACAGGACTTTTGCGTGTACTTCAGTAGTTCGTTCCGCAGAGGTGTTGGATCTCGCAGTGAGATCCTCGCAAAGAAAGACTTTATGTCTGCCTTCGATATTTTTGAGATTTTGCATGTCATAAGAAATTGTTTGTTTAGCTTGACACAAACCTTGCAAAACTAGGTCGTGGATTTTCCTTCTTTCTCCTTTTTTGTCCCAGAAGATTTACTCCCCGTGTATCATCAGGTTGAAGATCTATTTCGAGTTCAATTGCTGTTAAGATCAACACACCTTCTCCATCATTGTTATCCCCTTTGCCTTCTTCTAAACCATAAATAATAATGTTTTCTCTTCTGATGTATTGTTCTTGTCTGTCGAGTTGAAAGATAATCAAATTTGTTTTCTGCACCATGTCATTGCGTAGCTGTTCTTTTTCGTCTTCAAGCTGATTCACCTTGTTTTCATGTTCAACCATCTTATTTGTATTCCATTTAGCATGTTTTCCACGTTCTGTTGCGAGTTCTGTTAGCTTGTCCAGCTTTCACTCATGTTTCTGATGGCTTGGCAGGGTAAGTTGAAGATTTCTTCTTTTGGAGTGGTTTTTGTCCATGGAGCCTCCTCTCTTGCTTAGTGTGGTTGATTGACCAAGATCAGTAGTCCAGCAAGCTCAAAAGTAATTTTCAGGTTATTTAAAACAGCACTAAGTATTATTGAATTATTGCATACATTTCTNTGTCTTNTTCAAATATAATATTACGTGACATGTTCTATGAAACATTAANGATTTTGGCGCGCAAAGCTGATGATGACATTTTCTGGTAGAGATCACTTGTACGTAACAGTATTAAATGGTTTCATCAATGGGGTCCACAGCTTTTAGCCAAGACAAAAGGGTTCCTGGTATTGAAAAGTTTGGGAATCACTGGTCTACGGAACAGAACAGTCAGTAAAATCTCATTTGGGCTACCGCTACATTAAAGTAAAGTTGCTCTGCGAGTTATTGGCAATATGAAAACAATAAGATGAAATTCTTGTTTGACAGATATTAACTAGACAATTTACTTACTTTATTTGCACTACAAACTATTTTTTGCTGGTATTATTTTGTCACTTTCGAACAAGGCAAATTATCAGCGACATATACCTCAAGCTAGTCGACCGTCATTAACAACATTTCCAAGAATGCCAAAAGAGGTGCAGTCGCCACTTTCCAACGTGCGAGCCCGAGGGAGTCGCGTAGCAACCCACTGGCTACTCTGGCTATACCCAGGATGGCACGCTCCAGGGGGCTGCAAATTCTAGTCGCCTACTTCAAGTAGAAAAGAGGTGAGGACAGTGGCGTGAAGAGAGGGGGAGGAAACGGGGCGCCGGCCCCGGGCATCCAAGACAGGGGGGGAATCCAAAAAGTGAAATTACAAAAATTTAAATGCTGTAACTAAATGATTTTTCCTGTTGAAAGTCTACTAATAAGTAAATGCTGAATTGATTTAACTTTTCGAAACTGGTTTTGTTATCCACACTAATTTTTACACATTCACATGCCAGTAATTCTCAGCTTCTTCATTACCAGGGACTTTTACTCTAGGTTTTCGGCGCACACCCATTCAAACTAATAGTGACGTGACTTGTTCCAGATCGTGCGATCAAGGAAAAGTCTCACAAAAGGATCGAAAGGTAGTCAGGTTTGAGAAAAACTTAAAAAAAAAAACCTTCAGTTTTTTTCAAAATCCGTTTTTTAATGAAACAGTTTTTTTTAAACGCAAAAACCCCTTTCTAAATTCTTTTCATTGCATCATGCAATATCACCATTTGCAGAATTGCACAATCATGACTTGTTGTAGCTATTATGGCATTCTAATTTCATGGTAAGGATTGTACCTAATCTTTGTCTTCGCAAAGTGTTGTTGGTCAATTTGCTACAAAGTGATAAGGCTTGGCAGGAATGAGCAGTGCGCGCAGTTGTCCACTATATTTCCATCAGCTTTTAACTCCTGATTTGCACACTTATCCAATTGGTCAAAGTTATGGAATGTAAATTTCAATCCAGCAAAGACCAAAGTTTTAACCATTTCCAAACCTCATATCTCACACTCTGTTCTTACATTTAACCATATTGACCTCAGTGAAACTGATTCATACAAATATTTAGGTCTTATATTAAATCGAACCTTATCATGACATCATCATATTTTGTCCATTAAACAAAAGACCACACTCAGACTTAACCGCATCAAACAGCTTTCACACCTTGTTCCATGCAAGGTCCTTTATACACTTTATGTTTCTTGTGTTCTCCCAATCTTAGACTATGGAAATGTGATTTTTGCGAACTGCTCAACTTGGATAGCGAGCTCCTTGAGAACATGCATGCAAAGGCTGCCAAAATAACACTAGGTTGTCTTCGTACATCACGCAACGCCGCTGTCCTTTCAGATCTCAACCTCATTCCGTTATATAACAGGAGAGAACTCGATATACTCGTGTTCTTTTATAAAATAAAAACTGGTCTTACCTCTCCTGTCCTCCACTCGTTTTCACCGTTGACCCTCGGAGAAATCTCAGCCTATTCATTTCGTCATGCCAATAATTTTCGGCTTCCCCTCTCCAAACGTTCATATGTACATAATTCATTTTTTTACAAAGCTCCCGTCATTTGGAACTCCTTACCACAATACATCAAATTATCTTCTAGTTTTGCAGCATTTGAAAACAGCATCATCCTCTTTTACCATGGCAAGAATCACAATATTTGGCTCTTGCAAGGGTCAATACCATACGCTACCTCATTACGCTGTATGTTTTGCCTTGGTCGCAGACCTTTAAACCTTAATATGAAATCATTTCGACAGGGTTGTTGCGGGTCTACAGAAACACTCGAACACCTTCTCCTGCAGTGCAATTTGACCTTACAACATCGAAATTTACTAACACTAAAATATACCTTGCGTAATGAAAATATTTATAATCAGCCACGATATTCTACTATCAGAAATAAAACTCTTATCCACATTCTCCTGTTTGGCTACCCGAAATTATCATTTACACCAACAGTAGTTATCTTGTCAGCATTATCTCGATTCCTGAAGAACAGTAGGCGCTTCAAATCCTTTATTTGACAATGTTGGCCCATCCTCTTTCCTGTGCATCCTGTTATATAACTTGCCTTGCCGTCTCGTGACTAGCTCCTATTTTTGCTCGTTTGCTGCCATTTGCTTTGTTCGATTACTGCCATTTATTTATGTTCGTTTATAAGTGTTCGTTTTATTTATCCGATTGCTCCTGTTTATATCGTGCCCACCAACTTGATTAGACATGAGGCATCAATTAGGCCTCGGCCTGCCGCCAATTGTCGAAATAAATTCGTCGCATTGCATGCGATCCAGTCAATGCGCACAGTAAACAGAGAAAAGCTGCTCCCATACAAATTCTGCATTTTCACGTCAAGTTACAGTGATGTACATGCCCTGCTAGTTCAGCATCTATGAAGTGTACTTTTTCAATATATGGTCTGGCATGGTCCAACATCGGAATCAGCTTCAATGCAGAGAAGGCAGAAAATTTGATGAAAATATACCGATTTTACAGAGCTGAAGAAGGTAACCAGTAGAACTCACTCAAACTGTGCGAATTATTCTTTTCGTTTTTTCAAGTCCTTCCTATTTCGTTGCTGTTCGTTCTGTTTCATTGAAAAAATTCACAGTTAACTCAAGAAGTGTGTTACTTATTTTACTTTTTTCTTCATAGTACATTTTTCAAAGGAAAAGTGAAAGGTGGGAATTTTGGTGGGTTTCATTGCTTTTTTTAAGTGGGCTTTCAAACAAAAAACGAGTGATTTTTTTGGTTGGGTCCAATTACATAACACTGAAGATCATCATGGACGTTTATTTGATTTTCTGAGCCAAATTTCAAAACTGTCCAATTTCAACATGTTTGATTTGGCTGATTTCATGATGCATCACTAGTTACACGTTTCGTTTTTTGTACTGATACAGTCGCACACCCGTGCTTGCAATATGTGCTTTGTTTAGATTAATGCTTCGTCATTAATTGGTAGTTCATGCGGACTGATCATAATGGCTCACAAAAACTCGTAAATATTCTTTCTCCTTAGTAATTGTACACATAACAAGCACATTATAAAAAAATTTTTCTTGGGTACAGTATGCGCATTCTCAATTCATGTGTAGTTTGCAAATTTCAAACTGTCAAGCCTCTGGGTGTCTGCCATCCCAGCCGCATGCCTTCTGATCGACTGCTATTCGACGAGACATTCGCGTAGCCTTGTATTTTTGCAGTTGCGGACTGCGCTGACGTAGCACTGAGTGTGTTCTAATCCCCTGTTTTAATGCGTTGGCAGCAGATATTTTGCAGTTATGAACTGCTCTGTCTAAGGATACCGCTGATATAATTTATGTTCATTACAGCGACACTTTGCAGCTTACAACAACGAGTGAAGAGAGTGCGTGTAGAATAATATGCACAGGGACGCCGGCGAATGGAGGCATGACGGGGGCATTTCCGCCTTTGTCCTTTGAAAATGGGGGGCAAAAGGGGAGGAAGTGCATTTACATTAAAGGTGTTGAAGCAGGCACATTTTGGGGGTGCGATTTTTTGCCCGCATGTCCCCAAACTTGCCGATAAAGGTTATTTGTGCAACTTTGCCTACAATTTTTCTCCCACAAAGTTCATCAAGACCTTTTTTTGGATTGACCTCCAAAAAAGGTCTTCATGTGTTTTTCTGCAAACCTTGGGCGCCATTTTTTTAAGTCAAACAACGTTGGGTGCTATTTTTGGCCAGATTTGCAGGGATTTTGCCCAGATTTTCAGCAAATCAAAACTTTTGGGGGTTGCGCTTGCACAACCATCTCGAACACCACTGCTTTTCATAACAGTATTATAGGTAATTTCGTAGTTATCAAGATCGTTTATTGCAGCTTTTCGGGCACCCAGAAAATTCAGAATGCTTTTCTATAATTTCTGTTATTATTTTTGAGGTCAACTTTGTTGATGAACAGAAACAAACATAATTGGTAACGCTTTTTTTTGTTTTTTGTGAGTTCCTATTGCCCTCAACTGTTTTACTACTCTCACCTGCCCTACCGCTGCCTCGGCGTCCCTAAATACGCATGCTGTGTCAACAAACTTCGCCAAAACGTTGGTTGCAAACCTGAATATGACGTCATATTGTGAAGACACAACAGCGTATATACCAGTAACAATGACCACCATATGCCACTGCTCAATATTAGGCTTTGGAAGGGGACATCCAATCAAGCAGTCGCCCTGGGATCACCAGACCTCTGCACGCCACTGGGTGAGAAAATTATAAAATTGAAAAGAGGTGAGGAAATTATTCTGTCTGATTAAGATTTGAGCTTTCTTAATTTCATCAGCTAAGTCCCAGGACCATGAAAATCTTCTTTGGCAAATGAGAGTAACACAGCCGATTAGCGCCATGGTTACAGCCCCGTTGTGCTCATCACCGCTTTGTGGCTACCAATCGCTCATTGCGTAACAATGGTCGCTATTTCAGGAATTTATTCGAAATGCGCCTACTCTAGCAAGCTGCAGCATCGTTCATTAAACAATGTCCAGCGGTCCGGCCACAACAGTTGCAGCTCGGCTTTTTAAACTGGTTGCCGAAAGCTTTACAGTAGTTAAGCTATTGTTCTGCGATTTATTGAGAGGAAATTGCTTACGTGATTAATACGTTCGCTCATCCGGTGGAGAATGTTGTGATAGATCACAAAAAGGCTGCTAGTGCATTAATGTACGCAGGGTTTGCTGAGAAAACGTGAGC